>VFQS010001895.1_pt1 | contig 18098 bp, 18 predicted proteins | sample 3512361 | NCBI WGS metagenome assembly VFQS01 (sample SAMN10412375, study PRJNA504923) | tailings metagenome | isolation source: Relicate 1 Philex TSF3 active mining | place: Philippines
GAAGCGGTCGCGCTTGAGCCAGTCATCGAGGACGTCGAACCATCCCCGCTGCGGCAGGCGCCCTGCAGCGATCGTCATGAGGGGGCTTCACGAAGCGTTACAAGGGCAATCTAGGCCGCTTGGGCGCTCTGTGCGCAGACCAGGACGCCCCAACCGGGCCGGTTTGAGCAAATGTGCCTACAGCGAACCCTGACGGAACCCCGATTCGCCAGAGTGGCGGCACCGCATCGCGCCCCCACGCCCGTCCCCATGTACGTCGTCGAGCTCTCCCTCCGGCTCAGCCCCATGCCGATCGCCGTGCAGCGCAAGGAGGCGGAGGCGGCCCAGGCCCTCTACGACGAGGTGCGCAACGCCATGGAGAGCGGCTTCCCCAAGCTGCTCCAGCTCAGCTGCGAAAAGGATGAGCACAAACGCATCAGCCTGCTCACCAGCGAGGTGGTGGCGGTGCAGACCTACGAGAAATCGGCCACCGGCGGCGGCAGCCGCCGCCCCGGCTTCAGCTTCGAGAGCTGAGCCACCGCCGGCACCGCCACCCACGCCGCCCGCGCCCATCGCCGCCCGCCGCCCCAGACGCTCCCCGTGATCCCCCCCCTCACCGGCGACGCCGGGCTCAGGCCGGTGCCGCCGCCGCTGCTGGTGGAGGGCCTCTCCTTCGCCTGGGCCGACGACAGGCCGGCGCTCCAGGGCTGCCGGCTGCGCATCCCGGCCCCGGGCCTGTGGATGCTGGTGGGTAGCAACGGCAGCGGCAAGAGCACCCTGCTGCGGCTGATCGCGGGCCTGCTGCAGCCCAGCGCCGGCAGCATCCGCACCGGCCTGAGGCCGGCGCTGGTGTTCCAGAACCCCGATCACCAGCTGCTCCTTCCCAGCTGCGGCAGCGACGTGCAGCTCGGCATGCCCCAGGGGCTCACCGCCGCTGAACGGAGCGAGCGGCTGCAGCAGGCCCTGGCCCAGGTGGGCCTGGAGGGCCTGGCGGGCCGGCCGATCCACACCCTCAGCGGTGGCCAGAAGCAGCGGCTGGCGATCGCCGGCGCCCTGGCCAGCGAGGCCTCCCTGCTGCTGCTCGATGAACCCACCGCCCTGCTGGATCCCGCCAGCCAGCAGGAGGTGGTGGGCCTGATCAGCCGGCTCTGCCGCCGCCGCGAGGCACCGCTCACGGCCCTCTGGATCACCCATCGGCTGGAGGAACTGCACCACTGCCAGGGCGCGGCGCGCATGGAGGCGGGGCAGGTGGGCCCCTGGCAGGAGGGCGCCGCGCTGCATCGGCAGCTCACCCCCTTGCCCGCGGGCAGGGCGGACGGGTAGGTTCTCCAAGTCCGCCACAAGCGGACGGGTTCCGTGGCTGCGGCTGGAATTGCCTTCGGGCTGTTCCCATCCACACCCGGAGCATTCCTCGGTAGCTCAGTGGTAGAGCGGTCGGCTGTTAACCGATTGGTCGCAGGTTCGAATCCCGCCCGGGGAGTTTTTCGTCAGTGATCACGTTCCGGCGGGGGCTGATCGCCGACGCGTGCAGGAGGCGGCTGATCCGTGGAGGAGTTGCTGCTGGCGGCTGGACGGCTGGCGCCTGGAGAAGTGGCGACTGGTGCGTGGAGGTGCGTTCGCTCCCTTCCAGTCCGACTGGCCGTGAGGGCCATCGCTGCCCACCGGAGGTTGCCGTGGGCAGCGCTGGAGCCAGCCGGCATGGCCCGACAGGGCCCGAAGCGGAAGTTTTGCTGAAGATCGGTGGATTGGTGTCGCCGGCGGTGGCGCTGAGATGGCAGCCATGCCAACCGCTTTGCAGCCCTTGCCCGCAGCGGGACGACGGGAGGACCGCCTGCAGAACGATCGCGGAGCGGTGACAATGCGGGGGCCTCACCGCGCCATTACCGCGCCCCAGGCCCACCGCCCGCCGCGCCGTCCCATGAAGCCCTGCATCCTCCTGATCGAAGACGACGGCGACATGCGCGATCTGGTGGCGGGCCACCTGGAACACAGCGGCTTCGATGTGCAGCGGGCCGAAGACGGCATCAAGGGCCAGGCCCTGGCGCTGCAGTACACCCCGGATGTGATCCTGCTGGATCTGATGCTGCCGAAGGTGGACGGCCTCACCCTCTGCCAGCGGCTGCGGCGCGATGAGCGCACCGCCCGCATCCCGATCCTGATGCTCACTGCCCTGGGCAGCACCAAGGACAAGGTGAGCGGCTTCAACTCCGGCGCCGACGACTACCTGGCCAAGCCCTTCGATCTCGAGGAGCTGCTGGTGCGCGTGAAGGCGCTGCTGCGCCGCAGCGACCGGGCCCCGCTCTCGAGCCGCCACAACGAGATCCTCAGCTACAGCTGCCTCACCCTGGTGCCGGAGCGGTTCGAGGCGATCTGGTTCGATCAGCCGGTGCGGCTCACCCACCTGGAGTTCGAGCTGCTCCACTGCCTGCTGCAGCGCCATGGCCAGACCGTGGCCCCCTCCCTGATCCTCAAGGAGGTGTGGGGCTACGAACCCGACGACGACATCGAGACGATCCGGGTGCATGTGCGCCACCTGCGCACCAAGCTCGAGCCGGATCCGCGCAAGCCCCGCTTCATCAAGACGGTCTACGGCGCCGGCTACTGCCTGGAACTGCCCAGTGGCGAGCAGCTCCAGCAGTTCGAGGAGCAGGTGCGCGAAGCCCGCTCGGCCCGCAGCAACGGCAGCGAAGCGGCCTGAAGCGCTCCCAGCCGCCTCAGCCGCCGCCGACGCCCACCCCGGCCAGCCGCAGCAGGGCCACCTCCCAGGCCAGCCGGGGCTGCACGTAGGCGCGCAGCTGGCTGCGCAGCCGCTCGAGCGTCTGCACCATGGCGCTGTCGTGCCGGCGGCGCCAGAGGGCCAGCTGCCACCAGTCGAGCAGCCACAGCTGCTGCTCCCCCTCCAGGGCCTCGCTGAGGTCGCGGGCAAGCGCGAGGGCCTCGATCGGGTCGCCCTGCAGGCTGAGCAGACGCGCCGCCAGGCCCTCCGGCAGGCCCTGCCACTGACGGCGGTGGTGGAGCAGGGCACCGGGGGAGCCGGCCGCCAGCTCCAGCAGCTCGGCCGGATCGGCAGCCCCCCCATCGCCAGGGCCCGTGCCTGAGCAGGCGGCGCTGGCCCCGAGGCGGGCCAGCACGGCGGCCATCGGCTCCGCCGCCAGGCGGGCGAAGGGAACCCGCTGGCAGCGGGAGCGGATCGTGGCGAGCAGCTGGTCGGGGGCGGCGCAGAGCAGGATCAGCCGGCCCTCGCCGGGCTCCTCCAGGGTCTTGAGCAGGGCATTGGCGGCGCCCTCCGCCATGCGCTCCGCCCCATCGAGCACCACCAGGCAGCCGGCCCCCTCCACGGAGCGGCGGGCCAGAAAGTAGGAGATCTCGCGCACCTGATCCAGCCGCAGCTGGGGCGGGGTACGGCGGTTCACCCCCTCGGCCTCGGCGGCGGAGATCGGCACCAGACGGCCCTGGTGCTGGTAGGTGGGCTCCACCCAGAGCAGGTCGGGATGGTTGCCCTCGACCAGCCGCCGGCGCAGGCCCGGATCGCCGCGTTGCCAGCGCTCCTGCCCCGCCAGCAGCCCCTCCACGAAGCGCAGGGCGGCCAGCCGGCGGCCCACGCCCTCGGGCCCGGCGAAGAGATAGGCCGGAGCCAGCCGCCGGCGCTCCAGGGCGGCCTCGAGCAGGGCCACGGCGCGGGGCTGGCCGAGCAGATCGGCGAACAGCTCAGCCATCGCCACCCGCCAGGCGGCTGCGGCAGAGCGCGATCAGGGCAGCCGTGACCGCCTCGGGGGGCTGGCCGGCCTCCAGCCGGCACCAGCCGCGATCGCGGGCCAGCTGGGCGAAGCCCTCGGCCACCCGCTGCAAAAAGGCCTCACCGGCGGCCTCGATGCGGTCGGCCGGGCGATCGCCGCGGCGGCGGATGGCCTCCGCCAGCGGCAGGTCGAGCCAGAGGGTGAGGTCGGGCTGGAGACCGCCGGTGGCGATCCGCTCCAGCTGGTCGATCAGCGCCAGCGAAAGGCCGCGGCCATGGCCCTGGTAGGCGGCGGTGGAGCCGCTGTAGCGATCGCTCAGCACCCAGTGGCCCGCCTCCAGGGCGGGCCGGATGTGGCGCTCCACGTGCTGGGCGCGATCGGCGGCATAGAGCAGCAGTTCGGCGGTGCTGCTGGGGGAGGCCTCCTCCGGGGGATGGAGCAGCAGCTGGCGCAGGGCCTGGCCGAGGGGGGTGCCGCCCGGTTCGCGGGTGACCAGCAGCCGGGCTCCGGCCGGCATCAGCCCGCTGCCGGGCAGCCAGCGGCACAGGGCCTCCAGCTGGGTGCTCTTGCCGCTGCCATCGATGCCCTCCAGCACCAGGAAGCGGCCGGGCGCAGGGGCGGCGGCGCTCATGCGCCCTCCCGCGCGGGGGGCGTGCGTTGCAGCAGCAGGGCGTTGAGCACCACGGTGATCGAACTGAGGGCCATCAGCAGGGCCGCAAGGGGCGGCACCAGGCGCAGGCCGAAGGCGGGCAGCAGGGCACCGGCCGCGATCGGCAGCACGATCAGGTTGTAGCCGAAGGCCCAGGCGAGGTTCTGGCGCACCCGGGCCATCGTGCGCTCCGCCAGCTCCAGGGCCTGCACCACCCCCGAGAGCCCGCTGCCGAGCACCACCAGATCGGCGCTCTCCCGCGCGATCTCCGTGCCGGTGCCCACGGCGATGCCGAGATCGGCGGCGGCCAGGGCCGGGGCGTCGTTGATGCCGTCGCCCACCATCGCCACCGCCCCCTCCGGCCGCAGGGCAACGATGCGGGCGAGCTTCTGCTCCGGCCGCAGTTCCCAGGCGATCTCGGCGGGGGCCAGCCCGAGGCGGGCGGCCAGCTGCTGCACCGGCGCCCGCCGATCGCCGCTGAGCAGGCCGAGGCCCAGGCCCCGCCGGCGCAGGGCGGCCAGGGTGGCGGCCGCATCGGGGCGGGGCTGGTCCTGCACGGCGAGCAGCCCCAGCAGGCGCTCGCCCGCCGCGAGGGCCAGCACGCTCGCGCCATCGGCCTCGAGGGCGGCGGCGCGCCCGGGCACGGAGGCGGGCAGGGCCACGCCCCGGGCCGCCAGCCAGTCGAGCCGGCCGAGCATCAGCGGGGCGGCGCCCAGGCCGGCCGGCGGCTCCAGGAGCAGCCCATCGAGGCCCTCGCCGGCCACGCTGCGGCAGCTGCGCAGGGGCAGCAGCGGCAGCCCCCGCAGTTCGGCCTCCTGCAGCAGGGCGTGGGCGAAGGGGTGGCGGCTGCCCTGCTCGAGGCTGGCCGCCAGCTGCAGCAGCTGGGCGGTGGGATCGCCCGACGCGGCAGCGGGCACGGCGACGGGGCCAGAGGCGGGGCCGGCCGCCTCGGGCTGGAGGGCCGTGAGCAGGGGCCGGCCGAGGGTGAGGGTGCCGGTCTTATCAAAGAGCACGGTGCGCAGGGAGGCGGCGGTCTCGATCGCGTCGCCGCCGCGGAAGAGCAGGCCGGCGCGGGCCGCGGCAGCCAGCCCCACGCTGATGGCGGTGGGGGTGGCCAGGCCGAGGGCACAGGGACAGGCCACCACCAGCACGCTGATCGCCAGCTCCAGCCCCAGGCCCAGGGGCGTGAGGGCCACCCCGGCCATCCCGGCCATCCCGGCATGGCTGGCATGGCCGCCATGGCCGCCGATGGGCTGCTGCAGCACCGCCGGCCAGAGGGCCGCGCCCCAGAGCCACCAGAAGAGCAGGGTGGCCGCGGCGAGCAGCAGCACGCCGCCGGCGAAGCGGCCGGCCACCCGATCGGCCAGGGCCTGGATCGGCGCCCGCCGGGCCTGGGCCTCCTCCACGAGGCGCACGATCCGAGCCAGGGCGCTCTCGGCCCCCGGCCGGAGCACCTCCAGCTCGAGGCTGGATTCGAGATTGAGCGTGCCGGCCGCCAGCTCAAGGCCCGGCTCCACGGTCTGGGGCAGGGATTCGCCGGTGAGGGCCGAGAGGTCCACGCTGCCGCGGCCCTGGCGCACCACCCCATCCACCGGAACCCGATCGCCGGGCAGCAGCCGCAGGCGATCGCCGGGCCGCAGGCCGCCCACCCGCACCGGCCGCGGCGGCCCCTCGCCGAGCAGCAGCAGGGCCTCATCGGGCTGCAGATCCGCCAGGGCCTCGAGCGCCCGACCGGTGCGCCAGCGGGCCCGCTCCTCCAGGAAGCGGCCGGCCAGCACGAAGCCGAGCAGCATCACCGGCTCATTGAAGAAGCAGGGCAGGCCGCTCGCCGGCCAGAGCCAGCCCACGAGGCTGGAGGCGTAGGCGCTGGCCACGCCCAGGCCCACCAGGGTGTCCATGCCGGGCATGCCGGCCAGGGCATCGGCCAGCCCGCGCCGCAGGATCGGCCGGCCGGGGCCGGCCAGGGCGAGGCTGGCCACCAGGGCGTGCAGCGGCAGGCCAGCCAGCTGGTTCCAGGGCGGGGTCAGGGCCAGGGCGCCGCTGTCGGCCAGATGGCCCAGACCGGACACCAGCAGCAGCAGCAGGGCCACCAGCAGCTGGCGCCACTGCTGCCACCAGCCCCGCTGCCGCTGGCGCTCGCGCAGGGCGGGCAGGGGCAGGGCCGCCTCGCGGCTGCGGGCGGCGAAGCCCAGCTCCGCCAGGGCCTGCTGCAGGGGAGGGAGCGGATCGGCGCCGCTGGGGGGAGGGTCGAGATCGAGCCAGGCGGTGCGGGTGAGCAGGTTGACGCTCACCTGGCGCACGCCGGGCTGCTGCAGCAGCCGCCGCTCCACCGCCCGCACGCAGCCGCCGCACTTCATCCCCTCCACCTCCAGCAGCAGGGACGATCCGGGGGCGGCCGACACGGACGGGGAGCTGGCAGGCGGCTTCAGGCTAGGCAGCGCCGGACCGGGCAGGATGGGGCGACGATCATTCCGCCCGCCCCACCGCCGTGCCCCGCTCCCAGCGCAACGACAACTTCATTGACAAGAGCTTCACGGTGATGGCCGACCTGATCGTGAAGTTCCTGCCGATCGATCCGCGGGCCAAGGAGGCATACGTCTACTACCGCGACGGCCTCTCCGCCCAGAACGACGGCGACTACGCCGAGGCGCTCGACAACTACGACGAGGCCCTCAAGCTCGAGGAGAACGCCACCGACCGGGCCGAGATCCTCAAGAACATGGCGATCATCTTCATGAGCACCGGCGAGGAGGAGAAATCGCTGGAGTTCTACCAGCGCTCCCTCGATGAAAACCCGAATTCCCCCTCCTGCCTCAAGAACATGGGGCTGATCTATGAGAAGTGGGGGCGGATCGCCCAGGAGGAGGGCGACCAGGACAAGGCCGACCGCTGGTTCGACCTCGCCGCTCAGCACTGGGGCAAAGCGGTGCGCCTCTACCCGGGCGGCTACCTCGACATCGAGAACTGGCTCAAGAGCTCGGGCCGCAGCAATGTCGACGTCTACTTCTGAGGGCAGCTTCTCAGGGACGGCTTCTGAAGGATGAGCCGGGAAGCGCCTACTCCGGGCAGCTGATGTAGGCGCGCCCGAAGGCTCCCTGCTCGATCAGGGCCGTGCCGATGGCGTTCTCAAGCACGTGGCTGCGCAGCAGGGCCACCGCCAGGGAGGTGGCCACCTGGCCCGCCAGGCCGCGCAGGGCCTGGGGCGAGGTGTCGACCCCATCGCCGTGCACCTGGCGCAGGGCCCGGGCCGTCATCCGGGCGATGTCGGCCACGAAATCGTCGTGGCCCACCAGCCGTTCGGCCACCACCCGATCGATCTCGCCGTGCTGGCGGAGCGCCTCCGGCAGGCCGGGCAGCTTGTGCACGATCCGGTAAGTGCCGGGGCAGTCGTCGGGGGTGCCGTAGAGCAGGGCCAGCAGCTTCTCGTCCATTCCCCGGGGCTCCGTGCGCGGACTCCCGCATGATGCGCCACGGTTCCGGATCTGCCCAGCCGGTACCTTGACGCAGATCTGCGCCATCCAGCCGCTTGCTCGGGCCGCCCAACGCCGACGACGCGCTGGCCCATCTGCCGGCCGATGAGCGGGCCGTGCTGCGCCTGCTCACCTGGATCGCCCAGGCCGATGGCGAGGTGGCGCCCGAGGAGGCCGACCTGCTGGAGCATCTGGTGGCGAGCCGGCTGCTGGCCCGGGGCCGCTGGGGCGATCCCGACGCCGCCGCCGCCCGGCTCTGCCGCGAACCCGTGCGGCCCGAGGAGCTGCCGGAGCTGGTGGCCCAGCTGCGCTCACCGGCCCAGCGGCGGCGGGTGGCGGTGCTGGCGCGGCGGATGCTGCACAGCCACAGGGCCGAGGGGGAGGGCCCCGAGGGCCAGCCCCTGGAACAGGAGGCCCTGGCCCGGCTGCACACGCTGCTCGACCCACCGCCGCTCGAGGGCACCGAGCGGGCGATCGAGGGCCATGCGCTGCGCAGCACCCTGGGGGGAGGCCTGCTGCCGCCCCTGCCGGAATCGGTGGTGCGGCTGGAATCCGACCCTGACCTTGCGCTGGTGACCCCGGCGGGCTTCTGCCCGCGCAGCATGCGCTGGGACACGCCGATCGGGCCCGTGCCGGCCTTCCTCGGGGAGCTGGGCCTGCTCGGTCTGCCCTGCCAGACGGGCTTCTACGGCTACAACCCCAGGCACAGCTGCGCGCTGCATGGCCTGCTGCTCTTCCCGGGCGGCGGTGTCGACTTCCGCGCCTATGCACCGATCGCCCGCGAACTGGCCCGCCATGGCCTGGTGGTGGTGGTGCAGAACGTGCCCTTCGGCTTCGCCCTGCTCGACCGCGACCGGGCCCTGGGGCCGGAGGGGAACCTGCGCCGGGCCTTCCCCACCGTGCGGCAGTGGAGCGTGGGCGGCCACTCCCTCGGCGGCGTGGCGGCGGCCTGCTACGCCCATCGCCATCCCGACGACGTGGAGCGGCTCGTGCTCTGGGGCTCCTTTCCGAGCCCGACCCATTCCCTGGCGCCCCGCGAGCTGCCGGTGGCCAGCCTCTGGGGCAGCGAGGACGGCCTGGTGGGGGCCCAGCGGATCCAGGCCACGCGCCACCTGCTGCCGCCCCGGGCCCAGGTGGTGGAGCTGGGCGGCGCCAACCACACCCAGTTCGGCGACTACTGGGATGGCCGCTCCCACCGATTCCTGCAGCGCGGCGATCGGCCTGCCCTGCTCAGCCGCAGCCAGCAGCGGCGCCGGGTGGTGGAGCACACCGTCGACTTCCTGCAGCAGCACCCCTGAACCCCCATGCACCATCCCCTCTGCTTCGCCCTGCTGGCGGCCGGCCAGCTGCTGCTGGCCATCGGCCTGCCGGCGGCGGCCGCCAGCGCGGGCGGATCGGCCGCGGCCGGCGGCTGGCTGGCCGCCCTGATCGCCGCCGGCCTCTGCCTCGACAATGGCGTGCTGGCGGCGGGCGGGCCCCTGCTGGCGCGCGAGCGGCTGCTGCCCCTGAGCCGGCTGCGCTACCTGCTGCATGCGCTGGTGACACCGCTGCTGCTGCCGCTCGCCCTGCTCACGGCCAGCGCCGGTGGCCTGAAGGTGGCGGCGGCCCTGCTCCCCCTGGCCTGGGGCCTGGCGGCGCTGTGGATCCTGGCGGCCTGGGGCGTGGGCTACCGCCACCTGGATCTGGAGCTGCAGCGGCGGGGGGCGCTGGTGCGCCACCACAACGCCAGCCGCAGCGGCCAGCCCTGGCTGCGCCTGCTGCTGGTGGCGGTGGTGCTGGTGATCCTGGGGCTGGGCAGCCGCGTGCCGGATCCGGATGTGGCGCGGGCGATGGTGGTGGGTGGCCTGGCGATGCTGGCCGGCGCCCTGCTGGCCCGGCGGCTGGGCCTGGCGGTGGCGAACCTGGGCGAGCTGGTGCTGATGGCCAGCCTGGGCACGGCCCTGCTGCTCTGAGCCCTCAGCCCGATGGGCTCAGGCCCCCTCGTGGCCGTGAGTGCGGGGCAGACCGAACCAGCCGGGCCGGCAGGTGGGCGGCTGCTGGGGCGCCCGCTCCCACCACACCGGCATCCGCATCGCCAGCGAGGTGATGCCCAGGGCCAGCATCTGCAGGCCCACGAACAGGCCCCCGCAGCCGGTGACCACCAGGAAGAGGTAGCTCATCAGCAGGTGGGGCACATGGCAGCGCGCCACCTTGGTGCGGTTCGAGAGCGGCGTGTCGTGCTCGGGGGTGACGTGCACGCCCCAGAAGTACGACTGAGCGCACACCTGCCAGAAGGAGATCAGGCAGAAGCCCAGCAGCGCCGCCAGGGGCCCGGGCCCGAGCAGCGCCTGCGACAGGCGCTGCAGGGTGACCATCCAGAGCCCGAGGGCCAGCCCCCAGGCCATGCCGAAGCCGGCCTGGGGCAGGGGCCGCAGCCGCCGGCCGAAGCGCAGGGTGTGCCGGGCCCAGTAGCCGCCGTACACCTGAATGGTCACCGCGGCGCTCGCCAGCAGCAGCAGCCACCAGAGGGGATCGCCCAGCTGGTCCGCCGCCGCGAGCGGCTGGGCGAGCAGGGCCTGGGGCGTGCCCCCCAGCAGGCTGAGCAGCAGCAGCAGGCCGAGGTAGAGGGCGGCCAGGGTCCAGGCCCGACGCGGCCGAAAAGGAACGGGGGCGGCGGACATGGGCGGGGCGGCTGGCCAGACCCTGATTGTGCCCGCGGCGACGGCCGGCAGACTGGGGCACCGCAGAGAGCGCGAGAGGCGATGGGGCGCAGCACGGCAGCCCGGATCCCAACCTGGCCCTGGCAGAAGGGGCCGGTGAAGCGCAGCCTGGTGGAGCGCGGCCTGGCGGGCACGGCCCGGCCCTGGATCCTCACGCTGGTGCAGGCCGCCCACTGGCTGGGGTTTCTCGGCCTGGCGCTGGTGGCCTGGCAGATCTTCGCGGGCAGCGACGCGCTCGCGCTGCTGCTCGGCTCCCGCTGGCAGGTGTTCGCCCTGCTGCTGAGCCCGGCGGTCACCGCCCTAGGCGCCCTGGCGCCGATGCTGATGCATGCCCGCGAGGGATGGCAGGTGGCGCCGGCGGCGGACGAGGACGCGGTGGGCAACGATGCCCAGCTGCGCCTGCACGCCTACCGGTTTCTGTTCAGCGGGCTGACCGCCGCCCAGCTGCTGTTCGCCGTGGGGGTGTTCGGCGCCCGCGGGCCCGTGCTGGCCCTGCTGCTGCCGGCGGCCCTGGTGGTGCTGCTGGGCCCCGCCCGCCCACTGCTGCCCTGGCGCCAGGCGGGGGCCCTGCTGCTGCCGCTGCCGCTGCCCCTGGGCCTTGCCTTTGTGGTGAGCGGGCTGCTGTGGGCGGCGGCGCTGCTGGCGCTGTGCGGCCCGGCCCTTGCGGCGGGCGGGCTGCCGCCGCTGCTGGCGCTGGCCCCGCTGCTGGGGGCGGGGATGGGCGGCGGCCTGGAGGGAGGCCTGGCTGAAACCCGGTTCAACCAGTGGTGGCACCTGCTGGCGGTGCTGCTGATCAACGCGGGGGCGCTGCTGGAGGCGCTGCTGCTGCGGCTGGTCACCGGCTGAGCCGGGGTGAAGGAGCCGGCGCGGCTTGCCCCATCCGGGGATGGGGCGTTGGCTCGCGCTGCAGCGCCTGGGGCGCTCCATGCTGGAGAGCCCTTGCCGCGCCAGCGAGCTCCCGCCGCGATGCCTGCCACCCCCACCCGCACCGTGCTCATCACCGGCGCCTCCGCCGGCATCGGCACCGCCACCGCCGAGCTGCTGATCGCCCGCGGCTGGCGGGTGATCGCCGCCGCCCGGCGGGTGGAGGCGATGGCGCCGCTGGCGGAGCGGGGCGCCCTGGTGCTGCCCCTCGACCTGGCCGATCCCGCCTCGCGCCAGGCCCTGGCCGAGGAGGTGCGGCAGCGCTTTGGCGCCCTCGATGCGCTGGTGAACAACGCCGGCTTCGGGGAGGTGGGCCCCCTGGAAACCATGGCGCTGGAGCGGGCCAGGGCCATCTTCGAGGTGAACGTGTTCGGGCTGATGGGCCTCACCCAGCTGCTGCTGCCGGCGATGCGCGAACGGGGCCAGGGCCGGATCGTCAACGTGTCGTCGATCGCCGGGCGCTGGGTGTCGCCGGGCTCGGGCTGGTACGGGGCCAGCAAGTTCGCCCTGGAGGCCCTCAGCGACGCCCTGCGGCTGGAGCTGCAGGGCTTCGGCCTTGAGGTGGTGGTGGTGGAGCCGGGGCTGATCGCCACCGAGTTCGCCGCCGTGGCCGATCCCTCCCTGCGCAGCGGCGAGGACTGCCCGGTGTACGGCCGCATGATGGGCCGGGTGCGCGCCGGCTGGGCGGGGGTGTATCGCGGCGCCTCCTCACCCCTCACGGTGGCCCGCACGATCGAACGGGCCCTCACCGCGGCGCGGCCGCGGCCGCGCTACCTCTGCGGCCACCAGGCGGCTTCGGTGGTCGCCAACCGGATCCTGCCCACCCGCCTCTGGGACAGCCTGATCCGCAGCCAGATGGGCTGACGGGGCGGATGCTGCACTCAGAGCACCCCGGCCGCCCGGAGCTCCTCGCTGAAGCCGAAGGCGTGGGGATCGCGCAGGCGGTCGGGGAAGAGCACGCCGTCGAGGTGATCGCATTCGTGCTGCACCACCCGGGCGTGGAAACCCTCCCGCTCCGCCGTGTGGGCGGCCCCGAGCGGATCGCGCCAGTGCAGGCGGATCCGCTGCCAGCGCTCCACCTCACCGCGCAGACCCGGCACGCTCAAGCACCCCTCCCAGCCCGCCTCACGGGCCTCGCCGAGGGGTTCGATGCATGGGTTCACGAGCACCGTCTCGGGGATCGGGGCCGCGTTGGGATAGCGGGGGTTGTGGGTGAAGCCATAGATCACCACCCGCAGGGGCACCGCGATCTGGGGGGCCGCCAGCCCGGCGCCGTCGCGGGCAGCCATGGTGTCGCGCAGGTCTTGGAGCAGGGCCCGCAGCTCAGCGCCTCCGAACATGGCCTCCGGCACCTCGGCCGCGCGGGCCCGCAGGCGGGGATCGCCGAGGCGCACGATGTCACGGACAGCCATGAACCCTCAGCCACCGGAGGCGGCCCCACCCCAGGGCGCCAGCGCCCCCGAGCCGAAGCCGGGGCGCGGGAACAGGGGGAGAAGACCTGATGGAGCCCAGAGTATTGGTGATCAAGACGAAGATGGCCGCATTGTCCAACCTGCTGAGAATCCTGGTTTCCAGTGCAGCGGCAGGTGCCGTGGCCAGTTTCGCCAGCGTCACGCTGCTGCATCAGGCGGCAGACGCGAAGCGATCCACCGATCCCCAGCACAGCCTTCCGCTCACAGGGATGGGCGCCGCCATCGGCGGCCTCGCGGGCCTGGGCGCGGCCGCCACGGGGCGACGCCAACGCGGCCGGATTCAGGCCGAGCCCCCCAGCGGCACCTGGCAAGGCTGGCGCGAGGTGGTGGTGAGCCGCAAGCGGCGGGACAGCGCCGAGATCATGTCGTTTGAACTGAGCCCCGTGGATGGCGCCCCGCTGGCGCGGTATCAGCCAGGCCAGTTCCTGACCCTGGAGTTGCTGATTCCCGGCCAGCAGAAGCCCACAATCCGCACCTATTCTCTCTCCGATTATCCCAGCAATGGGGCGGCGCCGGATCACTACCGATGCTCCGTGAAGCGTGAGCCCGCACCGGCCGGCCTGGGAGAACAGGTTCCACCGGGGCTGGCATCCAGTTTTCTGCACGACAGCGTGCAGGAAGGAATGCGGATACGCATTCTGGCGCCCAGTGGCCAGTTTGTTCTTGATGAGCGAGCACAATCCACAATCGTGCTGATCAGCAATGGGGTGGGGATCACGCCGATGCTGGCCATGCTCAAAGCATCTGCGGAGCTGCCCCCAAATCGCACCATCTGGTTCATCCACGGCTGCCGCAACAGCGGATCCCATGCATTCCGCGACGAAGTCACCAGCCTTGCTTCGTCCCGGGCCAACGTGCATGTGCATGTGGCCTACAGCCGTCCGCGACCTGAAGATGCTGGCTTCTACAACAGCGAAGGCTACGTGGATGCAGCCTTGGTCCAGAGCCTGATCCAGGAATCCGCGCAGTACTACCTTTGCGGGTCGCCTGCCTTCATGCAAGCGATGATTGATGATCTGCGGCGGGCCGGAGTGGAAGAACAGGCGATCCGGTTCGAAAGCTTCAGCAAGGCTGCGCATATCTTCGCTGGGGCCAGGGATGGGAATGCTGCAGACACCCCAGTGCCGAGCTGTGCGGTGCACTTCCAACGCAGCAGATGCACGGCCAAATGGACGGCTGGAGACCCAGAACAAAGCCTGCTGGAACTCGCCGAAGCAGAGGGATTGTCCCCGGCTTTCGCCTGCCGGGCTGGCATCTGCGGAACATGCAGCACCAGGGTTCTCGAGGGGATGGTGAGCAACATCACCGCGCCATCGGCCCCGGTGGAGCCAGGCTCAGCCCTGATCTGCATTGGCAAGCCCGGCAGCAGCAGGCTCAGCCTGGATCAATGAACAGGGGGCCCTGAGCCGTGCGTTGCCCCTTCAGCGTGAATCGTCAATACTGGAGGCACTGCGGCCCGTGCCCCCGTTGCAAGGCGTTGACTGGCTGATGATCCTTCACCCTGCACTCGCTGTGGTGTTGATCTATCCCCTGAGCGGCATGGTGATACGGCTGGGTGTGCAGACCCGCCAGCGCCGCATGGGCGCCTCCCGGATCGCGATCAGCAGCGGCAGTGAGCACACGGACCTGGGCCGCTGGCTCGCTGCCACCAGCGTGCTGCTTGCCCTGATTGCCCTGGCCGTCGTGATCGCCACGCACGAACCGATCAGCGACTTCCGTGGCGGGGCCCCCCGCGCCATTGAGCTGATGCTGGTTGTTGTGGGCACCTGCATCTGCCTGATGTCGCTCTGGCATGCCACCAGCCAGGCACTGCGGCTGCTGTTCACACTCCTCACCTGGATCGGAGTGATCAGCCTCGGGGCCCAACCCGAGGTCTTCCGACTCAGCGACAATCCGTTCCAACCGGCCTTCTGGCAATCGCACTATTGGGCTGGCGTTGCCCTCATCGGGTTGATGTTGTTTCCCCTCGGAGCTCGCCCTGAGATCCTGCGCCAGTTGCGCTGGCGCAGGATTCACATCGCGGCCAATCTGCTGGCGGCCGTGCTGCTTGTGGTGCAGGGGATCACCGGCACGCGCGACCTTCTGGAGATCCCACCGAGGTGGCAAAAACCCGCCCTGCAGGCCTGTGATTGGAGCACATTCCACTGCCCAGCACCCGCACTGCCCACGCCCTAGAGATGAAGGATCAGGCGATCGGGCGCGGCCTCGTGATGCTGGGGCTGTACATCCTTCTGCGCGGCAGCGACAGCACACTGCTCAAGGCCCTGCAGCGGGCGGCGGCCAGCACCGAGGCCGACGGCGGCCCCGTCATGATCAGCTTCTGCAACGTCTTCTTCGTGTCCAGCCTGGTCTGTGGGCTGATCATGGTGGCGCTGCACAGCAGCAGCATGGGGGCAGAGCTGCCAACCCTCTCCCCATCAGATCGCCGCCTGCTGGCTCTGCAGAGCTTCACAGGATTCTTTCTCGGGCCGATGGCCTTTTTTCTGGCCCTCGACCGGCTGACGGTGCTGCAGCAGACCCTCCTCTTCAGCCTCGGGGTGCCAGTTGGTGCGATCGCGGCCGTTGTGCTGCTGAAGGAAACACTGCCACGCACGTTTTCCCTGAGCTGCGTGCTGATTCTTGCCGGCCTCCTGGTGGCCAGTCAGCACCCCACGGATTTCACCGCGGGCATGATGGTGGATCCCCGTGGCGTGGGCTGGGCCCTGATCGGCGTGACCGCCTTTGGACTGAGTGGGGCGATCAATCGGCGCGTGAGCCAGCGGGGGCTGGGAGCCGGGTTCACGGTTGGGATCAATAGCCTGGGCGCCTCCATTGCCTTTGGCCTGATTGCACTGATCGCGTTCGGACCAGGGCATGTCTTCCATCTCCGAAGCTGGTGGCTGCTGGGCGTGGTCGGCGGCTACGCCGTGTTGGTCACGCTTGGCAGCCAATGGAGCCTGATGGAGGCCTACAGCCACTTTGATACCGTGACAATCACCCTGTGGGCTCCATTGGCAACCGTTGTTGCCATTGCAGAAGCCTATGTTTTTCTTGGAGAATCTCCGGGAACGCCAGGAGTTATCGGCGCCTCATTGATTGTCGCGGCGGCAATGTTGAACCAGCTTGGTTCACGCAGCATCAGGCGCACCTGAGCGCGACCAAGCTGAACTCAGCCACAGCCCTGAAACCCTGCGAAGCCAGCCGCCTCAGGGCGGGGAGCGATCATCCGCCGGATTCACGCCCAGGGCCAGCACCAGGGCCTCGGCCACCCCGGCCGCCTCCAGCAGCTCCAGGCCCAGGGCCGCGGCGGTCGCCGCCAGACCGCTGCCGCGGGGCACCACCGCCCGGCGGAAGCCGAGCCGGGCCGTCTCCTGCAGGCGCAGCTCCAGCTGGCTCACCGGCCGCAGCTGGCCCCCCAGGCCCAGCTCGCCGATCAGCACGGTGCCGGGCGGCAGGGTGAGATCGCGGAAGCTGGCCACCACGGCGGCCGCCACCCCCAGATCCGCCGCCGGCTCCTCCACCTCGAGCCCGCCGGCCACGGCCAGGTAGCAATCGAAGCGGGAGAGGGGCAGGCCCAGGTGCTTCTCCAGCACCGCCAGGATCTGGTGCAGCCGGTTCACGGCGATGCCGGTGGCGCTGCGCCGCGGGCTGGCGTAGCTGGTGGTGCTCACCAGGGCCTGCAGCTCCACCACCAGCGGGCGGGTGCCCTCACAGGCCACGATCGTGGCGGTGCCGCTGCTGGGCTCGCTACCGCCCAGGAACAGCTCGCTGGGGTTGCTCACCTCCGCCAGGCCGCTGCCCCGCATCTCGAACACGCCCAGCTCATGGGTGGCGCCGAAGCGGTTCTTCACCGCCCGCAGCAGGCGGTGGCTGGCGAAGCGGTCGCCCTCGAAGGTGAGCACCGCATCCACCAGGTGCTCGAGCACCTTGGGGCCGGCCAGCATGCCCTCCTTCGTCACGTGGCCCACCAGCAGCAGGGCGGTGTGCTGGCCCTTGGCGAGCCGCTGAAGGGCGGCGGCGCACTCGCGCACCTGGGCCACCGACCCTGGGGCGCTGGTGAGCTGGCCGTCGTGCAGGGCCTGGATGCTGTCGATGATCGCCACCGCCGGCCGCAGCGCCTCAAGCTCCTGAAGCACCAGCTCCAGGTCGGTCTCCGGCAGCAGCTGCAGACCGGCGGCGGACTCCCCCGATGCCTCAGCGGGCGCCCCATCCGCCAGCGGCCCCGGGCCACCCTCCTCGCCCAGGCGGCGCCAGCGCAGCTTCACCTGCTGGGCCGATTCCTCCGCGCTCACATAGAGCACCGTGTGGCGCGCCGCCATGCTGCGGGCGCTCTGCAGCAGCAGGGTGCTCTTGCCGATGCCGGGATCACCGCCAAGCAGCACCAGCGACCCCGGCACCAGGCCGCCGCCCAGCACCCGATCAAGTTCGCCGTAGCCGCTGGCGAGGCGCTGCAGCGGCCGATCGCCCACCTGCTGGATCGGCTCGGAGCGGCGCGCCTGGCCGGGCTCGACCTCCTCGCCGGCCACGGAGCCGGCCGCGCCCCCCACCGGCCGTCGCCGTCGGCCATCGGGGGCAGCCTCGCGCTGCTCCACCAGGGTGTTCCAGCTGGCGCAGGCGGGACAGCGGCCGAAGAACTGGCGGCTGCGGGCGCCGCAGCTCTGGCAGACGTAGGCCGATACGGAGCGGGGCACGGTCAGACGGGCTGGGGAACGGGGGCGGGCTGGGAGGACAGAGCCGATCTGCGGCGGTTGTGAAGAAAGGTGGCGTTCGATGAACGGAGATGCCCACGGCCCTTTTCAGTAGTGCGAATGCCTACGCGTCCCCCGTCTGCTTGATGACGGCCTCCTCCCCTGCCAAAGAGACCATCCTTGTCGTGGACGACGAGGCCAGCATCCGGCGGATCCTGGAGACCCGGCTGTCGATGATCGGCTACCAGGTGGTCACCGCCAGCGACGGCGAGGAGGCCCTTGAGATGTTCCACCGGGTGAGTCCCGATCTGGTGGTGCTCGACGTGATGATGCCCAAGCTCGACGGCTACGGCGTGTGCCAGGAGCTGCGCAAGGAATCCGATGTGCCCATCGTGATGCTCACGGCCCTGGGCGACGTGGCCGACCGCATCACCGGCCTGGAGCTCGGCGCCGACGACTACGTGGTGAAGCCCTTCAGCCCCAAGGAGCTGGAGGCCCGCA
>VFQS010001896.1_pt1 | contig 18083 bp, 18 predicted proteins | sample 3512361 | NCBI WGS metagenome assembly VFQS01 (sample SAMN10412375, study PRJNA504923) | tailings metagenome | isolation source: Relicate 1 Philex TSF3 active mining | place: Philippines
CGGCGCCGCGGCAGTAGGGCGTGGGTCCACCGCCCTTGAGCTGCAGTTCCCAGCGTTGGCCCTCAAACACGCCCTCAAAAATCGAGATGGCGCGTCCATCGCCGTAGCCATTGCCGGTGCCGAAGGGGCACTGCTGGGTGTATTCGGTGCCGTAGATCGAGAGGGCGTAGCCCGTGGCCCAGCCATGGGGTCGCATCGCTCCGCTGGCAACGGTGCTGTCGCCCGAAAAGAAACGGCGGAAGGCATCGTCGTGCGCCAGGGCGTCGCTCAGCCCAAGCTCAGCGAACAGAGCACTGCTGTGGGCCACGTATTCGGGCTGGGGCAGCAGGGTGGGCGTCACCGGCACGTAGTGCCCGGAGAACACCTGGCGGGGCCGATGGTCGATGCCGTCGGGCCTGGCTTCGGGGTCGGGCCGCAGGGAATCGAGCAGGGAATAGTCGGCCCGCTGCGCAAACTCCTCAAACGTGCGGGCTGGCGCGGTTGTGGACACGTCTGTTGGGGCTGAGATCACCATCCTGGCGAGCCACTCAGGCCCCTTCCGACACTCAAGGCCTAGATTCTGAGGAAATCATGAAGATTCTTGTGCTCCCTTCGGCACGGTGCGGCGTTTGATCGCCTCTGTTTCCCCGGTGCTGCCGCCGGACCAGCGCTTTGAGCCCGTTTCTGCGCCGCGTTTCCCCACCAAGGCCCAGCTCCTCGGTGTTCTTCCGCCGGAGCTGCACCGCTTTGATCCGCTCAAGGCCTGGGGCAGCCTGGCGATGTCGCTTGGCTTATCGCTGTTGGCCTACGGCGTGGGCACCCAGATTCCGCTCCACTGGGCCGCGCTCCCCCTCTGGCTGCTCTACGGCGCCGTGACAGGCACCGTGGCCATGGGCTGCTGGGTGATCGCCCATGAATGCGGCCACAACGCCTTCCACCCCAACCGCCGCCTGGAGGCCTGGGTGGGCTTTGTGCTCCACAGCCTGTTGCTCGTTCCTTATCACTGCTGGGCCCGCAGCCATGCGGTGCACCACGCCCACTGCAATCACCTCGAACAGGGCGAAACCCATGTGCCACCCAGGGCTTCTTCCCGCACCGGGCAGATCACCGAAGCACTCAAGCTGAACCTGGGGCGCCGTTTGTTCGGCTGGGTTTCGCTGTTTAACCATCTGGTTCTGGGCTGGCCTCTGTATCTGTTTTTCGGTGCCACAGGCGGAGAGGATTACGGCCGTCCGACCTCCCATTTCCGCCTCATCGTTGATGGGGGCCCGCGCAAGCGGCAGCTCTTCCCTGCGTCGTTTCGCGGCTTGATGCTGCGCTCCAACATCGGCCTGATCGTTGTTCTGCTGGGCCTCGCTTTCGCGGCAGTGCACTGGTCGTTGCTGCGGGTGCTCTGTGTGTATGGCCTGCCCTATCTGATGGTGAACGTGTGGCTGGTGGTTTACACCTGGCTGCAGCACACCGATCTCAACATCCCCCACTTTTGCGATCAGGAGTGGTCGTGGGCGAAGGGAGCCCTGCAAACCGTGGATCGCCCCTACGGCCCTGTGCTCAACCTGTTGCATCACGGCATCGGCTCCACGCACGTGTGCCATCACATCAACTCCGCGATTCCGCACTACAACGCCTGGCGTGGAACCGCTCTGCTGCGCCAGCGCTACCCCGAGCTCGTGCGCTACGACCCCACGCCGATTCACAAGGCCCTCTGGCGTGTGGCCAGCCGTTGCGGCGCCGTGCGGCAGAGCCCCCTCGATGGCGCCTACTACTACTGAGGCGCCCCTTCACCATGACAAGGAGCTGATTGCACCGATGGACGACGCACTGAAGGCCCTTGTGGCTGACCTCGGCAGCGGCAATGTGCTCGATGCCGAGATGCTTGAGGGCTGCTCCGTTGAGCCCCACGAGCTCGACGACATGGATGAAGACCAGGCGGCGAGCGTGGCGGCTCATGTGTTTGCGCAGCTCTTCGATCACGCCATCGCTCAGCCGGTGGGTGAAAGCGCCGACACGGAGGCGGGGCGCTGGAGCGGCACGTTGGATGGTTTCCGCTTTGTGATCGAGCGCGATGCGCTGGGGGATCTGGTGCTCGATTTCATCCCGGCCGGTTGATGAGCCTGGCCAGGTTCTGAGGCGTCAGCCTGCACAGCCGAATCACCCATGGCACGATGCGGGCCTTCGCTTCAGTTTTGCCGTGCCGCTGATCAATGTGCGCACCTCGCTGGCTTCGGTGGACCACGCCGATGCCCTGCTCAAGGAGCTCTCCGCCGCCCTGGCCCAGCAAACCGGCAAGCCCGAGAGCTATGTGATGACCATGCTCGAAACCGCGGTGCCGATGACCTTCGCTGCCAGCAGTGAGCCCAGCGTGTTTGTTGAGATCAAATCCATCGGCGCATTGCGCCCTCCCGCGATGACAGCGGCGTTCTGTGATCTGATCAGCGCCCGCACGGGCATTCCCACCAACCGCATCTACATCCAGTTCGAGGATGTGGCGGCCGCCAGCTGGGGCTGGGATGGCCGCACCTTTGGCTGAGGCCGTGATCAGGTTGCGGATTTGCCAATCGTGAGCGGCTCCAGCTTCCAAATGCGTGTGGCGTACTCCGCGATCGCTCGATCACTGCTGAAGAAGCCGCAGCGCATGGTGTTCGTGATTGAAGCCCGCGCCCATTTGTCTGGCTTCTGCCAGGCCTGATCCACCTGATCCTGGGCGAGGCTGTAATCCGCCGCATCCGCCATCACCTGGAACGGATCGCTGTGGGTGAGGTTGTCGAGCAACGGCTGAAACAGGGATCGATCGCCTTCGCTGAAATGGCCTGAGGCGATCAAGGCCAGGGCCTCCCTTGCGCTGCTGTTGGACTCGAGCCAGGTCCAGGGGTGATAGCCCTTGGCCGTGAGCTCCTGCACCTGGGCGGCCGTATGCCCGAACAGGAAGAAGTTCTCGTCGCCCACCCGTTCGCGGATCTCGATGTTGGCGCCATCGAGCGTGCCGATGGTGAGCGCCCCGTTGAGTGCCATCTTCATGTTGCCCGTGCCGGAGGCTTCCTTGCCGGCCGTGGAGATCTGCTCGGAGAGATCCACCGCGGGGTAGGTGAGCTGGCCAAGGCTCACGCTGAAATTGGGCAGAAACACCACCCGCAGCCGGCCCCGCATGGCGGGATCGATGTTCACCATCTCGGCGATGCCCACGATCAGCCGGATGATCAATTTCGCCATGGCGTAGCCCGGCGCCGCCTTGCCACCGAAGATCACCGTGCGCGGCGGCAGATCCTCGCCGTTGCGTAGGCGCAGGTAGCGCTGCACAAGTTCCAGCGCCGCCAGATGCTGGCGTTTGTATTCGTGAATGCGCTTCACCTGCACATCAAACAGGGATGTGGGATCCACGAGCACCCCGAGCTGCTGATGGATGTGATCGGCCAGGCGCTGTTTGGCTAACGCCCGCACGCCGCGCCAACGCTCCAGGAAGCCCGCATCGCTCAGCAGTGCTTCGAGCCGCTCGAGTTGCTGGAGATCGCGCCGCCAGCCATCGCCGATCGCCTCATCCAGCAGGCCGGAGAGATAGGGATTCGCGACCGCGAGCCAACGCCTTGGGGTCACGCCGTTGGTCACGTTGGTGAAGCGATCTGGCCAGAGCTGGGCGAAATCGGCGAGCACCTGATCTTGCAACAACTGGCTGTGCAACTCAGCCACGCCGTTGGTGTGGTGGCTACCCACCACAGCCAGATGGGCCATACGCACCCGTTGCTTCGGGCCTTCTTCAATCAACGACACCCTGGCCAGCAGCTCTGGCTTGCCGGGATGGCGCAGCCGCACCATCCGCAGGAAGCGGGCATTGATCTCGTAGATGATCGCGAGCTGGCGCGGCAGCAATTGCTCGAACAGCTCCACACCCCAGGTTTCCAGTGCTTCCGGCAGCAAGGTGTGGTTGGTGTAACTGAGGCTGGCGGTGGTGATCGCCCAGGCCTGGTCCCACTCCAGCCCTTCCTGATCGATCAGCAGGCGCATCAGTTCCGCCACCGCAATCGCTGGGTGGGTGTCGTTGAGCTGCACCGCGAATTTGCGGTGGAAGTCGCTCACCGGCAGCCCCTGTTTCTTGAGGATCCGCAGCATGTCTTGCAGGGAGCACGACACGAAGAAGATCTGCTGGCTCAGGCGCAAGCGCTTGCCCTGATCCAGCTCGTCGTTGGGGTAGAGCACCTTGCTCAGGGTTTCGCTCTGCACCTTGGCCAGCACGGCACGGGTGTAATCGCCCGCGTTGAAGGAGGCGAAATCGAAGGCCTCCGGCGCCATCGCCGACCACAACCGCAACGTGTTGGCCGTGCGCACGCCATAGCCCGTGATCGGCGTGTCATGGGCCACACCCATCACGGTGTGTTGGCCGATCTGCACCGGATAGCACCACTCCGGGCGGATCACCTCCCAGGGATTGCCCTGGGCCAGCCAGGCATCGGTGCTTTCCTGCTGCCCGTTGTGGTTGATGCTCTGGCGAAAGATGCCGAATTCGTAGCGGATGCCGTAGCCGATCGCCGGCAACTCGAGGCTGGCCAGCGATTCCTGGAAGCAGGCCGCCAAACGCCCCAATCCACCATTGCCGAGCCCCGGTTCCGGCTCGCAGCTGAGTAATCGTTCCAGATCCAGCCCCAGCTCCGCGCAGGCCTGCTCCGCCTCTGGCCGCATCCCCAGGTTCACCAGGTTGTTATCCAGGTGGGGGCCCAGCAGGTATTCCGCCGAGAGGTAGGCGGCAGTGCGCACCCCTGTGGTGGTGTAGGCCTCGGCGGTTTCCACCCAGTTCTGCAGAAGCCTGTCGCGCACCGCCAGCGACAGCGCCATGTAGTAGTCGTGCTCATTGGCCAGGGTGGGTGATTTGGCCTGGCTGTAAAACAGATGGCGGCGAATCTGATCCGCCAGGGAACCCTGCGCCGCCACTGTCATTGCAGTCTCGCTGGATGGCATCAGGTCGCCTCCTCGCATCGACGTTGAGCGTCGACGGCATTGATACTTCCACCGAAACTGAGTTCGGCCGTTGCTGCTGTGCCTATCAGCACCAAAAAAGAGCTGTTACAACGGTGGTTCTGTCCCTCGCCAGGTTTGGTGGCCCCGCTGGATCGATCCCTCCGGAATCACATCGGTGATGGCCTTGAGCTCCACATCCACCACCCGGTGGGCGGAGCCCGCTTCAGCTGTTCGCCAGAGGGCAGCGGTCACGGCACGGATGCGAGTGCGATACAGGCCGCGGGCCACGGGCTTCCACTGGTTTTCGCGTTGTATCTCCAGGCGATACATGGATCTTGGATCTTTGCTTCACCATGCCCATGGCTCTGCTAGGTGCCCGGATCCTTAAGGCCTCGCTTGGGATCAGCCTGTGTTTCCATCAGCCTGCTCAAGGTTTCCACACTCGCGACCATCCATAGCTGCTCAGATAAGAGGAGAAGGCTTGGGCATCGGCCAGGGAGTGCAACGCCACTTCTTCCACCACCTTGCGATCTCCATTGAGCTGTTCCACCTCGTGGCAGGCGCTGTACAACAGGTTCGGCACTTGATAGATCACCCACTGGCCGCGATAGGGGGTGTCTTTGTGCACCAGGGTTGCAATCGCTGGATTTTTATAGAGAAGAGCCATTCGAGATCGTTGCTGTGTGCAGGCCCTTTCGGGCCGCCGGCCGTAGCCCAAGCATTCCCTGCCGCCTGGATGGCTTGTGTGCCGATGGCTACCGGCAGGCCATGTGAATGCGGATTCGGTAGCAATAGCTGCCTGGACAGGTCTCCTCGGCTGCGTTAGGTGGTTGCATCGATTGATCGCTTCATGCCTTCCAGCGCCCGCCTACAAGCTCTGCAAACCATTCAGGACCGTGCCGCCACGCCCGTGACATCCCCAGGCCCCTTGGAGGACCTCTGGGCCAGTGATGTGTTCAGCCTTGCCGCGATGAAATCGGCGCTGCCCAAGGCTGTGTTCAAGTCGTTGCAGCGCACCATCACCCGCGGCGGCAAGCTCGATACCTCTGTGGCCGATGTGGTGGCCCAGGCGATGAAGGATTGGGCCACGAGCCGTGGAGCCCTCTATTACGCCCACGTGTTTTATCCGCTCACCAACCTCACCGCGGAGAAGCACGACGGCTTCATCGCACCCCAATCGGATGGCTCGGTGATCAGTGAATTCACCGGAAAGTTGTTGGTGCAGGGTGAGCCCGATGGCTCCTCGTTCCCCAATGGTGGGATCCGCTCCACGTTTGAGGCGCGTGGTTACACGGCCTGGGATGTGACCAGCCCTGCCTACCTGATGCAGACGCCCAATGGCACCACCCTCTGTATCCCCACAGTGTTTGTGAGCTGGACCGGTGAAGCGCTCGATAAGAAAACACCCTTGCTGCGCTCCAATGCCGCCATGGATCGCCAGGCGCAGCGCTTGCTGGCCTTGCTTGGTGAAACCGAGATTGCCCCGGTGAATTCCAGCTGCGGCGCTGAGCAGGAGTATTTCCTGGTGGATGCCGCGTTTACAGCCCTGCGGCCTGATCTGCAGCTGGCAGGCCGCACCCTGTTTGGTGCGCCACCGGCCAAGGGCCAACAATTTGATGATCACTATTTCGGTGCGATCCCCGAGCGAGTGCAGGTGTTCATGCAAGACGTGGAGCATCAGCTCTACCGCCTCGGCATTCCCGCCAAGACCCGCCACAACGAGGTGGCACCCGGACAGTTCGAAATCGCTCCGTTCCACGAGGCGGCCAACGTGGCCACGGATCACCAGCAGCTGATCATGACCGTGCTCAAGGCCACGGCCAAGAAGCACGGCTTCACCTGCCTGTTGCATGAAAAGCCCTTCACCGGCGTGAACGGCAGTGGCAAACACGTGAACTGGTCGATCGGCAACAGCACCCAGGGCAACCTGCTCGATCCCGGCAGCACACCCCACGAGAACCTTCAGTTCCTGCTGTTCTGCGGAGCGGTGATTCGGGGCGTGCACCAATACGGCCCACTGATGCGAGCCGCGATTGCCACCGCAAGTAATGATCACCGCCTCGGTGCCAATGAAGCCCCGCCGGCGATCATCTCGGTGTATCTGGGCAGTCAGCTCGAGGATGTGTTCGGCCAGATCCGAAGCGGCAGCCTGCAGGGTTCGGCGAAGGCGGCGCTGATGTCGCTGGGTGTGGACACCCTTCCCGACCTCAACAAAGATCCGGGCGATCGCAACCGCACCTCACCGTTTGCCTTCACCGGCAACCGCTTTGAATTCCGGGCCGTGGGATCCGGCCAGTCGGTGGCGGGGCCACTGGTGGTGTTGAACACGATCCTGGCGGATTCGATTCAATGGATTGCCGATCAGCTGGAGCAGCGTCTGCAGAGCGGACTTCCCCTTGAGGAGGCGGCCTTCGCCGTGCTGCAACGCACCATGGAGGAGCACGGTGCCGTGGTATTCGGCGGCGATGGCTATTCAGCGGAATGGCACCAGATGGCCGTGGAGCAGCGGGGTCTGGAGAATCTGCGCACCAGTGCGGATGCGCTACCTGTGCTCCAACGCCCGGAGATTCGTGCCTTATTCGAGCGTACGGGCGTGCTCAGTGCCGTTGAGTTGGAGAGCCGCTTTGAGGTGTATGCCGAGCAATACAACCTGGCCATTGATGTGGAGGCCAAGTTGGTGTTGCGGATGGCGCGCACCCAGATCTACCCCGCAGCGATGGCTTCTCTAGAGCAACTGGCGGGCTCGATTGCCGTGCAGGAGTCGCTCGGTTTGGTGGTGGATCGCAGCTTGCTCGAGCAGATGGCTGCCCTCACACAGCAGTTGCTGTCGGCCTGCGCTGACTTGCAGGAGGCGCTTGAGGCCACGCCAGCGGCTGCCCATCAGCATCTGCGTCATTGCGCCGATGTATTGCTGCCGTTGATGAGTGGGGTGCGAGGAGCCGTTGATGCTCTGGAAGTGCTCGTGGATGAGGAGCAGTGGCCGTTGCCCACCTACCAGGAGATGCTGTTCATGCGCTGAGCACTGCCTTCAGCCCATCACCAGGAGGTGGTGCGGTAGTGAACCAAGCCTTCGATGGAGCGGTGTTGCCCTTGCACGGCAAGGGCCTGTTCACCTTCCGCGGTGGCTTGGCTGAACTGAGTGAACAAGCCCTCGCGTCGTTCCAGTTCAGGCCCTGAACGGGGCGAGGGATCCTGGTTCTGGGCGGGGGATGCTGCCATCGGGTTTCTGAGCTGGTGGAACCCTATGGAGCGATTCATCCCCCTCCAGGTAGCGATCACTACGGATCTAAGCTCTCAGCAGCCTTGTTAGATCAGCTCTTCTTCTGCGTTGGGCTTGATCGTGCAGTCGCCCAGGGGATAGCTGACGCAGAGCAGCCCGTAGCCCTGATTCATCTGTTCGTCGGCGACATCGAGGATGTAGGTGTCTTCGGAGCAGCTGAAGCTCGTTCCGCTTTCCAGGGTGATGGTGTAGCGAGCCATGGCTTGTGGCGCACTGTGATCCAGTGCTGTTCCTGTTGCATCAGCACTGATGTGACGGCCACTACAGGTGGGCAGCGCCGCTGACAACCAGCGCTTTGGACCGGCCTGCATAAAAAAGCCCCGGCACACGCCGGGGCTTTGCTGTAGGGATCGCGGCGTGATCAATCCTCTTCGGTGGCGCCGGCGGGGATCAGTTTGATCTGCTTGCGACCCAGTTTGATCTCGAATTCGTCGCCGGGCTTGAGGTCGAGCATGGCGGTGTAGGCCTTGCCAATCAGCAGGTTGCCGTTGCCCTGCACGGTGGCGGTGTAGCTCAGCTTGCGACCACCTTTGCCGCGGCCCACGCCATCGTTGCCCAGGCTGAGACCTTTGGCTTCCAGCAGAGCTTCATAGAAGGCGGTGAAGTTCAGACGCTCACCACCATCCTTCTTGGTGCTCACATAGCCGCAGCTGCGCACCAGATCGGATTTGGACACGTCGCCAAGTTCTTTGACCTTGGCCAGCAGTTCAGAGCCGGTGAGCATGGATCGGAATTGAATCAATCTAACAATAACGCTCTGGCGGTACTGTGCCATCCCTTGCCCCATGATCTCTGCCATGTTTCTGATCGCCTGTCTCGCGATCCTGCCAGTGCTGCTGATCGCGTACTACACGATTCAACGCACCGCGGGCCATCACAGCCGCCAGGAAACCCGCCACATGATCAAAGACATGGTGGTGAAAGCCATGAACGAGCACGATCAAGACTTCGACGACTGATCGCTTAACGGCTGTCGATCCAGCGCATCAGTGCTTTGGCCGGATCGCTCAACTCTGCGATGGAGCCATAGAGCCAGTCTTGCCAGCCCTGTTGTGGCAGCCCACTGAACACCATCAGATTGAGGGGATAGTCCTCCGAGTCGCTGCAGCGGCGAAAGTCGTCGCGATAGAGGAACACCGGCTTGCCCAGCGCGATCGCCGCTCCGAGTTCCAGCATCACCCCTTCATCCGGGGGTGTTCCATTCACGATCGCCAGCAGAGCATCGGCATCTCGCACATCCTGAAGATCCGCCTGGGCGACACGCCAGGCCCAACCAGGCTGAGCCAAATCCACCTGACCATTCCGGCTGAACGGTTCCCACACCTCCAGCCCGAGCTGCTCCAGTGCCGTGATGAAATCCGGCAGCAGTCGCTCACGCCAATGGGCTGAAAACCCATAGGGCGAGGCCAGATACAACGTGGGCAGACCCATCAGCGGGAAGCGCGATACAGCTGTTCATCCAGCGCCGCCGCGGCAGCGTTCTCCCAGGGAAACACAATCCATTCGTTGTTCTCGGTGACCTCCACCGCCTGCCACCACTGCGGCTCCACCTTGCTCAACCACACCACGGCCGTGCAGTGCTCCAGCTGGCGGTAAGGCTCCAGCGTCAGCCCTGTTTCATACACATCGTCCACCAGCAGACAGCCCGGCTGTGCGCTGCTGAGGAGTGGTAGATCCAGGCGGTGGCTGAGCGTTACCGCCAGCACCAAGCCGCCGCGGGGAATGCCATGCACACCGCAGAAGCGTTGGCCTTGGCAATGCTCCACGATCGCCTCCACAGCCAGCTCGAAATCCTGCCAAGTGAGTGTGCGCATCGCCGCCGGGATCGATGCGCACACTGTCGCAATCCGCCCCGCTGGATCGCGTTAGGCCAGCCGCCTCAGGGGCGTGAGCGCTACCAAGCTGAGATGAGCCAAGGCTCTGCACACGGATAAAACCGCGAGACCAAGGCAAAGAGGGCAGTGCATCAGGCTCATGCCGCCAGCATTGTGCAATCGCTTCGCCCTGAAGCGTTTCCTGCGGAAACTTCATCAACGCCTGCGATCAGCGGCGCACGGGCACCACGGTCATCCCAACGGGAGCCAGGGCGATCAACGCCAGCTTGATGTGCTGGATGCCGAAGGGAATGCCAATGATCGTGATGAAGCAGGCCAGAGCTGAGGTGAGATGGCCGATCGCCAGACACCAGCCTGCCACCAGGAACCACAACACATTGCCGATCAGTCCCAGCGCTCCGGTGCCCAGATCGTGGCGGCCGGTGAGATCACGCCGGCTGATCGCTTCCTGGCCAAAGGGCCAGAGCGAGAACGTGCCGATCACAAAACAGGAACGGGCCCAGGGCAGGCCCACGATCGTGATTGCGCACACCAGGCCCGCCAACCACCAGCCCAGGGCCATCACCAGGCCGCCGAGCATCATCCAAAGGATGTTGAGAAGGGCGCTGAGCATCACGCCATCTTGTTCATGGAGTTGCTCACAGCGCTTCGGCCCGTCGCGCTTCGTTGATCAGGCGCTGCACGCGATCCAGCAGAGATTCATTGCTGAGGCGGCTGTTCAACCGCTCCACCAGCAGTGGGAAGGCCAGGGGGCCAGGCCTGGCGATGCGCTCCACCCGCCAGCTGCACCAGGCCATGCGCTCCAGCGCCGCCTGCAGCCGCTGCGCTTCCAGTTGCTCTTCGAGCACCTCCCGTTGGGCCTGCTCCAGCAGCAGGCTGCCGGGTTCGTGTTTCTGAAACACGTCGAACAGCAGCGCCGCGCTGATCTGCAGTTGCCCGCCGGTTTTGTTCTGCCCCGGCATCGCCTGGCTGATCAGGCCGCTCACCTGGGCGATGGCGCGGAAGCGGCGCCGGCACAGCTCGGAAAAATTCAGCGCCTGCTGCAGATCGCTTTCAAGGTTGCTGAGATCCAGCAGATCGTCGCCGTGCAGATCAAGCAGCTCCTCGAAGGGATAGGTCTTCGGGGCCAGCAGCTCAAAGCCGTAGTCGTTCACCGACACGGTGATCGTGCTGGCCTTTTGCCGCGCCAGCCGCCAGGCCCAGAGGAAGCCGATGCCTTCGTGCACAAAACGCCCCTCGAAGGGATACACAAACAGATGGCTGCCTTCGCGGCTGCGGCAGAGCTCCACCAGCAGCTGATCGCTGCGCGGTAGGCCGGACAGGTTGGCCTGCCGCTGCAGCAGTGGTTCGAGTGCTTGCAGCTCGGGTGTGTCGAGGGTGGCTTCCCCATCGAGGGCGCGGGCGCAGCGATCCACTTCCTGGCGCAGATGGGAGCTGAGTAGATCCGACAGCGCCATTTGGCCTCCGGCCCAGGCGGGCACGGTGGAGCTTTTCTTGCTGGTGGCCTTCACCTGGGCCGTCATCTCCCGCAGCCGCACGAACTCCAGCTGGCGGCCGGCGAAGAAGAACACATCGCCTGGCTTGAGCCGTCCGATGAAGGCCTCCTCCACATGGCCGATCACGGCGCCGCGCACGAAGCGCACCGTCACCGAACGGTCGGCGGTGATTGTGCCGATGTTGAAGCGATGCAGCCGGGCGATGGTTTTATCGAGCACGCGGAAGCGCCAGGGTTCCCCGGGAGCTGGCGGTTCGTCGTCGTGCAGGCTGCAACGCACGAGCTTGCGGTAGCGGGGATAGGCGGTGAGGCATTGGCCGCCGTGCTCGAGGAAATCGAGGCACCACTGCCATTGCGCCTCGCTTAGGTGGCGGAAGCTCCAGCAGCGGCGCACCGTGGCCAGCTCTTCCTCCGGTTGGAAACCCGCTCCACAGGCCAGGCTGGTGAGGTGCTGCAGCAGCACATCGAGGGGGAGTTGTGGTGGCCGGCGATGCTCCACCAGGCCGTTTTCCAGGCCGCGCCGCATGGCGCTCACCTCGAGCAGCTCCAGTGCATTGGTGGGCATAAACAGCACCTGGGAGGTGCCGCCCGGGCAGTGGGCGCTGCGGCCGGCCCGCTGCAGCAGGCGGGCCAGGTTTTTGGCGCTGCCGATCTGCACCACCCGCTCCACAGGCTGGAAATCGACTCCCAGATCCAGGGAGCTGGTGCACACCACCCAGCGCAGCTCGCCGGCTTTCACGCGGGCTTCGATCGCTTCGCGCTCGGCGCGGTCGATGGCGCTGTGGTGGAGCGCCAGGCCGTCTTCCATCTCTGGGCAGGCAAACCGCAGGCACTGGTGCCAACGCTCGGCTTGGTTGCGGGTGTTGGTGAACAGCAGCGTGCTCACCCCGGGCTCCAGCCCCCCCACCAGCTCCTCGTACATGCGCAGCCCCAGGTGCCCGCCCCAGGGGAAGCCATCAATCGTGTCGGGCAGCAGTGAGCGGATCGCTGTGGCTCGCTGGATGTCGGCCGTGATGATCCGCGGGGTGGCTGGTAGGCCCAGGGCGGCGCGGGCGGCTTCCTCGAGATTGCCGATGGTGGCGCTGATCGCCCAGGTGCGCAGCTGCGGGCGATGGCGGCGCAGCCAGCTGAGGCAGAGCTCTGTTTGCGTGCCGCGTTTGCTGCCCATCAGCTCGTGCCATTCATCAAGCACCACCGCCTGCAGCTGGGCGAACAGCTCGGGGGCTTTGCCGTTAGCCAGCAGCACGCTTAAGGATTCCGGCGTGGTGATCAGGATTTCGGGCGGCGTGCGCAGCTGTTTGCTGCGTTCATGGGTGCTCGTGTCGCCATTGCGAATCGCCACCCGCAGCGGCCAACCCATCGCCGCAATCGGTTGCTCAATCGCCAGGGCGAGATCGCGGCTGAGGGCGCGCAGCGGCGTGATCACCAGCAGCCGCAGGCCGCGGGATGGTGTTTCGGAGCGACCGGTCTTGCGGCGTGGCTTGGCCTCCGCCTTCTGGTTCTGGATTGTGGGATGGGCTGCTGTCTCAGTGAGCGCTGGGGGTAATGGCTCGCGGGCGTGTGCGGTCTTCTGTTCGTTCTGTACGGAAGCTTGTGCAGGTGCGGGTGCGCGCATGGCGTCGCCCGCAGGTTGGGACGGTTGGGTTTGCTGGTGCTCCGCGGCAAGCATTTTTGCGATTGGCCCCATCACGGCGGCGTAGGTCTTGCCCGAGCCGGTGGGCACCTGCAGCAGGCCGCTGTCGCCCGCCAGGTAGGCCTGCCAGCACTGACGCTGGAAGGCCATGGGCGTCCAGCCTTGCTGGGCGAACCAGGCTTCGATTGGCGCCAGGGCTTCGCTCGCGGCGGCTGCGTTCATGGCCGCTGCTCCATCAGAGCGATGGCGCTGGCCAGGCTGTCGGCTTCGCTGGCGGGTTTGTCGGTGCGCCAGCGGCTGATGCGCGGGAAGCGCACCGCGAAGCCGCACTTGTGGCGTTTCGAGGGTTGGATGCCTTCAAACGCCAGCTCGAACACCTGCAACGGCTCCACCGCCCTCACGGGGCCGAAGCGCTCGGTGGTGTGGGCGCGAATCCAGCGATCGAGCTCGCGGATTTCGGCATTGTCGAGGCCGGAGTAGGCCTTGGCGAAGGTCACCAACTCCCCGTTGCCGTTCCAGAGGCCAAAGCTGTAGTCGGTGTAGAGGTTGGCCCGCTTACCGCTACCCGCCTGGGCGTAAAGCAGCACGGCATCCAGTCGCAAGGGCTCGAGTTTGTGCTTCCACCAGTAGCCGCGCTTACGACCTAAGAGGTAAGGCGAGTCGAGTGCTTTGAGCATCAGCCCTTCAGCCCGCTGCCCCCGGGCCTGATCGCGGATGTGATCCAAGTCGCCCCAGTGCCGGAGCGATTGGGTGGTGGAGAGCCGCAACCGGTTGCCCCCCTCAGCTCCTGGCGCTTCCCGCCAGTTCCGATACAGCACCTCCAGCTGCTCGCGCCGATGCTGCAGCGGCTGCTGGCGCAGATCTATTCCCTGATGTTCCAGCAGGTCGTAGGCCACGAAGGCGGCCGGGCAGTCGCGCTGCAGGCTGCGGCTCGGTGCCTTGCGCCCCAGCCGTCGCTGCAGGCTTGCAAACGCTTCTGGTGTGCCGGCATCGCCGTGCCACACGATCACCTCCCCATCCAGCGCTGTTCCCTCGGGTAACTGCTTCGCTAGTGCGATCAGCTCCGGGAACGCCTCGTTGATCAGCTCTTCGCCGCGGCTCCACAGGCTGCAGCCGCCGGCGCGGTGGATCAGCTGGCCGCGGATGCCATCCCATTTCCATTCCAGTTGCCACCCCTGAGGTGGCGTGTGCTCCAGCTGGCCCGGCTCCAGAGGGCTGGCCAGAAAGAAGGGATAGGGCCGGGCTGAGAGGCTCTCGTCCTGGGCGGCAGCCGCTGTGAGTTCTGCAAATGCCGCGGCACTGGGGGCGAAGCCACCCATCAGCCGATGCGCCACCAATGCCTCATCCAATTCGGCGCTCTGGGCCAGGGCCCGGGTCACCAACCCCGTGGAGACACCCACGCGAAAGCCGCCGCTCAGCAGCTTGTTCACCAGCAGCAATTGATCGGCCGGCAGGCTGCGCCAACAGGCGCGCACCGCTTCGGCCTGCTCCTCTCCCTGCAGCGCCGCCAGCTGAGGCAGCCGTTCGTCCATCCAAAGAGCCAGGGGATCCTCAAAACTGGCGCTGCCTGCGTTGCCATCCCTGGGGCGGGGCTCGCCGGCAGCATCGGGGCGCTGTTGCCATAGCAAGGCCACCGTTTCGGCTGAATCGCCCACCTGGGCGTGGCAGGCCTCAAACAACCATTCCGGCAGCTCCGTGCCCGCCAGGCAGATCTCCCGCAGTCGCCGGCCTGTGATCAGGCGCCGGCGCCGTTTGCCCAGTAGCAGCGCAAGGGCCCAGGCGGCATCGGCGGGAGCCGCACTGCGGAAATAGGCCTGCAGTGCTTCGAGCTTGGCGCTCGTGCTGCCGGTGCCATCCAGCTGGCGAAACAAAGCGGCGAACGCCTGCATCAGTTCGTTGGGGTCTCGTCGTCGAAGCGTTCCGCCTCGAAGTGACCTTCCAGCGGTTCGGCGCTGATGCCTTCCACCTCTTGCAGGTAGCGCGCCAGCACGTTGCTCTGGCCGTGGGTCACGTACACCTGCTGTGCCCGGCTGTCTTTCACGCTTTGCAGCAGCCCGGCCCAGTCGGCGTGGTCGCTCATCACGAAGCCGCGGCCGTAGCCGCGCCGCCGCCGGGCGCCGCGCACCGCCATCCATCCGCTCACGAAGCCGTTCTGCGCCTTGGCGAAGCGCCCCAGCCCGCGGCTGCGGTGGGCCGCTGGAGGTGCGATCAGCAGGCGCCCGGCTAGATCCGCTCCGCGCTCCAGATGGGCCAGCGCTCGGGTTGGCGGCATGGCCACGCCGGCCTCCCGGTAAGGCCCCATCAGCCGATCAACGGCGCCGTGCAGCAGCACTTCGTCGGCGACGCCGAGCCGATGCAACTCCGCCAGCACCCGTTGCGCCTTGCCGAAGGCGTAGCAGAACAGCACCGATGGCCGCTCTGGTGCGCTACGCCACCACGTGAGAATGTCCTCCGCCACCTGTGCCCCGCTCTGCCAGCGGTAAATCGGCAGGCCGAAGGTGGCTTCGCTGATCAACACATCCGCCTGCACCGGTTCAAATGGCGCGCAGCTCGGATCGGCGCACCGCTTGTAGTCGCCACTCACAAGCCAGCTCTCGCCGCCGGCCTCCACGCGGATCTGAGCGCTGCCCAGCACGTGGCCGGCTGAATGAAACGACACCCGCGCCTCGCCAATCCTGTGCAGCTCGCCGTAGTCCACCGGCAGCAGCTTGATCTCGGCCCCGAGCCGCTCCCGCAGGATCCCTTCGCTCGCCCCAATCGCCCAGTACTCTCCGCAGCCTGGCCGAGCATGATCGGCATGGGCATGGGTAATCAGCGCCCGTGGCACGGGCCGCCAGGGATCAATCCAGGCGCGCGCTGCCGGGCAATACAGCCCCTCGGGACTGAGCTGCAGCAGGCCGCCTGGGGCGAGGGGCATCGGCGGTGAGGCTGTTGGCGTGGGCTTGGCCCTGAATCATCGCCAGCCGCGTTGCACCTCTGCGTCTTGCGGTTGACGCGTGCGGCCGCCGTCTCTAGCCAGGGGGTGATCCCCGCGGTCCGCCGCCATGGCTCTCAACGATTTCCGCGATGAACTGGCGGCCACCGCAGCGGCCCTGGCGGCCCCGGGCACGGGGCTGCTCGCGGCCGATGAATCCACCGGCACGATCGGCAAACGCTTCGATGCCATCGGCCTTGAAAACACCGAAGACAATCGGCGCGCCTACCGCAGCCTGCTGGCCACCACCGAGGGGCTGAGCGAGCACATCTCGGGTGTGATCCTTTACGAGGAAACCCTCTTTCAAGACAGCACCGCTGAGGCCGGCGGTGCTCCGATCGTGGAGCTGTTCCAGAAGCAGGGGATTGTGCCCGGGATCAAGGTGGATCAGGGGGTGGAACCCCTGGCCGGCGGTGTGGCCGGGGAGAGCTGGTGCACCGGCCTCAAGGGGCTGGGTGAACGCGCCGCCAGCTACTACGCCCGGGGCGCGCGGTTCGCCAAATGGCGAGCCGTGTTGCAGATCAGCGGCAACGGTGCCCCCTCGGAGCTGGCCGTGCGCGAAAACGCCTGGGGCCTGGCTCGCTACGCCCGCACCGTGCAGGAGCACGGCCTGGTGCCGATCGTGGAGCCCGAGATCCTGATGGATGGCGACCACGACATCACCACCACCGCTTCGGTTCAGGAGTGGGTGCTGCGCACCACCTACGAGGCTCTGGCCATCAACGGCGTGTTTCTGGAAGGCAGTCTGCTCAAACCCTCGATGACCTGCCCTGGCGCGGAGTGCCCGCACCAATCCAGCGCTGAGGAGGTGGGTGAGTTCACCGTGCGCACCCTCAGCCGCACCGTGCCCGCGGCAGTGCCGGCGATCCTCTTTCTCAGCGGTGGCCTCAGCGAGGAAGATGCAAGCCTTTGCCTCAACGCCATCAATCAAGCGGCTGCGCAGGGCTATGCCCCCTGGCACCTCGGCTTCTCCTACGGCCGCGCTCTGCAGCACTCCTGCATCAAGCACTGGGGCGGGACCGATTTGGCGGCGGGGCAGGCGGCGCTGATGGCCCGCGCCCGGGCCAATGGAGCCGCGAGCCGCGGTGCCTATGAGCCGGGCTCCGAACCGTCGGATGACACCAGCTTGTTTGTGGCTAACTACAGCTATTAGCTGCTCATCGCCAGCATCTTTTCAATCGGCGCCAGCGCCCGCTGGCGCATCGCCTCATCCAGCTCGATCTCTGGAGCCATGTCGTTCAGACACTGCCACAGTTTCTCGAGGGTGTTCAGGCGCATGTAGGGGCAGGCGTTGCAGCTGCAGCCGTCCGCACCCGGCACCTCATAGAACGCCTTGCCGGGCACCGCCTTGCGCATCTGGTGCAGGATGCCGGGCTCGGTGAGCACGATGAAGCCGCTGGCCTCACTGGCTGCGGCGCGGCGCAGCAAGGCGCTGGTGGACCCGATGAAATCGGCGTGATCGAGCAGATGTTGCTGGCATTCCGGGTGGGCGAGCACCTCAGCTCCCGGGTGCTCGAGCTTCAGCTGCAGCAGGGCCTGCTCGCTGAAGGTTTCGTGCACGATGCAGCTGCCGGGCCAGAGGGTGAGCTCGCGGCCGCTCTGGCGCTGCACCCAGCGGCCGAGGTTCTGATCCGGCGCAAACAGGATCGGGCGATCGGCGGGCAGTTGCTTCACCAGATCCACGGCGTTGCTGCTGGTGCAGATCAGATCGCTCTGGGCTTTCACGGCCGCCGAGCAGTTGATGTAACTCACCACCAGGTGCTGGGGATGTTCAGCGCGGAAGCTGGCGAAGGCATCGGCAGGGCAGGCATCGGCGAGGGTGCAGCCGGCCTCCAGATCCGGCAGCAGCACTGTTTTGGAGGGGCTGAGGATCTTGGCCACCTCGGCCATGAAGTGCACGCCGCAGAACACGATCACGTCGGCGTCGGTGGCGGCGGCCT
>VFQS010001897.1_pt1 | contig 18079 bp, 19 predicted proteins | sample 3512361 | NCBI WGS metagenome assembly VFQS01 (sample SAMN10412375, study PRJNA504923) | tailings metagenome | isolation source: Relicate 1 Philex TSF3 active mining | place: Philippines
CCGGCTACTCCGTGCAGCAGGTGATCGAAACCGCCAAGGCCGTCACCGGCCGCGGTCTGCTGGCCCACGTGGCCCCGCGCCGCGAGGGCGATCCCGCCCAGCTGGTGGCCAGCGCCACCAAGGCCCAGAACGAACTCGGCTGGCGACCGCGCTACCCCGATCTCGCCCAGATCATCGCCCACGCCTGGGCCTGGCACCAGAAGCGGCACAGCACGCAGGCATGAAACAACGGATGAAATCAGGCCTGCGCCGCGGCGCGGGCAGAGGTGCGGATCGCCTAGCCCGCGGCCCATTGCGCGGCTTCTTCGCGCCGATCCTTGGGCCCTTCATCGAGCGCAGCCCCTCCGGTGAGCTGATCCGCAGCACCGCCCGCCGCCAGTGGCGCACGATCGGCCTCAACATCGGCACCAGCCTGGTGGAAGCCTTCAGTGAGGGCGCCACGTTCGGCGTGATCTTCCTGGCCGTGGGTCTGCTCAGCAGCGCCGGTCCGATGAACTGGGCTAGCAACCCGCTGGTGGGGCGCATCCCAGCCCTCGCCGAGTGGATGAATGGGCTGCCGCGCACGCCGCTGTTCCTCGGCCTGCTCGCCCTGGCCCTGTTGCTGCAAGCGGCCCAAAGCTTCACCCGCTACCTCAATGGGGTGAGCCTGGGCTACTTCGCTGCATCCTGCCGGGCCGCCATCACTGCACGGATTCACTCCCAGATCCTCAGCTTCACCTTCCCCTGTGCGAGCCGCTACCGGGTGGGGGATCTCACCAACTACGCAAGCTCCGGACCAAGCGCCGTTAGCGGACACATCCAGACCGTGGGAAGCCTGCTGGTCAACTGCCTGCTGGTGCTGGTGTACCTCCTGGTGCTTCTGGGGATCTCGCCCTGGCTGGTTCTGGCGGCCTTCGCCCTCGGCACAGCCCTGGCCTTGGTTCAGAAGCGGTTGCTGCCGCGGATCCAGAAGGAAGCCTGGCAGCTGCAGCTTAGGGAGGTGGACATTGCCACACGCATCACGGAAGACATCCAAGGCCTGCGCCTGCTGCACAGCAGCGGCCAACTGGATGTCGCCGATCACGGCGTGCTCAGCCGCATGCGCGCTCTTGAGCTCGGCCTACAACGGCGAGAGCAGCTCATCAACGTGCTGGGGCCACTCAGCAGCTTCCTGCCGATCTTGGCGATCGTGATGATCGCCGGCCTCAGCCTGCTGCTCTTCGGAGACCGCAGTACCGGGGTGCTGCCAAGCCTGGTCACCTTCGTGCTGGCCCTGCAGCGGCTCAACATCCGCATGGCCGGCGTGGCCGGCGGCTTCACGGCGTTTGCCAACAATTCCGCTCAGATCAGGCGCCTGAACGAGATCCTCGCCACCGAAGACAAGCAGTTCCGCAGCCGTGGCGGTGCCCCCTTCCAGAGGCTGATGCACGGCATCCGCCTGGAGCAGGTAAGCCTCCAATACACGCCGGAGCTGCCTCCTGCTCTGCACAGCATCGATCTGGAGATTCCCCGCGGCCACACCGTGGCCCTGGTGGGATCCAGCGGCGCCGGTAAAAGCTCCATCGCGGATCTGCTAGTAGGCCTCTACGAGCCCACGGACGGCCGGATCCGGATCGATGGCCAGTCCATGACCGAGCTGGATCTGGCCAGCTGGCAGCAGCACCTCGGCGTGGTGAGCCAGGACACCTTCCTGTTCAATTCCACCCTGGCCGACAACATCGCCTTCGGCACACCCGACGCCAGCCGAGCCGACATTGAACAGGCCGCCGCCCGCGCCCAGGCCGCGGGCTTCATCGAAGCCCTGCCCGATGGCTACGACACGATGGTGGGCGAACGGGGCTACCGCCTCAGCGGCGGCCAACGCCAGCGCATCTCCCTCGCCCGCGCCATCCTGCGTGATCCAGAGCTGCTCATCCTCGATGAAGCCACCAGCGCCCTCGACAGCCAGAGCGAACGGCTGGTGCAACAGGCGATCGAGCAGTTCGAACGCCAGCACACCGTGCTGGTGATCGCCCACCGCCTCAGCACGATCGTGAATGCCGACCAGATCTGCGTGATGGAGAAGGGGCGGATCGTAGAGCGGGGCCGCCACAACGAGCTTCTCGAACAGAGTGGGGTGTATGCCTCCCTCTGGGCGCAGCAATCCCTGGTGCGCGCTTGATCCATGCCCCCGATCCTGCTGATCATCTGGCGGCGGCCCCACACCCTGCACGGCGTGATTGAGGCGCTGCGCCCCCTGCAGCCACCGCTGATCTACGTGGCCTGCGATGGCCCCAGCGCCAGTCGCCCTGGTGAAGCAGAGCGGGTGGCCGCGAGCCAGGAGCTGATCGAGCGAGAGATCAACTGGCCCTGCACGATCCACAAGCGCTACAGCCCTATAAACCAGGGTTGCCGCACCGGGGTGGCCGCCGCGCTCGACTGGTTCTTCAGCGAGGTGGAGGAAGGGATCATCTTGGAGGACGACTGCGTTCCCCACCCGGATTTTCTGCCCTACTGCCAAACCCTGCTGGAACGCTACCGGCATGACACGCGTCTGTTCTCGATCTGCGGCTCGAACTTCCAGGAAGGCCGCAAGCATGGGGAAGCCAGTTACTACTTCAGCATCCACGGCGATTCCTGGGGCTGGGCCACCTGGCGCCGTGCCTGGCAGCACTACCACGCAACCGAGGCTCTCTGGCCAGCCTTCCGTGATGCCGGCCGATTGAACGATGTGTTTCCGATTCCCTTTGAGCGGGAGTATTGGCACGAGCGGCTCGATCACGTGCTGGTGAAGCACACGATCAAGACCTGGGATTACCAGTGGTATCTCACCATCTGGATGAACAACGGGCTCTGCGCCTGGGCCAATGTGCCGTTAATCTCAAACACCGGCTGGGATGCCAGCGGCACGCACACATTCGGCAGCAAGCCCTGGGCCGACATAGCCACAAAACCCTTGGGAATGCTGCAGCACCCTGAGGTAGTGCTCCCCTGCCGCGAGGCCGATGCCTTTGCCTTCTGGCACCGCCGCGAGGGATTCGCCCTTCTCGCCGATCGCGATCGCCAGAGACTGGGCTGGCTTTATCCCTGGCTGCTGCGATGGCGCAATGTTTGCAGCAAGCTACAACGATCAGGGCGCTTCCTGCAGCGTTTCGTTCGCTGACACCTGCCAAGGCACGTAGCGAAGCGTGCGGCTCTGGATCGATCGATAGGGGTACCAACGGCCCCGGCGAAATCCCACCCAATACTCAGGAGCGAGGAAGCAGCCGGGATTCGCAGCAGATCCAGCGAACAGCGCTGCAGCCCAGCCAAAGGTGCTCGGCGAAAGGATTCCCGCCCTACAAAGCGCCATCACAGCCAGGGTGAGCTCAACCCCCTCCGCCAGAAGATGGATATCCGGTTCTCCCCGTAGAGCATCCAGAACCCATGGCCAATCATCAGTGGCCAGGATGAAGTGGCGCGCACCTTTGGCGCGCATGTAATCCATCATCTCCCGAAAGAAACGCGCAGGCAACACACCTGGCTGGTCTACGCTGGGATAGCGGATGTAGTCGCCACGGCGCACATGCACGAAGCAGCACTTGCAGCCACTGAGCCCGCGCTGATCCAGCCAGGCCGCCGCCACTTGCCTCCACTCATCTCGAATTCTCAGTCGATTAAACATTGAGAAGTCAAGCCATTGATCCGCCAGGAAATACGTTTCCTTCACGAGCGTGAGTGCACCCAGCCCGCCACGCGAGCCCACAACATTGACCACGCCTGTGCTGATATCCTCCTGCAGGCTGCGAAGCACCACCCGCCGGATCGATACGGGCAAGCGATACACCCAGCCAACAGCTTTGGTAGCCAATTGATACAGTGATCGATTTCGGGAGTTCAGAAAACCCACATTCGCAGGCACATCAAGGAAGCGCTCCAGGTCCTCATACCCGAGCAACAGAATGCGCTCCCCGGACCTGGCCAGCTTCAGCACCCCAGCCAGCTGAAACAGCTGATTGCCAAGTCGGCCCTTGTGCTCAGCGATAATCACAAGATGAATCTTCCCAACTGGTGATGCCAGTGCACCAAAGTACCAGATCCGGAGCAGCCACACCATGACACGGCCGGCCATCGGCTTTGTGATCGTCACCTACAAGCAGCCGGAGCAGATCCTGCGGCTGGTACACACCCTCAATCGCGTGTATGGCGATCCACCGATTGCCGTACACCACGATTTTGGCCAGTGTGATCCTGGCGTTGCGAGCTTCCCCGCCAATGTGGCTTTCGTAAGACCCCACGTGGCCACCGGCTGGGGCACCTTTGGTGTGGCCGAGGGCACCGTGCGGGCCTTGCAAATCCTCTACGGCAGTGGCGAAGGCCCACGCTGGTTCACCCTGCTCAGCAGTTGCGACTACCCGCTGCAACCAGCGGCCAGGGTACTGGCTGATCTCGATCGAGGAAACTACGATGCTCACATCGACCATACCCGCATCAGCGCCACAGCACCAGCAGGCAGCTGGGAACGCATCTGCGCGGACCGTTATCTGCGGGCCTCAATGCGCCTCCCCTGGCGCAAGAACGCCACACTGCATGTACGCCAGCCGTTGCTTGCTGCCCCATTCCTGCCATGGAGGAAGCACTTCCACTGCTACGCAGGCTCCCAATGGTTCAGTGCAAACTGGCGCGCCGCCCGCGCAATTCTCCAGGCGCACCGCACAAACCATCGCCTCCGTCATTTTTACGAAGGTGTGCAGATCGTAGACGAGTCCTACTTCCAGACCATCCTTGCCAACACAGACAACCTGCACCTTAACAACAACAACTGGCGCTACGTTGATTGGGGCACAGGAGGCGCCCACCCACGCCTTCTCACCCACAACGACCTCGAACAGTGCCTGAATTCAAGACATCACTTCGCGCGCAAGTTTGAGATCGCGTCTGGCAGCGAGGCGCTCGACGCAATTGATCACCATCTTGCCCGTACAGCCCCGCAAAACCGATAGCCTTATCAATGAAGATCGCGATTCTTTACTTCTGCGCCGGACCTTACCATATATTCTGGAACGACTTCTCGGAATCAGCTCGAGCCCATTTCTGCAATGGAGACGACATCCACTTCTTTGTCTTCACAGATAGCGAGGCAATAACAAGCACAGCCGACACGACAATTATTTTCCAGCAGAATCTTGGCTGGCCCTTTATTTCCCTCTACCGCTACAGGATATTCAGACGCATCGAATCGGAGCTATCAGATTACGAACGCGTTGTCTTCTTCAATGCAAACTGTCTCTTTATAGACAAGGTTTTCGCCAAAGACTTCTTTGGTGAACACAAAGACCTTATAGCCTGCGAGCACCCCGCTTTTTACAATAGCGATCCGCGCGAGTACCCCTACGAAACAAGGCCCGAGTCAAGCGCCAAGGTTATCCATCATGAGCTCTACGCTCACGGGGCATTGATGGGCGGAACCCCTGCAGCCTTTTTACGCGCGTGCGACCATCTATCCCTGAACATTGAGCATGACCTCAACAACGGCATTCTGGCTCGCTGGTTTGACGAGAGTCACTGGAATGCATTCATCAACAATAACTATCATCAAATCAGATCAACACTGCATGTACTCACACCCTCATATCTCTACCCGGAAGACTGGGACCTCCCCTTTAAGCCACTAATTCAGCTCCGAAATAAAAACAAGGTTCTCGACATGGGTGCAATCAAGGGATCCGACAACACCGCGAGCGTTAAACAGTCCTCCATAATGCACAGGCTAAAGACTGCAGCCGTAAAGCTGAAAACGCGAATCATGCAGTCTGCAGCTGCGGCTTAAAACACCACAAGCGACCAGTTTGAATAACTTCTCAATATCAACCAGCCGAGCCAATCTCTCCACATCCATCCATTGGGAGTGGGGCTCACAACGCTTGAGCGCCGGCGGCAGCAGTTTGCGAGTGATGGGGGCGGTCTGGATGGCCGTAAAGGCAGCCAGCGCCTGGTGCCTCATCGCCTAAGAAGCTGCTGAAATACCAAGCCAGCCGCGGGAGAATGGCGCAATGGCACCGAGCGGATGCGCCGCCAACAGGAGCGGACGGGTCCCCTGTTCTCGTACATCTCCACGGAGGACCGGATCCCCACGGGTCATTCCCTGCGCCAAGTGCGGCGCCTGGCAGATCGGGCCCTAGATCGCCTGCCCACCCCGCTACCAGCTCTACCCATAAGTGGGTAGGCCCTAAAATTCCGCATGAGCAGTTGCTGCTGGCCCTGCTTCTGCAGGCGATCTACGAAATCCGCTCGGAAAGGATACTGATCGAACAGATGGAGTAAAATTTGCTGTTCCGGTGGCTCGACGCCCTCAACCCCGACGACCACTTCTGGCACCCGAGGACTTTCACCAAGAACAGGGAGCGACTGCTCAATGAGGATCTCATGGCCAACTTCCTGGAGCTGCTGATGGCCTCGCCGGGGGTCAAGCCACTATCTGAGCTCGGAGCACTTCTCGGTCGACGGCACCCTGCTGCGGGCCTGGGCCTCCCACAGCTCGCTGCAGCGGGTAGAGGGCTCTGACGACGAACCGGCGTCATCCAGTGGTGCCAACGGTTTTGGGTAGCTCCTGCCGAGGGTAGAAAACGCGACAAGGACGATCTCCGCGGCCTGGTGCTCTCCAACCAGACCCACCGCTCCAGCAGTGATGGGGAAGCCGGTCTCTTCCGCAAGTTCGGCGGCACCGGCGCTTACCTCAGCTACCTAGGCCACTGCCTGATGGAAAACCGCCACGGTCGGGTAGTCGCCAGCGAGGTGACCCCAGCCGATGGCTACGGAAAGTGGGCGGCGGCCCTGCGGATGGCGCGTTCGCTTCCGGGTGCTCACCAGAGAACGCTGGGAGCCGACAAGGGCTACGACACCAGGAATTTCGTTGCTGACATCCGCTTTGCCCGGATCACGCCGCATATGACGCAGAACGCTGGGGCCCGTCACCGCTCGGCCATCGACGGCCGCACCACCCGGCATCCGGGCTTTGCCCAGTCGATCAACGCCAGGAAGCGGATTGAGCAGGTGTTTGGTTGGATCAAGCAGGCCGCTGGGCTCATGCAGCTCAAGGCCAAGGGGCGATCACGAGACGGAGCGGTATTCCGTCTCCACGTGGTGGCCTACAACCTGATCCGCCAGGCCAACCTGCTCAGCCCACAGGAGGTGCTGGCATGACATCGGTCGAGAGAGAGGATCGGGGCCGATTCAGACCTATGCATGAGGGACATAAGCCAGCCGGCATCGTCAGATCGACCGGTCAAGAGCCCCCAAGGGCTCCGCTGGTTGCCGCCAGGAGCGGATAGGTCAAGACGAATCTCGCTTGCAGCCTGATTTCAGCAGCCTCCTGGACGGCCATGCAGGCATTCCCCATCACCCGCACATTGCCGCGACCACCAAAGCCCATTCAGCTGCAGAGGGTGCGGAACCGAGGATCTCTACAGCATTGCGGCAATCATCAGTTGCGCCCAGCCCTTCTCCTCTTCTCCCTAGCAGGCCTGAATCTTTTTTGCAACATGCAGCAACTCAGTCGTTTCCGCCAAAGCCTTGTACTTACGCCGTAATTCCTAGAGGAGCAGCTTCCTCAGCTTCGCCGCTGATCAACCTGGCAATACGCAATAATTATGGATGGAATTATCAACATAATTGCAGTGGCGCTGACGGCTGGATATCCGAGCACCAAGTGGATTCAACAGCCACCACCAGTCAAATTGCATATTAATCTAGCGGCACTACGACAGACCCCATCAAATGCCCTGTCGAAAGATAGCTGAATCGAGGAAGACACATTCTAATAGATCATTCACTGAGAAATCGGTCTCCACGGATTCCCCCATCTCATCAGCACTCGCGTGTTCAACATGGCCATAGCTCATGAGCGAAGAAAGCCGTCCACAAAGGAGATATCTGTGACGCAAAGCAATTCTTGAAAATCAAACGCTTCCCTCAAAATTCCGGCAAGCCATCGAATCTAAGCGTGCACTTAAACCCAACCCCCCACTTGTTAATGCAGTCTTTATGCAAGGCACTTCCTGAGCCCTGCAAACGCCCCCTCGCCGCGAGATACAGGATTTCACTCGGATCACCAAAGGCGGCGCGAAGCACAATCCTGAGATTGTTTGACCTTGCCGCTTCTAGTTTTTTCAGCATCATCCGCTCATCGCCACAACGCCCACGCATTATTTTCTATACGTTTGCCGACGGAGTAAGATATACGTGTAGCCGGCTAGCCAATGAAGTCCGTGATTTAGACTTCTTTGATGAAGTCCATTCACTTACTGCGAAAGACATTGGTGACGAGCTTGCGGAGATATTTCCTCGGCACATGAAGTCGCCAATCGGCTTTGGCTACTGGATTTGGAAACCATTCGTCCTTAACAAGATCGCAGCTTCACTTAAAGAGGGTGACATCCTCATTTACGTCGATGCCGGAAGTAGCACAAACAGACACACCCTTTCATGGCTTAAGGCTTTGGCCTTAGAGCTACATTTCTCAAGCAATGATTTAATTGCATGCCCATGCCATCAGCCCAATCGGCGCTGGTGCAAGCGAAGACTGATTGATGAATGGCCGACTGTGATTTCAGAGAGGCTCCTAGACAGTACTCAGATTGAAGCTACCCGGATCGCATTAAAAATCTCAAAGAACACCAAACTTCTCCTCTCCGAATGGCTTAGGCTAGGAAGTAGAGTTGACCTCATTGACGAGACGAATCATGGAGAAACCGAAGATGCAAGCTTCGTGAGTCACAGGTACGATCAGAGCATATACTCCTTTTTAGCCTATCAGAATGGTTTTAGATTTGGGATTGAGTTTGCATTCGACACGACAAGGCTCCGGCACTAACTTGGGCAGATCCGCAATTCCTATCTAATGAAAACGAACATCTCTTCCATTGAAGAAGACCTGCTGATCTCGGCACTTACGACTGATTCAAGCACTTCCCCTACTGAACATATTATACCCTGGCTCAATGAGCGCCGAAACTCCGTCACTGTCAATATTGAGCAAGTAGACATTAGCCAGCTCAAGAGCTGGCCACTTAACCCACGAACCGGAAATATCGGCCATGACTCTGGCAAGTTCTTTTGCATAGAAGGCATCAGAGTTGAGACAAACTGGGGAAACGCATGTCGCTGGGAACAGCCAATTATTAATCAGCCCGAGGTTGGCTTTCTTGGCTTTCTTGGCAAGAAGTTTGACGGAGTCTTGCACCTGCTAGTTCAAGCCAAGATTGAGCCCGGAAACATCAACTCCGTCCAATTGTCGCCTACCCTTCAGGCCACAAAGAGCAACTATACCCGCGTCCACAAAGGCGCCAAGCCTCGTTTTATAGAATACTTCAACGGTGAGATTCCCTGTAGAGTATTAGTAGACCAACTTCAATCGGAGCAGGGAGCACGTTTTCTCCGAAAGCGAAATCGCAATATTATTGTTGAAACGCACGAATTCCCCGAAGCCCTTTCACATCCAGATTTTAAGTGGATGACGATAGGGCAGATCAAGAGATTAGCGAATATAAACAATACTATCAATATGGATACACGAACTGTAATAGCAGGAATCAACTATGGTTCTTGCGGGCCTGACGCGATCAGCGATCTTGGGGTTAGCCGAGGCATCAAAGGCAAATACCTCGACTTTCTATTGTCCGCCACTCATGATGGGTGCGAGTTATGTAGTTTTCGTGAGATCATGTCTTGGCTTGCAGGGCTTAAGTCAACTTTTGATCTCAGTGTTGAACGAATACCTTTGTCCAGTGTGCGCGAATGGGATTTTGAAGAAGGTGTAATCAGGCGTCCTGACAGGAAGTACTTTTCCGTTATCGGAGTTGATGTTTTCATTCAAAACAGGGAAGTTTCTTCTTGGCAGCAGCCCATGATCCAGCCGTCTCAAGAAGGCCTAATTGCATTCATAGTCAAAAGAATAAACGGAGTTATTCATTTTCTTGTTCAAGCAAAGCTTGAGGCTGGCAATCTAGACATTATTGAGCTTGCTCCGACTGTTCAGTGTTTGACAGGAAATTACAGAAGTGGCAAGAATGAATACACTGTCCCTTTTATAGCCGAAGTCCTTAGTGCCAGGCCGGAGAACATTATTTTTGACACTTATCAGAGCGAAGAAGGGGGTAGGTTTTTTCAGGAACAGAACCGTAGCATGATTGTTGAAGTTAGCGATAGCAATGCCATAGAAGCGCATCCCCATTATTGCTGGATGACTCTTCAACAGATGCTAACGCTCGTTGAGTATAATAACTTTCTTAATATTGCCGCTCGCAGCCTCATCGCCTCAGTTCAGTTCGCCTAAGGAATTTCAGCCCATGCAACCTCTTCGTATCGGTGTTCTCGGGTGTGCAAGCATCGCAAAACGTTCTGTTATTCCAGCAATCAAAGCGCTGCCTAACCGCTTTAAGCTGGCTTGCGTGGCTAGTCGCTCTCAGCAGAAAGCTGATGAGTTCGCAACCACTTTTAATTGTCCGAGTTGCTCCAGCTATGATGAGCTGATTGGCTCAAGCAATGTAGATGCATTGTACATCCCACTTCCTACGGGTATTCATAGTGAGTGGATTTCTAAAGCAATCGCAAACGGCAAGCATGTCTATGCCGAGAAATCTTTTGCATCAAGCTTTATTCAAAGTAGTGGTCTAGTCAAACAAGCGGAGCAGCGTCGTGTCGCGTTAATGGAGGGATACATGTTTCTCTACCATAATCAACAGCGAACGGTTGCAGGCCTTGTGGATGCTGGTGAGATTGGTGAGCTGCGTCATTTTCATGGATGTTTTGGGTTTCCACCACTGCCAAGCAATAATTTTCGGTACGATGAGACACTTGGTGGAGGTGTTCTAATGGATGCTGCCGGCTACCCATTACGTGCTGCACAGTACTTTATTGGGTCTAGCCTAAAAGTCTTGTCTGCCAATTTGCATCGGCATCCCACATCAAACGTATCGCTGTGGGGAAGTGCTTTGCTGGCTGGCCACCACGGCATTGGAGCGTCTATAGCGTTTGGATTCCATAACTTTTATCAATGCCGGTACGAGTTATGGGGATCAACAGGAAAGATTACAGTTCCAAAAGCTTATACCTGCTCACCTATCGCATCCCCTGTAATTTCGATTGAATCAAATCTAGAAACGCGATCAATCGACGTTGATCCATGCGATCACTTCCAAGGTGCCCTTGAAGAGTTTTTCCAAGCTATACATAGTGAGTCGAAACGACAACAGCATTATGCCGACATTCTACGCCAAAGCATGCTGTTAGATGAGATCAAAAACTTCTCTACCCTTTCAAATGAAAATGCCTGACAAGTCTTGCATTATTTTAGGCTCAAATGGATACATTGGTCTTCACCTTGCCAATTTCCTTGTTAGCAACGGATATAAGGTTCAAACCGACGCGCACCTTAAAGATTCCAACTTTAATCTTTGCGATTCCAGTCTCTCCAATCAATTCGACTGGAATGTTGATACGGTATACCTTATGGCTGGCAGGAGTGGCACCAAGGCCTCATTTGTTGACCCAAGTTTGTACATTCGGGATAATGTTAACGTCTTAACCAATGCGCTTGGAGCGATCCGCACTTCTGGAGCCAAGCCACGAGTGATATACCCATCTACTAGGCTTGTATACAAGGGATCCAGCAATATCCTATCCGAAGATGCCGAGAAAGAAAGTAGAACTCTTTATTCTGCTCTAAAATCCTGCTGCGAATCCATACTAGAAGCGTATTACTTTGCTTTTGACATTCCATATACGGTAATTCGAATCGGCGTACCCTATGGGAACATGTACGGCAAACCCTATTCGTATGGTACCATCGGCATCATGGCAAACCAGGCACTTCGCGATCGGCGTATTACTTTATTTGGGGGTGGCGAGATCCTTCGCACTTTTACTCACATTAATGATCTTTGCTATGCCATGAAACTGGCAAGTGAGAGTGAAGGTGCATTTTGCAAGATACTAAACTTGCCCGGTGAAAACAAAACTCTCCGCGAAGTGGCTCACATGATTGCCGCTAAGCTTGGAATTACAGTAGAGAAAAAGGAATGGCCCGAGGAAGATCTCCGCATTGAAAGCGGTTCAACTGCTTTCGACGACAAAGAGCTGCTGAAGCTAACAGGACTATTTCGGTCTTACGAGCTTTCAGAGTGGATCGATGGAGCTTTCAGCGACGAGCTTATTACCACATCAACATAGCTCCTAAGTAGCTATGAAGGCGATAGTCTTTGACTGGGGCAAATCAATCCGATCAGCCCGTATAGATGGCGAATTCATTTCCACGGCCGCGCCAGCGGCTCCCCGATGAACACCCCCTGCCCCGGCATCGCCACGCTGCGCCAGTAGGCCTCGATCAGGGTGTCGCCATTCCGGTAGTAGCTCAGAGCCAGGGCAGGATTGGGGAACTTGCCTGGGATGTTGCAGGGCTCCACCACGGTGCCGTAGCTGCCGCTGGCGCCGGCCTCCAGCCAGCGCACGGCGCTCATCTGCGGCCCGCCATCCAGCAGCCCGCCGAAGGAGGTGAGGTGATCGGCGATCGCGCCGGGCCGGAAGCGCACGCTGGCCAGGCCCCGCACCTGCTGCAGGCCGGTGAAATAGGCGATCACATCACGGGCGCCGCGCAGCGCATCAGCCGCCACGATCTCCACCCGCAGCCGGCTGCCCAGGCTGGCGGCCGTGGCCGCATAGCCCACGGACCGCACATTGCGCACCGGATCGCTGGTGCTGAGCAGGTAGACGGTGCCGGCTGGGGCCGTGCCATCGGCGGCCACGCCGCGATCGATCAGCTGCCGCGCCGCCTCGCTGCTGCCCGCCGCCAGCAGCATCGTGGGCCGGATGCCCAGTTCGCGCCAGGGGCGGCGCACGTCGCCGCGGGCGTAGTAGGGGTTCACGCGGGTGGGTAGGCAGCTGTTGGCGCAGTGGGCCGGATCCAGCCCGAAGGCAAACGCGCTGCTGATCGACTGGCAGCCCACCCGGTAGGGCTTCAGCCAGGCGAGGGCATACACCTGCACATGGGCCGGCGTGCGCCGCAGCACCTCCTGCCGCATCGCCCGGAAGCTCTCCGGGCTGAGTTCGGCGGTGCCAGGCGGGAAGCGCACCCGGATCACCTGCCGCTCCGGGATCCGCCGCGCCATGGCGTAGTGGCGGCCGATCGCCTCGCTGAGCGGATCGTTGGCGTTCACCACCAGGGCCAGATGGCGCCGATCGAGCGGGCCGCGCTCGGGATCCTCCAGGCCGGTCACCTGGAAACGGCCCCAGGGCTCCGCCAGCCGGGCCGTAGCCGCCGCCAGCAGCAGTGCCGCACCAGCCGCCGCCAGCATGGCCGCCGCCCAGCGCTCGCCGCTCCAGATCCGCTCCGCCAGACGCCCCGCCTGCCGCACTTGTCGACGCACTGCCCGCCGCACTGATCACCGCACAGCTTGACCTACATTCCCACCTGCCGCCCGGGCCTGCCCATGCAGCCCCTGCTCTCGATCGTCACCCCCGTGTTCAACGGGGCCGCCACGATCGAGGAGTGCATCGCCTCGGTGGCGCCGGCCGCCGCCGAACTCGGCTGCATCGAGCACCTGATCCTCGATGGCGCCTCCAGCGACGGCACCGCCGAACGCGTGCGGGCCCTGCTGCCCAGCCACCCCCACCTGCGCCTCTGGAGCGAGCCCGATGGCGGCCAGTGCCAGGCGATCAACCGCGGCATCGCCCGCAGCCGCGGCCGCTTCCTCGGCCACCTCAACGCCGACGACCTCTACGCCCCGGGCGCTCTGCAGCAGGCCTGCACCCTGCTGCGCCAGTGCGATGAGCACACGATCCTGGTGGGCAACCTCTCGCTCCAGGCCGCCGACGGCCGCATCACCCACACCACCCAGCGCCAGTGGTTCGGCCTCTATCGGCTGCTGCTCGGTGAGATGCCGCTCAACCCACTCTCCTATTTCTATCCACGCGCGCTCCACGCCACGATCGGCGATCTCGATGAGTCTGATCCGTATTCGCACGACCTCGACCTGCTGATCCGCCTGGCCCAGCACCTGCGCCCCCGCTACAGCGCCACCAACTTCGGCACCTTCCGCCTGCTGGAGGCCTCGAAAACCCAGCAGGCCATCAGCGCCGGGCTGCTGGAGCGCCACAAGCGCGCCGTGATCGACCGCCACCGCGCCGCCCTCGGCCGCCGCCAGCGGCTGCTGCTCCACGGCCGCCGGGTGGCCAACAAGCTGCGCGGCCTGCGCCAGCGCCTGGGGCTGGAGCCATGAGTGAAGCCGCAAAACTGCTCAGCGTGGCGGTGTGCACCTACAACCGCGCCGATCTGCTGCTGCACTGCCTTGAGGGCCTGGCCCGCCAGAGCCTGCCGGCCCGGCAGTGGCAGCTGCTGCTGGTGGACAACAACTGCAGCGACGGCACCGCCGCGCTGGTGGAGCGCTACCGGCCGCGGCTGCCGCAGCTGCGCCTGATCCTCGAGCCGCGCCAGGGCCTCTCCCAGGCCCGCAACGCCGCCCTGGAGGCCTGCACCACCCCCTTCCTCGCCTACCTCGACGACGACGCCATTCCGCCGATCACCTGGGTGGAGCAGCTCAACGCCTACCTGGCCGACGCTCCGGCCGAGGTGGCGGTGGTGGGCGGGCCGGTGCAACCGATCCTGGAGGCTCCCCTGCCCGCCTGGCTGCCCGCCTGGGTGGCCGGCTACCTCACGATCATCGACCTCGGCCCCACGCCGCGGCTCTCGGCCAGCGAATCGATGTTCGCCGGCGCCAACGTGACCTTCCGCTGCGAGGCTCTGCGCCAGGTGGGCGGCTTCTGCCCGCAGCTGGGGCGCCAGGGGGCGAATCTGATGTCGAACGAGGAGATCTACCTCTGGCAGCTGCTGCGCCGCCGCGGCTGGCTCTGCGCCTGGCGGCCCGAGATCCCGGTGCGGCACCACGTGGGCGCCGAGCGGGTGCGCTACCGCTGGTTCATGCGCCGCATGCGCGCCGAGGGCCGCTCCGCCACCGTGATGGCGCGGCTGCTGGGTGAGCCGGAGGGTCCGCCGGCGGGTGTGTATGCCCTGGCGGTGCTGCTGGCGGGCCTGCGCCAGCTGCTCTCGCCCCGGCTGGCGGCGGCCCTGCTGCGGCGCCGGTTCAGCCCCGCCCTGGTGAGCGACCACGCCAGGTTCCACCAGAAGCTGGGCAAACTGTCGGCCCTGCTGCAGCGCTGACGTGACAGGCATCAGCCCAGCCCGCACCTACCGGCCCGAGATCGACGGGCTGCGCGCCATCGCCGTACTCGCGGTGATCGCCAACCACTTCAGCAAGGAGCTGCTGCCCAGCGGCTACCTGGGCGTGGATGTGTTCTTCGTGATCTCGGGCTACGTGATCACGGCCTCGCTGGCGCGCCGGCCCAGCCCCGGCCTGCGGCCGCTGCTGCTCGGCTTCTACGCCCGCCGCATCCGCCGCCTGGTGCCGGCGCTGCTGCTGTGCGTGCTGCTCACCGGCCTGGCGATCTGCCTGGTGAATCCAAACCCGGGCATCTCGCTGCTCACCGGCGCCACGGCCCTGTTCGGGTTGTCGAACCTCTACCTGCACCAGCTGGCGATCGACTACTTCGGCCTGGCCGCCGAGTTCAACGTCTTCACCCACACCTGGTCGCTCGGGGTGGAGGAACAGTTCTACCTGCTCTACCCGCTGCTGGTGTGGGCCACCGGTTTCGGCCGGGCCGGCATGGCCCGCGCCCGCAGCCTGGCCCTGGCCATCGGCGGCCTCTCGCTGGCCTCCCTGCTCGCCTTCCTCTGGCTCAGCGGCCGCGATCCCTCCGGCGCCTACTTCCTGATGCCGCCCAGGCTCTGGGAGATGGGCGCCGGCTGCCTGGTGGCGCTGCTGCTGGAGCGGGGGCACAGCCGCAGCGCCGCCCTGCTGCGCCGCCTGCCCGCCCTGCTGCCGCTGGCGCTGCTGCTGCCCCTGCTGGCCGCGCCGCTCACGGCCTGGGTGCCGGCCACCCTGGCGGCGGTGCTGCTCAGCCTGCTGCTGCTGGCCGGCCTGCGGCCCGCCACCCCCGCCTTCCGGCTGCTCACCCTGCCGCCGCTGCTCTGGCTGGGCCTGATCAGCTACTCGCTCTACCTCTGGCACTGGAGCGTGCTGGCCCTCAGCCGCTGGACGATCGGCATCCACGGCTGGACGATCCCGCTGCAGCTGCTGGCGATGCTGCTGCTGGCCACCGCCTCCTACCGGCTGGTGGAAACGCCCCTGCGCCACGCCAGCTGGAGCGCCAGCCGCGGCGGCACCGTGCTGCGCGGCCTCGGCCTGGCCGGCCTGGGCTCCGGCCTGCTGCTGCTGCTCGGCGCCGGCAACGAGCGGCTGTTCCTCGGCAGCGCCCGGCCGGATGTGACGGCCGCCGAGCAGCCCAAGGGCTGCAACATCAGCCTGCGGCCGCCGGCGGCGGTGTTCAGCGATCCGGCCTGCCTGCCGCCCCGCGGCACCCGGCCGCGCCTCTGGCTGGTGGGCGACAGCCATGCCGCCCAGTTCCTCGATGCCGCCCGCGGCTACGGCAACGGGCGCTTCGAGGTGCTGCCGCTCACCGGCCGCGCCTGCCTCTTCCCCGCCGCCGACCTGGCCACAACTCACATCGACGCCGAGTGCCGCACCGCGCAGGCCGCCGTGGCCCGCCGCCTGCTGGCGGAGGTGCGCCGCGGCGACGTGGTGTGGATCGGCACCACCCAGTTCGGCCACTTCGGCGGGCCGGGCTCCCCGGCGGCCCAATCGGGCCTCACCAGCGCCGCCGGGGAGCCCCTCAGCCACGAGCAGGCCCTGGAGCGCTACAGGGCCGTGCTGGTGCCCCTGGCCAACGCCCTGGAGCAGCGCGGCGCCCGCGTGATCGTGACGCTCGAGGGCGCCCGCTTCAATGCCATGCGCCACCCGCTCCAGTGCGTGGACAACTGGTTCAACCGGCTCGATCCGGCCCGCGCCGGCTGCCGCGTGCCCCTGGCCGACGTGAGCGGCAACCGCCGCGCCATCCTGGCCATCCTCGGCTCAGGCGCTGGCCCCGCCAGCTACGAGCTCTGGGACACGCTCCAGCCGGAGGTGGTGTGCCCCGATGGCGTCTGCCGCGCCCAGGGCCTTTACGCCGATTCCAACCACTACAGCCGCCTCTACGCGGCCCGGTTGTTTGAACAGCTCGCGAAGCGGCATGGGCTCTAGCGTTGGCGAAACCGCCCATCAGCGGCGATGACACTCACCTCTCCAACAGGTGTCAGCCCGGCGGCGCCCGATGCCCTTGCGCCGCTGCGGCTGCCCGCCGACCTCAGGCTCAGCGTGGAGCAGTTCGAGCGGGTGTGCGCCGCCAACCCCCAGGCCGTGCTCGAGCTGGGCGCCGACGGCAGGCTGATCACGATGACACCCACCGGCAGCGAAACCGGAGCCCGAAGCAGCCAGCTGCTGATCGCCCTCGCGGCCGGTGTACGCCAGGCGGGGCTGCCGCTGAAGCTGTTCGACAGCTCCAGCGGCTTTCTGCTGCCCGATGGCTCGGTGCTCAGCCCGGATGCCTCGCTGATCCATCTGGAGCGCTGGCAGGCCCTGAGCCGCGAGCAGCGGCGAGGCTTTGCCCCCCTCTGCCCCGATCTGGTGGTGGAACTGGCCAGCCCCAGCGATGAAGGCCCGCGCGGCCTCAGTGCCCTGCGCCGCAAGATGGCCGCCTACCAGGCCAATGGCGCCAGCCTGGGCTGGTTGCTGCTGCCCGAGCAGCAGGCCGCGGAGATCTGGTGGGCCGCTGGAGCGCCCCAGCGGCTGGAGCGGGCCTGCAGGCTGGAGGGGGGCAACCTCTTCCCCGGGTTGGTGCTCGAACTGGCCGAGATCTGGGCGGGGTGATCGGACAATGACCTTGAAGGACACCGCGAAGATCCACAAAGACGGCGGTTGGTGGATTGGTTGGGTGGAAACGGATGCAGCGGCAGAATCGCCGCCATGATCTCTTCCGACGCCTTTGTGCCCATCGCCTTCGCAGGCAACTACTCCGCTGAGGGCACCGGCGTCTCGCGCTACCAGCGGGAGCTGCTGGAGAGCTTTGCGCGGCAGCTCGGCGAGCAGGGTGGTGAGCGGTGCGGCCTGGCCCTGTTCACCCCCTACAACCGCTCACGCAGGCCCCCCGGCCTGCCGGA
>VFQS010001898.1_pt1 | contig 18077 bp, 17 predicted proteins | sample 3512361 | NCBI WGS metagenome assembly VFQS01 (sample SAMN10412375, study PRJNA504923) | tailings metagenome | isolation source: Relicate 1 Philex TSF3 active mining | place: Philippines
AGGAACTCCTCCACCGAGGTGGCGAACAGGTCGTAGGGGTGCTGCAGCAGCACATCGCCGCGGCGGATCACCCGGAAGATGCTCTCGAACTCCTCGGCCTTGATCGAACCATCCTCCAGCTGGCTGCGCTGCGCCCGCAGCAGCTGCGGCACGGTGCGGCCCTTGTGGGGCGGATCCTTGAGCTGGGGCAGGGGGATCGCCATCAGGCTCATCAGGTCATCGAGGCCGAGGGGCCCGTTGATCCGGTACACATCGCCCGGTTCCACATCGGTGCCCTCGCTCAGCAGCTGCACCACGTCGTCGGGCATTTCATCGGCCACCTCGAGCCGCACCACCTCGCCGCCCATGCGCCGCTTGCGCAGCCCCTCCTGCAGGGCCTCCATCAGGTCGTCGGCCTCGAGATCGCGCAGCTCCAGGTCGGCGTCGCGGGTGACGCGGAAGAAGTAGTGGCCCTCCACCACCATGCCGGGGAAGAGCAGCTGCAGGTTGAAGGCCACCAGCTGCTCCAGCGGCACGGCCGTGAAGCGGGGCCTGGGCTCGCTGCCGCTCAGCTCGGTGGGGATCGGCACGAAGCGGGGCAGCAGTTTCTGGGGCACCTTCACCCGGGCGAACTGCTGCTGGCCGGTGTCGGGATCGCGGATCAGGGCCGCCACGTTCAGGCTGAGGTTGCTCATGAACGGGAAGGGGTGCGCCGGGTCGACGGCCAGGGGCGTCAGCACCGGGAAGATCGAGCGCCGGAAGTACTCGTCGGCCCACTGCTTCTGCCGGTCGTTGAGGCGCAGGTAATCGAGCAGCCCCACGCCGTATTCACCGAGGTGCCGCTTCAGGAAGTAGCGGTAGTGCTGCTGCTGGTGGTCGAGCAGGGGCCGCAGGTGCTCGCGGATCACCTCCAGCTGCTCCTGGGGGGTGAGCCCATCGTCGCTGCGTTTGACGATGCCGGCCTCGATCTGTGACTTCAGCGACGCCACCCGCACCATGAAGAATTCGTCGAGGTTGTTGCTGAAGATGGCGCTGAACTTCGCCTGCTCCAGCAGCGGTGTGTGTTCGTTCAGGGCCTGCGCCAGCACGCGGCGGTTGAACTCAATCCAGCTCAGCTCCCGGTTGATGTAGAGATCCGGTGGCACCACCGGGGCGGGGCTGGGCTGGCTCATCGCAGGGAGGGGCCGCGGCGGGATCGTGAACGCGGCCGCTGCCCATGGGCCGGAGCGTAGCAATCACGCTCCTGCGGCCCGTGTGTTCCAGGCGGCCGGCAGCCGCCGCTGAAACAGCCGTTACGCTGGCGCCGCTGCGGGCGGCCGCGGCCCGATCCCCGCTGGAGGCCCGTTCCATGGATGGCATGTTCAAGGACCATCGGATCGGGGTGGCGGCCCTCGGCGGCGAGATTCAGCAGTTCGTGCAGAGCAGTTCCGTGCTGGTGGTGCTCCACGATGGGCACCTTCAGCCCCCCTGCTTCGCCCAGCTGATCGCCTGGTCCACCGCGCCGATGACGCTGGTGGACGTGCGCCGCTCCACGCCCTCCGTGATCGAGGCGCTGCCCGGCCACGCCTCCATCCTCTACGCCTGCCTCAAGGACGACCGGGGCCTGCCCTTCGTGGACATCGCCTACGCCCGCAAGCTGCAGGTGCGGCCGGTGCTGTTCGCCACACCCCGGGATTACCTCTGGCGCAACAGCCCGGCGATGCGCGTGCTGCGCCAGGAGATCGAGCACCAGCGCGCCGCCGGCTTCCTCAAGATCGACTACGGCATCGGCGATTTCATCAACCTGATCCAGGCCTACGAGGCCACCCGCGAACGCCCCGGCTGCATCGTGGAGGTGGGCTGCTTCTGCGGTTCCTCGGCGGGGGCGCTGCTGGCCTACGTGCGCGCGCGCCAGGAGGAGCGGGGCTTCCCGCAGCAGGAGTTCCACTACATGGATGTGTTCGGCGGCTTCGACTACCCCGAGGCCCTCGCCAGCAGCGATGTGTTCTGGGCCGGCACCCACCAGACCGATGGCTTCGAGCGGGTGCGCGACCGCATCAAGGCCTATGGCCTCGATGTGCCCGGCATGACCATCGAGGTGATGCGCGCCAACGTGATCACCGATCCCATCCCCGAGGCGATCGTGCGGGCCGGGGTGAAGCTGGCCAACATCGATGTGGACCTCTACGAGGCCGTGGCCGCCGGCCTGGCCCGCTATGCGCCGCTGATCGTGCCCGGCGGCATCATGATCTGCGAGGACGCCGGCCACACCCCCCTGCTGATCGGCGCGCTCAAGGCGGTGGAGGAGTTCATGGCCTCCGAGGCCGGCCGCCAGTTCTGCCGCATCGATCTACCCACCGGCCAGACCTTCCTGGTCAAGGCCCTGGCGTGAGCGGTTCGGCCCGCTCCTGGGGCAGGCCGCCGGCCACCAGGGCCGCCACCCCGAGCAGCACGGCGATGCCGAGCCAGAAGGGGCTCTGGCGGCCCACGGTTTCGTAGGCCAGGCCCGCCAGGGGCGGCCCCAGGAAGCTGCCCAGGCTCTGCAGCCCCTGCAGGCTGCCCAGGGCCGCCCCCTGGCCGCCGTCATCGAGCCGGCGCGACACCAGGCTGCGCAGGCACGGCGTGACCAGGCCGGTGCCCACCGCCAGGATCGCCACCGCCGTGTAGATCACCGGCACGCTGCTGGCCGGGCGGGCGATGGCGATCAGCAGGCAGCCGATCACCACGAAGCCGAGGCCCATCAGGCTCAGCCGCCACTCGCCCAGCCGTTTCACCAGCGGCCCGATCAGGCCGCCCTGCACCACGGTGGCCACCACGCCCACCACCAGAAAGGCGTTGGCGGAGAGCCCGGGTCCCCAGCCGAAGGCCTGCTTGAAATAGAGCACCAGCACGGCGGTGGCGCCGTTGAAGGCTAGGAAGAAGAGGAAGAAGGCCAGGCACAGCCGCCGCACCCGCGGGTTGCTGAACACCCGCATCAGCTGCGACACCGGCTGCAGCTCGCGGCGCCGGGGCAGGGGCAGGCGCGCCTCCGGTGGATGGGTTTCCGGCAGCAGGGTGGCCACCACCACCAGGTTCGCCACGGCGAACCCCACCGCCACCACCAGCGGCAGCGTGATCGACACCGTGGCCAGCAGGCCCCCCAGGGCTGGCCCGAGGATGAAGCCCAGGCCGAAGGCCACGCCGATCAGGCCGAAGGCCTTGGCCCGCTGCTCCGGCGGGGTGACATCGGCGAGCACGGCACTGGCCGTGGCGGCGGTGCCGCCGCTCACCCCATCGATCAGCCGCCCCACGAACAGCAGCGCCAGCGGCAGCCCCGCCGCCGCCGCCCCGGGCCAGAGCCGCTGCCAGGGCAGGCAGAGGGTGAGGGCAAACAGGCCGAGCCCCAGCACCGTGCCCGCCACGCAGCCCACGATCACCGGCCGCCGCCCGTAGCGGTCGCTCAGGGCGCCGATCAGCGGCGTGAAGGCGAACTGGGCCACCGCGTAGCTGCCGGTGAGCAGCCCCAGGGTGCGGCCGTCGCTGGTGGTGCTGGCCAGCAGGAACGGCAGCAGCGGAAAGATCAGCGTCTCCCCCATGCGGTCGTTCAGCAGGGTGAGGAAGGCGCAGAAGTAGGTGGAGGGTCGCGACGGGCGCACGCGGGGCCGGGTTCGCTGGCCCCTCACCCTCCCATGCCGCCAGCCTGCAGAGCCACCGCCTGCTGGATCAGCCGGGCGCTGGTGGCTTCGTACACACTGGCGGCTTCGGCGTCGCTGCGGCCCACGCAGGTCATGCCGAGCTTGCCGTGCTCCGAGAGGCAGCCCAGCAGGTGAAACACGCTGCCGCGCAGCCGGGCCGGGTCGTAGTGGAGGCCGGCGTCGGCCACGATGTCGATCAGGTCCATCGGCAGCAGCCCCCGCAGCCGGGCGTCGCAGAGGTTGTCGGTGGCCTGGTAGTGCATCGGCTGGCCGGTGGGCGAGAGGAACAGGCCGCTGGCGGGATCGAGGGTGCCGCTGCTGATCGCCCGCAGGGCCATGGTGGGGTGGGTGGTGCCGCCCTGGCGCAGGTTCACCTCGATCGCCTGCAGATCCCAGCGGTCGCCGAAGCGGCGGGCGATGAAATCCACCGCGTAGCGCTCCAGGGCGCCCTCCGCCGCCAGGGCCTCGCCCACGGCCTGGCCGTGGCGCATCAGCTCCAGCCGGTAGGGCTCCTCGGCGGGGAAGCTGCAGCCGAGGTAGGTCTGGCCGGTGGGGCCGCCCAGGATCTGCTCGTGGGTGGAGAGCAGCTCCACCGAGCCCACGGCACCGCCGCCGCCCGGGTGGATCGTGCCCTGCACGCTCGGCGAGCGCAGCGCCTCGCCGCCCTCCAGCCAGGCCTCCACCAGCGCCCCCTGGCTCTCGAGCAGCTGGCGCCAGTTGGCCGGAGGCATCGGCAGCTGCTCCAGCTCGGCCCGCAGCCGGGCGCGCCGCTCGCGGCCGCTCAGGCCGGCCAGCTGCAGCGGCGCCAGGGCCAGCGGCGCGTTGCCTTCACCGCTGAAGCCCTCGTTGAGCTTCACCACGCAGCGGCCCAGCTCCGGGTGGGCCTCCCAAAGCTCCGCCGTGGCCTCCGTCAGGTCGTCGAGGTTGTGCACCAGGGTGCTGCCGGGCGGATGGGGCACGCCGCAGCGGGCGAAGAGCTCGCGGCTGCCGGCCTTGCTGCCCCAGTGGCCCAGGGCGGGATCGGTGCCGAGCAGGGGCACCTGCAGCAGCTCGGAGAGCCGCTTCTCCAGCTCGGTGACCACGTAGCAGGCCATGAAGCTGCGGCCCGGGCGCAGCAGCTCGCGGATGCGCGCCAGCAGGGCCGGCCGCTCCAGCAGCTTGGTGGTGAGCGGCCGGTTCGAGGCGTCGTCGGTGTCGAGCAGGTGGAGGCGGCGGCGGGCGTGGGAGGTGGGCACGCCGGGCAGCAGCTCCAGCACCGCATCCACCACCAGCTCGGGCAGCAGCTTGCTGGTGACGTACACCAGCCGCACGCCCGGATCCCGCAGCCGCACCAGCGAGAACAGCTGGCGCTCCTCGTAGTGGTGCGCGCCGGTGACGAGCGCCATCTGGGAGGGGTCCATCGTGAGCGACGGCACCATCAGCAGGTCGAAGTCGGTGCCGTCGCCGCCGTGTTCACGGCCCCAGTCGGGCAGCAGGCCGGCCTGCAGGTCGCGGAAGCTGAGGGTCATGGCGGCCGGAGCGCGCGCTCCATAGGATGCTGGTCCTCCCATGATCGAGCCCCGTGGGTTCCGCAGGTCACCGCCCTGGCTGGATCGCGGTGAGCGGATTGGTTCTCGTGCTGTTTCTGGTGCTGCACCTGGCCGGCGTGGCCCTGGCGCCGCTGGCGCCCGAGCGCTTCATCGCCTGGGCCGATGGCCTGCACCGCCAGCCCTGGCTGCCCGCAGCCGAGCTGCTGCTGCTGGCGGCGGGCCTGGCCCACCCGGCCCTCTCCCTGGCCCGGCTGGTGGCCAACCGCCGCGCCCGCGGCCCCGCTCCCGCCCTGCTGGTGAGCCGCCGCGCCGACCCCCTGGCCAGCCTCGCGGCCCGCAGCGCCCCGCTGAGCGGCGGCCTGCTGCTGCTGTTTCTGGCCGTGCATCTGGTCCAGCTGCGGCTGCCGCGCCCGGATCCGGGCCTGGAGCTGGTGCGGCTGCAGGCCGCCCTCGCCGCGCCGGCCGCTCTGGCCCTGTACCTGGCGGCCGCCCTGGCCCTGGGGCTGCACCTGCTGCATGGCGTGGAGGCGGCCCACCGCGGCCTGGGACTGCTCGATCCCGGCAACGGCGGCCGCATCCGCCGCTGGGGCCGCGGCCTGGCGCTGCTGATGGCGGCCGGCTTCGGCCTGGTGCCGCTGCTGCTGGTGCTGCAGCCATGAGCGGCTTCCTGCGGCTCGATCCCCGCCTGCCCGCCGGTCCCCTGCCCGGGGCCTGGCAGCGCTGCCGCGACGCCCTGCCACTGGTGGCCCCCGCCCGCCGCCCCGGGCTGCGGATCGTGGTGGTGGGCAGTGGTCTGGCCGGGGCCTCCGCCGCCGCCACCCTGGCGGAGCAGGGCTACCGGGTGCAGCTGGTGACCTTCCACGACAGCCCCCGGCGGGCCCACTCGGTGGCCGCCCAGGGGGGCATCAACGCCGCGCGCAACTACGCCAACGACGGCGACAGCGTGGAGCGCCTCTTCCGCGACACCGTGCGTGGCGGCGACTTCCGCGCCCGGGAGGCGGGCTGCTACCGCCTCGCCGAGCTCAGCGGCGCGATCATCGATCAGTGCGTGGCCCAGGGGGTGCCCTTCGCCCGCGAGTACGGCGGCACCCTGGCCACCCGCAGCTTCGGTGGCGCCCAGGTGAGCCGCACCTTCTACGCCCGCGGCCAGACGGGCCAGCAGCTGCTTTACGGCGCCACCCAGGCGCTGCTGCGCCAGGTGGAGCTGGGCCGGGTGGAGCTGCTCTGCCGGCGCGACATGCTCGATCTGATCAGCGTCGACGGGGTGGCCCGCGGCGTGGTGTGCCGGCACCAGCTCAGCGGTGCCCTGGAGGTGGTGACGGGCCACGCCGTGCTGCTGGCCAGCGGCGGCTACTCCAATGTGTATTACCTCTCCACCAATGCGGTGAAGTCGAACGCCTCGGCGATCTGGCGGGCCCACCGCCGCGGCGCGGCCTTCGCCAACCCCTGCTTCACCCAGATCCATCCCACCTGCATCCCGGCCGGCGATCTGTGGCAGAGCAAGCTCACCCTGATGAGCGAGAGCCTGCGCAACGATGGCCGCGTGTGGCTGCCGCAGCGGCCCGGCGACGATCGCCCACCGGCGCAGATTCCCGAGGCCGAGCGCGACTACTTCCTCGAGCGGCTCTACCCCAGCTACGGCAACATGGTGCCCCGCGATGTGGCCTCCCGCCGGGCCCGGGAGCTCTGCCTGGAGGGTCGGGGTGTGGGGCCGGGTGGGCGCTCGGTGTACCTCGATCTCGGCGACGCGATCGCGCGTGAGGGGCGGGCCGTGATCGAGGCCCGCTACGGCAATCTGCTGGCGATGTACGAACGCATCACCGGCGAGGATCCCCGCACCGTGCCGATGCGCATCTACCCGGCGCCGCACTACACGATGGGGGGCCTGTGGGTGGACTACCACCTGATGAGCAGCGTGCCGGGGCTGTTCGTGCTCGGGGAGGCCAACTTCTCGGAGCATGGGGCCAACCGGCTTGGCGCCAGTGCCCTGATGCAGGGCCTGGCCGATGGCTATTTCATTGCCCCCGCCACCGTGCCCGCCTGGCTGGCCCAGCATCCCCAGCCCGATCTCGCCGCCGACCATCCCGCCTGCCGCGAGGCCCTGGCCGGCTGCGAGGCCCGCATCGCCGCCCTGCGCTCCGGCACCGGCCGCCGCTCGGTGGACAGCCTGCACCGGGAGCTGGGGCTGCTGATGATCGAGGCCTGCGGCATCAGCCGCAACGGGCCGCGGCTCGAGGCGGCCCTGGCCGAGGTGGCGGCCCAGGAGGAGCGCTTCCGCCGCGAGGTGGCCGTGCCCGATCACGGCTCGCCGCTCAATGCCGAGCTGGAGAAGGCCCTGCGCCTCGAGGACCTCTACGGCCTGGCCGACCTGATGCTGCGCGATGCCCTGGCCCGGGAGGAATCCTGCGGCGCCCATTTCCGCGAGGAGCACCAGAGCGCCGATGGCGAAGCCCGCCGCGATGACGGCCGCTTCGCCCACATCGCCGCCTGGGAGCATCGCCCCGGCGGCGCCCCGCTGCGCCACGAGGAGCCCCTGGGCTTCGAGGCCGTCACCCCCGCCCAGCGCAACTACCGATGAGCGCCCCCCTCACCCTCACCCTGCGCGTCTGGCGCCAGGTTGGCCCCACCAGCCCCGGCCGTTTCGAGAGCCACCGGCTCGAGGGCCTGAGCCCGGATCTCTCGCTGCTGGAGGCGCTCGATCTGCTCAACGACCGGCTCCTGGCCGCCGGTGAACGCCCGCTGGCCTTTGAGCACGATTGCCGCGAGGGCATCTGCGGGGCCTGCGGCTTCCTGGTGAACGGCCAGGCCCACGGGCCCCAGGCCGCCACCACGGTGTGCCAGCTCTATCTGCGCCAGTTCCGCGATGGCGACACCCTGGTGCTGGAGCCCTGGCGCGCCCGGGCCTTCCCGCTGCTGCAGGACCTGAGCGTGGACCGCTCGGCCCTCGATCGCGTGCTGGCGGCGGGTGGCTACTGCTCGGTGGCCACCGGCAGCGCCCCGGAGGCGAACGCGATCCTGATCGGCCGCGATCAGGCCGCCGCCGCCTTCGATGCGGCCACCTGCATCGGCTGTGGCGCCTGCGTGGCCAGCTGCCCCAACGCCTCGGCCAGCCTGTTCGTGGCTGCCAAGCTGGCCCACCTCGGTCAGCTGCCCCAGGGCCAGCCGGAGCGGAGCACCCGCGCCCGCGCCCTGCAGGAGCGCATGGCGGCCGAGGGATTCGGCAGCTGCAGCAGCCGACTCGAGTGTGAGGCGGTGTGCCCCAAGCAGATCTCCGCCGACTGGATCAGCTGGATGCGGCGCGAGTGACATCCGCCCGGATGATGTGGCGTAAATCTTCTTTCTGTTCTCCCTCTTTCGGCTGCTCCTGCCGGGCTCAGCTCCCTTCGCCATCTCTTTTGGTAGGGTGGTTTTCAGTGAAGGGTCTTCGCTGAAGCCCGCAGATGATGCGCGTGCAGCTGCAGCGTTCAGCAGTGATTCAGCTGTTGTTCAAGGGGAAGGATGGCTGACCAGGATTCAGGCAGGAAGCGGCTGATTCTCCACGTTGGCACCCATAAGACAGGCACGAGCTACCTGCAGAAGCTCTTTCTGGTGCATCGGCAGACCCTGGCTGACCATTCCATTGGCTTGGCGAATCCCGTGCACGAGGAGCTTGGCGATCACCATTTCCTGGTGAGCTTTCTTGAGGAGGGGCCCGAGGGATTCCAGCGGTTCCTGGATGGTGTGAGCACGGGCCACGATTGCACGCTGCTGTCTAGCGAATGCCTGCTCACATGGTTGCTCAACTCCCCGCAGGCGGCTGAGCTGCCTGACTTGCTGAAGCCCCACTTCGATATTACGGTGGTGCTCTATCTGCGTCGCCAGGACTATCTCAAGGAGAGTGTCTTTGCCGAGGTGGCAACGAGTTGGTATCAGGGCGACATCCGCGACGAGAGTCACTACACCTACGACTACTCGATCTTTGTGGATCGGCTGGTGGGGCTTTTCGGGGCCGAGGCGCTCCGCCTGGGCATCTACCGCGATGATCGGCCCCAGGACCTGGCCGATGATTTTCTGGGGCTGGCCGGCCTTGAGCGGCTGCGGGGCTGGCTCGGCAGCATCCCGCCGGAGCGGGTGAGCCACAACCGCCGCCAGGTGGCCCTGCTCGCCCTCTGCAGCAAGGAGGATCCAGCGCGGTTCGAGGCCCTGCGCCGGTTGGTGCTCGGCTCCGATCTGATCGCTGCCGACACAGGCAAATACCAGCTCTCGCCCGAAGAGCGGCGCGCCTTCCTGGAGCCCTACATCCCCTCCAACCGCAGGCTGGCCCAGGCCTTCAGGCCCGATGTCGAGGCCTACTTCACCGCTGAGTTGCCCCAAGCCGAGGCCTGGCAGCCACCTGCTCCCTATTCCGCCGCTGAGGTGGCTGGGCTGCTCTCTGGCCTGATGGTGGCTCCGGAGGTTGCGGCGGCCCCAGCCCCGTCTGCATAGCCGCAGCGGCGCAGGTCGTCGGCGATCAGGGCCACCCCCTCCGCCGGCAGGTCGATGTCGGTGGCGCGGCTGAGATCAAAGCCATCGCGGCGGTACTCCGGCAGCAGCCGCTCGCTGCCGGTGCCCGCCAGCATCGCCGGATCGAAGGCCAGGCCCAGCTGGGCGCAGATCGGCGTGAGCAGCTCCTGGGGCCGGGCCAGCAGATCCTCGAAGCGCAGGCAGATGGTGGGGAACGGCCGCCGTTGCAGGAACTCCCAGCACCGCACCGAGAGCTGCCAGCGCTCGCAGGCCTCGGCCAGCGTCAGGCCGGCCCGCCGCATCTTCGAGAGGGCGCAGCTGCGGCCGTCGCGCAGCACGAACACGATCAGCTGGTCCTTGAGGTAGCCGTTGAACAGCACATCGAGCAGGTCGGGTGGGGGCGCACTCTCCTGTTGCCGCGCCGCCTCCAGGGCGTACACCTGCTCGGTGGTGATCTTGTTGCCCCAGATCCGGCCTTCGGCCGCGGCCGCCCCGGCATCGCCGCGGCAGGCGTGCAGGTAGGTGCTCAGGCGCTGGTGCAGGGGCTGCGGCCCCCCCGGCGCGATCGCCTCGCCCATCAGGCAGCTGACGGCATGGCGTTCGAAACCCACCTCCAGGGCCGGGTGGGCATCGAGCAGGGCGGCCAGCAGGCTGGTGCCGCCACGGCCCGCCCCCACCACGTGGAAGCGCGGCGTCGCCAGCGGCAGCGCCAGGCCCGGACGCTCGGGTGCTTCGGGTGGCTCAGCCGGGTCGCCGGGCATCGCTGCTCTCCGTGGTTCTCTTTTCGGCGGTGCTCTCTTCGGCGCTCGCGTCGGCCCCGCCATTCTCGCCAGCGGCGCCCAGCCGGGCCAGCCCCAGCCGCAGCGGCAGCCCCAGGCCGGCCAGCAGCAGGGCCAGGCCGCTGTCGAGCCGGTCGCCCAGGCCGGCCCCCACCAGGAACGCGAGCGACACGCCGATCACCAGCAGGGCGGTCCAGGGCTGGCCCCAGGAGCGGAATGGCCGCCCCAGCTCCGGTTCGCGCCGGCGCAGCACCAGCAGGGCGCTGATGCCCGTGGCGTAGAGGGCCACGTAGAGGAAGGCGGCGATGCCCAGCAGCCGCTCGAAGCTGCCGCCCAGCACCAGCAGCCCGGCGCAGAGGACGGTGGCCAGCAGGGCCGGCACCGGTGTGCCGCCCGGGTTCACCGCCGCCAGGGCCCGGGCGAACAGGCCGTCGCGGCTGAGGCCGTAGAGGATGCGCGGCGCCCCCATCACCGTGGCGTTGATCAGCCCCAGCAGCGACACCAGGCAGAGGCCGGTGATGAGGGTGTCGCCGAGGCCGCCGAACAGCAGGGCCGCCCCGTCGGCCACCGGCAGGTTTGAGGCGGCGATCGCTTCGACCGGCAGCACCTGCAGCAGCGCCACATTCACCAGCACATAGATCAGCACCACCGCGAGCACGCCGCCGAGCAGGGAGCGGGGCAGGTCGCGGCCGGGATCGCTGAACTCCTCGGCGAAGTAGATGGGGCTGTGCCAGCCGTCGTAGGTGGTGATCACGGCCTGCATGGCCAGCACCACCGCCAGGGCCGAGGCCGGGCCGGCCGTGTCTGCGCCGGCGGCGGTCAGCGGCGCCGCCGCCGCCGCGCCGTGGCCCAGCACCAGGAAGGCGCCCACCAGGGCCAGGAAGGCCACCGCCTTCACCAGGCTGAGCAGCTGCTGGCCGGCGCCGGCGGCCCGCACGCCCGCCAGCTGCATCAGGGCGAACAGGGCCAGCAGCAGCAGCGCCAGCGGCCGCTCGCCCAGGGGCAGGGCCGGCCACAGATCGCGGCCGTAGCCGGCGGTGGTCACCGCCACCCAGGCCAGGCCGGCGCAGTGGCCCAGCCAGTCGATCCAGCCCACGCTGAAGCCCACGGCGTCGCCGTAGGCGCGGCGGGCGTACACGTACCAGCCGCCCGCCCGCGGCAGGCTGGCCCCCAGCTCTGCCACGCAGAGCGCCCCGAGCAGGGCATAGAGGCCACCGGCGATCCAGGCCGCCAGGATCCAGCCGGGGTTGCCCAGCTGGGCGGCCACCAGGCCGGGGGTGCGCAGGATGCCGGCGCCGATCGTGCCGCCCACCGCCCCGGCGATGCCGAAGCCCAGCCCGAGCACGCTCAGCAGCCCGCCGGCGGGCCGCGGCTCGGTGGTCATGGCCCAGCGCGCGAAGATCGGTACCGTACGCCGACCCGGCCGATGAGCGCCCCACCTCTGAGCCACCTCAACGCCGCCGGCGAGGCGCACATGGTGGAGGTGGGCGACCGCCCGGCCAGCCTGCGGGAGGCGGTGGCCGAGGGTTTCATCGCCATCGACCCCGCCGTGCTCGCCCTGGTGCTGGAGGGGAGGGCGGCCAAGGGCGATGTGCTGGCGGTGGCGCGGGTGGCCGCGATCCAGGCGGCCAAGCGCACCTGGGAGCTGATCCCCCTCTGCCACCCGATCGCCCTGAGTGGCCTGCAGGTGGCGATCGAGCCGGCGGCCGATGGCTCCGGCCTGCGCCTGGAGGCGCGGGCGCGCACCACCGGCCCCACCGGCGTGGAGATGGAGGCGCTCACCGCCGTGCAGGTGGGCCTGCTCACCCTCTACGACATGGTGAAGAGCGCCGATCCGGCGATGACGATCGGGCCGGTGCGGCTGCTCGAGAAGCACGGCGGTCGCCACGGCTCCTGGGCCCATCCCGCCGGCGCGGCTGCTGCTGCGGCTGCCGTCGGCGCTGCGGCGCGGGAGGCCACCGGTGGCTGAGGCGGGGAGCTGCGAACCCTTCGGGCCGGAGGGCCTGCCGCTGGCGGAGGCGCGGGCGCGGGTGCTGGCGGCGATCGCGCCCCTGGCCGGCGCCGAGCGGCTGCCCCTGGCGGCCTGCCTGGGCCGGGTGAGCGCCGAGGCCTGCCAGGCCCGCGAGGCGGTGCCGGGCTTCCGCGCCTCGATCATGGACGGCTACGCGATCGCCGATTCCACTCCGCCGGGGCCGGGGGCGGCCTGGCGGCTGGTGGGGCGCTCGGCGCCGGGGGCACCGTTCGCCGGCCGTCTGACCGGCGGCGAGGCGATCCGGATCCTCACCGGCGCGCCGCTGCCGGATGGGGCGGAGCGGGTGCTGCCGCAGGAGCTGGTGCGGGCGGAGGGCGAGGCCCTGCGGCTGGAGGGCGCGGCCGGCCCCAACCCCTGGATCCGGGCCGCCGATGAGGAGGCGGCGCCGGGCCAGGTGCTGCTGGCGGCCGGGGTGCGCCTGGGCCCGGCCGACCTGGGCCGCCTGGCCGGCTGCGGCGTGGCCGAACTCGCGGTGCGGCCGCGGCCGCGGATCGGCCTGCTGATCAGCGGCGACGAACTGGTGAGCGCCGGTGCGGCGCGCGGCCCCGGCGCGATCTGGGAGAGCAACGGCACCCTGCTGGCGGCGCTGCTGGCGCGGCTGGGGTACGGCGTGGCCGAGCAGCGGGTGGTGGCCGATCAGCCGGCGGCCCTGGCGCTGGCCCTGGAGCAGCTGGCGGCGGGCTGTGATGTGGTGGTGAGCACCGGCGGCGTGTCGGCCGGTGATGCCGACTGGATCCGGCCCCTGCTGGCCGAGCGCGGCGCCGTGGACTTCTGGAAGCTCTTCCTCAAGCCGGGCCGGCCCTTCGCCTTCGGGCGGCTCGGGGGCAGGCCCTTCTTCGGCCTGCCCGGCAACCCGGTGGCCGCCGCGATCACGGCGCTGCAGCTGCTCTGGCCAGCGCTGCAGGCCCTGGAAGGCGCCGAACCGGAGCTGCTGCCGCGGCTGCGGGTGCAGCTGGCCGCCCCGCTGAAGCGCGGCGCCGGCCGGCCCGAGCTGGCCCGGGCGCGGCTGCAGGTGGGCGAGGCCGGCGAGCTGCTGGCCCTGGTGGAGGGCAGCCAGGCCTCCTCCCGCATCGGCTCGCTGCAGGGGGCCGACCTGCTGCTGGAGATCCCGGCCGAGCTGGGCGCCCTGCAGGCGGGCACCGAGCTGTGGGCCCAGTTGCTGCGGCTGGGGGTGTTCTGAGGGAGTCACCGGTATCCCGTCTGAGCCTCCGATGCCCATCGGCGTTGTTGATGGTCTGGTGCCGAAGAATCTGTGCTAGGTGTTGGCAACTTCTGCGACAACCATGACTGCCAGGCGTGTTCTTTCGGCGTTTGCCTTCGCTGCCCTGACGCTTTCCGTTATTGCGGGGGCCGAGCTGCCTCGTCGCGCCGTTGCCCAGGCTGTGCCACAACAGGCACAGCCGATGTGGGTGTCGGTCAGGCGCTATGAAGGCGTTCCTGATCCCCGGAAGGCAGGGCAGGTCGTCAAAGACACCTGGGTTCCGATCATTTCGAAGATCCCGGGATTCGTGGCCTACTACTGGGTGGATGCCGGCAATGGCGTGATGGTCTCCACCAGCATCTTCAGAACCAAGGAGGGCCAGGAAGCCTCCAACGTGAAGGTGAAGCAGTGGAGGCTGGACAATCCAGCCGCAAACGCCGTGCTCCCCAACCCGCCGGAGATCACAGCAGGTGAGGTGCTGGCTTCTGAAGTCAGATGATCTGAACGTGGGGCGGATCGCCCGGCAGGGATTCGATCACTCACCCTTGCGCAGCCGGATGGTCTCGCTCCACAGCACCTTCACCTCCAGCTCGCGGCCGAAGAGCGCGTCCTGCGCCTGGCTCTGCAGGCTGGCCACCGGCGGCAGGGTGCCGTTGCCGGCCACCAGCACGGTGACGCTGCCATCGGCACTTTCCGCATCCACCGAGAGCAGCCTGTAGCCGGAATCGCGCAGCCAGGCCCGGGCCAGGGCCTGGCTGCGCACCGAGAGCTTGCTGGCCACGATCAGCCGCTCGCTGGTGAACCCGAGCGGCACCAGGATCAGCAGCAGGGCCACCACGGCGATCGTGAGCGCCCGCTGCCTGGCCCTGGCATCGAAGGGCGCCGTGGCCACCTGGCGGAAGCCCATCAGCATGAACACCACCGCCCCCGTGAGCAGGATGGCCACGTAGTTGGTGAGAAACAGCAGCAGGCTGCCGGTCGCCAGCTTCGGTTCGCCGAAGGCCAGCAGGATCCCCACATTCGCCAGCGGCGGCACCAGCGACACCGCGATCGCCACGCCCGGCAGGGTGTCGGACACGTCGCGGCGCGACAGCGCGAACCCGCCTGCCAGGCCGGTGGCCAGGGCCGCCATCAGGTCGAGCAGGTGGGGGGCGGTGCGCCCCATGATCTGGGGGATGGTGCGGGGCTGCAGCAGGCCCGCCACTGGCAGGGTGAGCACAAATCCCACCGCCACCGCCATGGCGATGCCCGCCAGGCTCACCAGCAGCGTGTTGAGGATGCGGGCGCGGTCGCCGAGGCTGATGCTGAACGCCAATCCCATGATCGGCAGCATCAGCGGGGCCACGATCATGGCGCCGATCACCGCCGCCACCGAATCGCCCAGCAGGCCGAAGCTGGCGATCGCCGAGGCCAGCACCAGCAGGATCGAGAAGCGCAGGAACTTCGGGCCCGGTCGCCCCCGCTCGAAGGTGAGGGTGTCGCTCACCCGCTCCAGCTCCGCAACGGTCATCGGGCCACCGTGCAGCAGCTCCGCCAGGGATTGGGGCATCGGGCTCCGGTCGCCGGGGCTGTCGCTTCAGGCTAGGAACGGTCGACCGGCGGGTCCTCAAAGCGGCGTGTTGCCCTGCACCCAGGTGCCGCTGCCGCCGCACCATTCGCGTTTCCAGAAGGGGGCCTCGTGCTTGAGGCCCTCCAGCAGCTCCTGGCCGCAGCGCAGGGCCTGGCCCCGGCGGTCGGCGGCCACGGCCACCAGCACGATCGGCTCGCCGGGCCCGATCCGGCCGATGCGGTGGCGCACCAGCACGGCCACGGCGCCGTGGCGCTCGGCCCCTCCGGCGGCGAGGGCCTGGATGCAGGCCTCCGTCATGCCCGGGTAGTGCTCGAGCTCCAGGGCCTCCACCGCGGCACGGCCATCGACGCTGCGGCCCCGCACCCGTCCGATGAAGTGGCTTTCCGCCGCCGGCGCCCCGCCGGGCAGCCCCGCCAGCCGCTGCTGCCAGGCCTCCAGTTCGCGCAGCGGCGCGAAGGACTCGCCCAGCAGCTGCAGATCGAGGAGTGGCGCGGGCGTCGTCATGGTTCAACCGCCGCTGATCGGTGGCAGGAAGGCGAGTTCATCGCCGTGATGGAGCGGTGCCTCCCAGCTGGCGAACTGCTGGTTGATCGCCACCCGCACTCCTGCGGGCGGGGCATCGGCGGCCAGCTCCAGCAGGCCCCACACCGCCAGCGGTGTGGCCGCTCCGCCGCTCAGGACCACCTCTCGGGCGCTCCAGCCGGCCTGCTCGCGCAGGGCGGCGAACAGGCGCACCAGCACGGCGGGCGCTGCCGCTGTGGGCAGGGTCGTCGGAGTCGCTGGGGTCGTCGGGGGCACGCCGGGGCTCATCGCGGCGGGCGCACGCTCGGACAGGGGTTGGCGCCGAACATCCCGGTGAGCTTCTGCAGGCCCATGCTGTAGGTCTGCTGGGCCGCGGCCGCTCCGCCGCTGCTGGCCGAGGCCTGCACCTTGGTGGCGAACTGCTGGCAGGCCTGCTGCTGCTGGGCGCTGGCCGCCGGTGCGGCGGCAGGCGTTGTGGCGGGGGTTGTTGCGGCGGGTGCAGCAGTGGCTGGGGGCGCGGTGGCGGGCGCGCTGACCGGGGCGGCGCTGGGTGCGGTGCCGGGAGGGGGCGTGCCGGCCGGGGCGGTGGGGGCGGGTGCAGCAGTGGCGGCGGGGGCCGGGATGTCGCCGCAGGGGTTCTCGCCGAAGCGGGCCACCAGTTGCAGCACCCCCTGCTGATACACCTGCTGGGCCATGGCGGGATTGCCGCCGGCCTGCTGCAGCTTGGTGGCGAACTCCTGGCAGGCCTTCCGCTCCTGGGCGCGCCGCACCACCGGCCCGGCCTCGGCGGCGCCAGGCAGCGTGGCGCCGAGCGTTCCGGCCAGCAGCACCACGGGCAGGGGGCCGAACAGCCGGGGTCGGGATGGCGCCATCAGCGCAGGGAATCCGAGGGTGGGGCCACGCTAGGCCTGGCTGCAACGCGCAGCCACGGCCAGCCCCAGCCCAGCCCCGGATCCGGGCGCCGCCGGCCTGGATCGCCGACAATGGCCCTTGCGTCCCCGCCCCGTCCGCGTGAGCCTCGCCATCGCCCTGCTCACGGTGTCCGACACCCGCACCCTGGCCGATGACCGCTCCGGCGAGGCCCTGCAGCAGCGGCTCGAGGCCGCAGGCCACCGCCTGCAGGAGCGCCTGATCGTGCCCGACGATCGCTACCGCATCCGGGCGGAGGTGAGCCGCTGGATCGCCGATGAGGCGGTGCAGGTGGTGCTCAGCAGCGGTGGCACCGGCCTGGCCGGCCGCGACGGCACCCCCGAGGCCGTGGCCCCCCTGCTCGACAAGACGATCGACGGTTTCGGCGAGCTGTTCCGGGTGCTCTCCTTCGAGACGATCGGCACCAGCACCCTGCAGAGCCGCTGCCTGGCCGGCGTGGCCAACGGCACCCTGATCTTCGTGCTGCCGGGCTCGCTCGATGCGGTGCAGACCGCCTGGGACCGGCTGATCGCTGCCCAGCTCGACGCCTCCACCCGCCCCTGCAACCTGGTGCAGCTGCTGCCGCGGCTGCGGGAATCGCCCGATCAGCCGGCGGTGCCGTCGCCGTAGCGGGTTGGCCTGTGGCGATCAGCACCGAACCGGGCCCCCGGCCCGGAGAGAGTGGACGCCTGCAGCGTGCTGGCCGGTGGCGGAGCGGGTGGTGTTGGAGGAGGCCGGGCAGCCGGAGCTGGTGGGGCAGGTGAAGGCGCTCTGGCGCTACCCCGTGAAATCGATGCTGGGCGAGGCTCTGCAACGGCTTGAGGTGGAGACGCGCGGCATCTGCGGCGACCGCGGTTACGCCCTCTGGGATGGCGAGGCCCGCCGGGTGGCCAGCGCCAAGAACCCGCGCCGCTGGGGTGCGCTGCTGGCCTGCAGCGCCGCCTATCTGGAGGAGCCCCGCCCCGGCGGCCCCCTGCCGCCGGTGGCGGTGCGGGGCCCCCTGGCCGCCGCCGGCGAGGGGGAGGCCACCCTGCGCAGTGATGATCCGGCCCTGGCGGAGCGGCTCTCCCGCTGGCTGGGGCGGGCCGTGGCCCTGCTCGATCGCCCGCCCGAGGGCGCCAGCCTGGATCAGTACTGGCCGCCGGTGGAAGGCCGCGCCTTCCAGGACGTGACCAACGAACTGGTACTGCCGCAGGGCACCTTCTTCGATGCCTGCCCGATCCACGCGATCAGCACCGCCACCCTGGCCGAGCTGCGGCGGCTGGAGCCCGGCCTCGATTTCGCCGTGGAGCGCTTCCGGCCCAATCTGCTGATCGAGCCGCTGGAAGGCCAGACCGGTTTCGTGGAGGAGCGCTGGGCCGGAGGTGTGCTGGCCATCGGCGAGCGCCTGCGGCTGCGGGTGGATGGCGGCTGCCCCCGCT
>VFQS010001899.1_pt1 | contig 18075 bp, 13 predicted proteins | sample 3512361 | NCBI WGS metagenome assembly VFQS01 (sample SAMN10412375, study PRJNA504923) | tailings metagenome | isolation source: Relicate 1 Philex TSF3 active mining | place: Philippines
TAACAGGTTCATCTATTGTAACAAATTATTTAACATTAGGTTCAACATTGTATTGTTCATCTATTATAGGAAGTACACTATTAGTAAAATCAGATATAACAAGTGAATCATCCATCAATACAAATTATTTAACAATAGGTTCAACACTATTAGGTTCAACAATAATTGCGAGTACATTATATGCAAATTCATCACTTACATTTTCATCATTAATAATGATACCAGCTACAACTGGTACTGTAGATGTACTTACTGGTAATCAAACGTGTATATTTATTAATCTTAATGGAACTACATATAAAATACCTGTATACCCTGTACCCCCTTAATTGTAATATAACAATTTAATTATTTGATAAAGAGACCCATGGACGTGCTGGGTCAACTATATTATTATACATTAAATAAATATTTTGTGAAATAGTAGATGTATTGAGTAATGTTCTGTCTCCTTCATATACATTTTGGATAGTTGTTGTAACTCCATCACTGATTTGTGTTATATTAACAAATGTGCCATTTATAGGCCCTGATGGGGGCAATGTTATAATAAAATTTCCATCTGTTTTCATAAAGATATATTTATTCCAGTATTCTTGTGTTAAAGTAAGAATACTACCAGTTGTAATGGTAAAAGTAGAATGACTAAAGATAGCAGGGCCATTAATATACAAAGTTGAACCAATTATAGATGATGTAGTTATAATGCTACTTACGTTAACTGAGGAGAAAGTAGCAATATTGCCATTGATAGTGCTAACATTAATACTGGATACGGTAGGATTATTAGTTGGTGTAAGTAGACCATTATTGGAAGTAATTAAAATGTAATTGGTAGATATAGGATAATCATATTGGCCAAGTATATATGTGTTATTAGTGGAAGAATCGTTATATGTTCTAATAATTAAAGGTCCGCTATTTATTGGTAGAATATTAGGGGAACTCATCTAAAAACGAATGAGAATGGAAATATAATTTAATAAAAATAATAATATATGCGAAAACAAATCAAATCTTAAATATCCGGAACATTCAACAGAATGCCAGCAGGTGGAGGATTATTGCAATTGGTCGCAACAGGGAAACAAGACCTGTTTTTGACAGGAAATCCTCAAGTTAGTTTTTTTAAGATGGTATATCGGAGACATACAAATTTTGCAACAGAATCACAACCTATGTACTTTGATGGTACTCCAAATTTTGGACAACGTATTACATGTTTGATTCCAAGAAGAGGTGATTTACTTGGTAGAGTATATTTGGATGTAACATTACCACAGGTTCGTGATACATCAGGAAATATATTATCCTATACAAATTCGGTAGGTCATGCTCTAATACAAGAAATTACATTTGAAGTAGGCGAACAAGAGATTGATAGACAAACAGGTGAATGGATGGAAATCTGGACGCAGTTAACAACACCAGCAGGTCAACGTGAGGCATTAAATCAAATGATTGGACGTGTAGAACCATATAATGTAGTGGATATCAAACCTGGTTCAAGTTCGGAAGGCTTACGGTTATTAATTCCATTACAATTCTACTTTTGTAATAATCCTGGTTTATATGTACCATTAATAGCATTACAATATAGTCCAATTCGTATAAATATTACATTACGTCCATTACAACAATTATTTTGGGTGCCACCTCCAATTCCAGCTCCAGATTATCCTTGGAGACCAGCATGTACATCACAGGTTGATTGTACAACACAAATAGTTAATATGATGTTATGGGGTGAATATGTATATTTAGATGTAGAAGAAAGAAGAAAATTTGTAAGTAATTCACATGAATATATTATTGAACAAGTACAATATACACCACCCTATTCGGTAACAGCTCAACAGAATACAGCAACGGTACCAGTTGAATTTAATCATCCAATTAAAGAATTTATGTTTGTAGTTCAACGTGATGAGATGATTAATCGTAATGAATGGTTTAATTATAGTAATTTGGCAATTGGTGAGACAACACCAGCAGCAGTATTACCTTATGTAAATTCAACATCTCCAAGTGGTCGTTTAGATTTAATTTCAAGTGCAAAATTACAATTAGATGGTTATGATCGTTTTATGGAGAGAATTCCTCAATATTTTAGATTAGAACAACCATATGAACATCATACAACTACACCAGTTAATTCATTTATTTATAATTATTCATTTGCATTAAGACCAGAAGATGTACAACCAACTGGAACAATGAATGCCAGTCGTATTGATAGTATTGTATGGCAAATTAATATGAATAATGTATTAAGTAATCCATTGATTCCAGTATGGCAACAACGAGGTAATTGTCGTATTGTAGTTTACGGGCATAATTATAATATATTCCGTGTTATTAATGGTTTTGGTGGTTTATTATTTACGATTTAAAATAAAGATTTATATGAAATGAGTCAAATATAATTGAAAAAAGTAACAGTAGATAGTAATGAGTCCAAGTGTATCAGAGATTGAATTTTGGTTAAATAAATCATCTGGTGCGAAAACAGATAATAATATAGATAATAAGACAAATTCAGCTTATTTATCATATGATGTATTTCTAGGTCTATCAGTTCTTGGTGGTTTTCTAGGATTAGATCATTTATATTTACGTTCGCCACTAACATTTTTAGCAAAGTTAATTGTAAATATCTTATGTTTTGGTGTATGGTGGTTATATGATGCATTACAAGCAGTATTTAATACAGATGTAGTTAAAATATTTGGTTTAGGTGTACCAGGATTAGGTCCAAAAGGTATAGCATCTGGAGTATTAGCAAATGATGTTCCTGATAGGAAACATATGCGATTTTTTATTTATGCGATATCGTTAATATTTGGTGGAATATTTGGTATAGATTCATTTATAGTAGGTGATAAACAAACAGGATTAATTCGTTTATTATCATTGGTAAGTATAATATTTATGCCAATTGCGTTATTATGGTGGATATATAAAGTATTTAAATTTTTTACAGATACAAAATCAGTAGTAAATGAGAATGCGGATTTTTTTGGGGCATCTGAACTATCATTTGGTTTTGGATCAAATATACCATTTTTAGGATTTTTATTTAGTCCTATAGAGATGATAAAGAGATTTTTAAATGACATTGCTGGGCCTGTAGTAGAGCCAATTACAGATACAGCAAAAATGGCAATAGAGACAGTTGATAAGACTGTAAATACGATAGGTAAAACTGTAGAATTGGGTAAAGAAGTTGTTTCTAAGGGTGCGGAAATTGCTGGAGATATATCTAAAACAATAGATACAGTAGGTAAAGGAGTAGGCAGTACATTATCAGTGATACCAGGTACATCATTATATTCAAGTATAACACCAGAGACAATTCAAAAAGAATTATCAGAAAAAAAATTGACGGGTGGTGGAGAGTTATTTAATGGTAGCTTAAACCTTTTACCTTATAGTGTACTAGGTACTATTTTACTGGTAGCAGTATCAGGATTTATTGTAACTTATTTCCGTTCCAAGAAAGATGTCACAACAAAACAACGAGATGATGCCCCTCCCCAGCCAGGAATTTTTCGAGAGTCTAATTCAAAAGAATCCTTCCATTCCTCATGATCCAATTGTTATCATTAAATTTTCAGCAACTTGGTGTGGTCCTTGTAAAAAGATTGATAAGAATTTATTACTTGGTTTAAGTGATAAAATTAAATGGTATGAATGTGATTTAGATGAAAATGATTATACACCAGGTTATTGTGGTGTAACAAAAATTCCTGCGTTTTTGGCAATTGTAAACGGTATTCCACAACCAGTCTATGTTCAAGCTGATACTTTAAAGGTTGCTCAATGGATTAAAAATGGATTTAAGGTTTTATAAAAGATAATTAGTATAATAAAATTCAAATTAAATATATATTATATAGTAATTTGAATAAATAAAAATATAATTAAAAAAAATAACATAATAAATTTTTATGTTCAGGATATTGAATACATTTATGTGGTTTTAAAACAGAACGAATTGATGGGATAGATGTATGTGTTTTATGTTTATTTTTTTTTAGTTCAGATATAAAAAAATCAATAAAATGTCCAGTTGTTTTTTGACGTTCAGGATGAAATTGAACACCATAAATAGGATAATATTTAGCTTCAATAATAGCAACATATTCTTTATTATCTTCTCCAATAGCAGTCGCGAGAATAGAATAGAATCGTTTAAGATGTAAATTTCTCATAAAATCGTCAGGAGAAATACCATATTCATGATTTTGTAATGTAGAATTATGATTTTCTAAATAATGTAAATAACGTTTTGGAAAGGAGGAGAGCATACGTGATTTTAGTCCATCATAAGTAATCTTAATAGGGGAAAGTTTATGATCGTTATAACGTTTTAATTTAGTAAATCCTCCAATTAAAAACATTAGTAATTCAAAACCAAAACAGGTTCCCCAAATAGGAAAATATTCATTTTTTTGTAAAGATAATTCAAAAAATTTAGTAACAGACTCTACAAATATATTGTTTTTCATAATGTAAGGAGTTTCACCTCCAGGTATAAATAAACCATTAATCATATTAAAAAACATTTCATGTTGCGTAGTATCATAAGGAATAGGAATAACACGAATACCTCTCTCCTCAAACCAGTCAACGTATGGTTTCATAATATGACTCATTCCATATTTTGTTTTACGTGAATGGGGAATTGTAATGATACCAACACAAAATGAATGATGTACTTTACTAGTGCGATGCCGTACAGTATCCATTTGAGTCGTAGTCTAATAAATATAAGGTTTAGTTAGCAAATAATAATCGTCCTCTTCCCTGATTCACCTCATATGTATTCCATGCTTCAGTAAAAACTCTCATTTCTGATTTACGCTGTGTCAACATATAATTCATTGTAATATTTGCTAATTCAATATACAAAGTAGGACGGTCTGCAGTTGTAAAATTAACAGTACCTTCTGGTTGTCTTGGAGCGGGATAAGTAGTACCATATGTATCACCTGTAGACCAATTCATTTCGCCAATACCTTTTCCGTTAGCTTTTTCATCTTTTACTAATTGATTCATACTTCTCCATAAAAATGGTTCGTGTAAATTTTCACGGTCTTTTCCAGCAATAACTAATTTAATATTGTAGTAAAATTGTCCATAAGGAATGGTATATGGCTGAGCAGGGGTAGTAGGATGTGTATCAAAATAATCATTATAAAAATCATCTAGACGATTACGATCTAATGAATTAGAATTACGAAAGAACCATGAAATTTTTTCAGTAGGATGTCTTCCATCTAAACGTCTTGTAACTGCTGCAACACCACCTTTATCTAATGAAATGTAATCTAACTCTCCAAATGTAAAATTATTTTCAAATTGTTTTCTAAATGGAATTTGTATATGTTTAGAACGTAGTTCTTGTTGTATTTTGGGAGGAACATAATGTTGTATAGTTGAAAGTAAGATAGTAGGTTGTCCAATATTATTAAATGATTTAGGAGCAAATGTGTAAACAGTATTATCATCGAATGTATATTTAAATTCTGGAACATTCCATGGAGTAGGTTTAATTTTAGTTAAATCACTAGAAACAACTAAATCTTCTAATTTACGGAGTGTAGCTTTAATGCGAAATGTTTGCCATGGCATCGCAACAAATGGAAATCCAGAATCATTTGGGCATTGCATTCCAGGTAGGGGTAATTTAATACGCAAATGACCAGGAGTAGCTCTTAATTGTATTCCACGGTCAGTTGACATATTTGTAAATGGATTAATTGTATCCAATGCACCTCCATTTAATTGTTGTAGAAAACTATAATTCCAGGATCCTTCGGATAGTTGTTTTGCTAAAAGTCCATCACCACTCCATTCTTGTATTAGGAATTGATCTTGATAGAATTGTATTTTTTCGAATAGAAAATAACCAATGTAATTAACATAACCATATGAATCATTTGAAGTATCGTTAGAAGTAATAGAATAAAGACCATTTACAATATCAGGATTACATAATTGTCCATTTGGTATTCTTGGAAGTTGTGGTAACCATGTTGGTAAATCAATTTCAAAAGCACATTCTGTCATAATATCACCATATGAGTCAATTTCAACTTCAAATGTACCTCCAAAAGTGGTACCATTAATAGGTACCATTGTTTTTCTTTCAGAAAGATGATGAATTGAAGAATCATAACGTGGGTCATATGGAAATACACTTTGATTAGAGTCTTTAACAAAATATTTATCTTTGATTCCTCTTGCTACTAATTCAAAAAGAGCACCTTGTCCACTAGATTGATTGATAGTAGTCATTCTATTTTATATGAATCAATCTAATAATATTTATATTCCCATAATGACTAATATAATAATAATGCCGTAATATGAATAAAAATTGAAAATAAAGATATATTAGATATATAAAAGTAAAAGAGATGGTAAATTTAGTAATAGTAGAATCACCTGCGAAGTGTAAGAAAATTCAAGGATTTCTTGGTGTAGGATGGGAGGTGATAGCGACAATGGGACATATTAGAGCATTAGAGCAATCAATTGATGCGATAGGTTTAGATAGAGATTTTGAAGCACGATATGAATTTATTAAAGAAAAAGCTAGTGCAATTAAGCAACTTAAAGAAAATGCAAAAAAATCAGACAAAATATATTTAGCATCAGATGATGATAGAGAAGGAGAAAGTATATCGTATGCTGTATGTATTCTATTAAAATTAAACCCTATAAAAACACCACGCGTTGTTTTTCATGAAATTACAGAAAAAGCTATCAAATATGCTATTGACAATCCAAGATATTTAGACATGAATCGTGTTAATGCTCAACAATGTCGTGCTATTTTAGATATGATGATTGGATTCACAATGAGTCCATTATTATGGAAATATGTTGCATCTTCATTATCGGCAGGACGATGTCAAATACCAGCATTACGATTAGTAGTGGATAAAGAAAATTCTATACAGAATTTTAAAACAACTTCTAGTTGGAAATTAACAACTATATGGAAACATGAACATATTACATTCAATGCATCAATGGAAGATGAATTAGATGATGAAGAATCTGCTAAAAACTATATGGAAAATGTTCATCAAACAATTAATGGTAAAATTATTTCTAAAGAAATTCGTAAGTGGACAGAAAATCCACCTCAGCCTCTCATTACAAGTACACTTCAACAACAGGCAAGTGCTTTATATAATATTAATCCAAAAAATACAATGAAAATCGCTCAAAAATTATACGAAGCAGGATATATTACTTATATGCGCACAGATCATCCAATTATTTCAGATGAAGCAAAACAAAGTGCTACAAATTGGATAGTACATAACTATGGAGAAGAATATTCTAATATTAATAGAATAAAACAACAAGAAGAAAATAATACAGAACAAAAAGAACAATTAAAAAAGAAAAAGTCTAAGAAAGAAGAAAAGAATGAAGTAAAAGCACAAGAAGCACATGAAGCAATACGCCCTACACATATAGAAACAACTTCAATTGATGGCGATTGGACAGAATATGATAAAAAAATCTATAAATTAATTTGGCAACGCACTATACAGTCAGTTATGTCTTCTGCTTATGGAGAAATATGTAAAATCAGAACACAAATAGAAGATGATGATTTTACATGGAGTTCGCAGTGGAAAGAGATGATATTTGATGGATGGAAAAAAGTGGGAAAAGTTGCCGAATTAGATGATGATAAAGATGAAGTTGATGAATTAAAAAATGATGTATGGGATAATGTATTGAAATTAAATATAGGTGATAATGTGAAATGGAAACAAATAATAGCAGAACCAAAAGAAACAAAAGCACAAGGAAGATATACAGAAGCAACTTTAGTTAGGGAATTAGAAAAGTTTGGAATTGGTAGACCGTCTACATTTGCCTCATTAATTTCGGTAATTCAAGAAAAAAATTATGTAGAAACGAAAACAATTCCAGTAAAGGAAATTCTGATAACAGAATATACATTACAACCATATAAATACCCTCCACAAGAAAAAGAAATAAAAAGGAAAATAGGAGGTGAAAAAAATAAATTAATTCCTACAGAATTAGGAAGAACCGTATTAGAATTTATGTTACAACATTTTAATGATTTATTTGATTATAAATTTACATCACACATGGAAAAACGATTAGATAAAGTAGCAGAAGGTAATGAATCATATAAGGATGTTTTACGAGATATGTGGAATTCATATAAAGATCGATATGAATTATTAATAAAAAATAAAGAAATTAAAGAAAATAACCATAAAGTGCGAACATTTAGTAATGGATTGAAAGCAGTCCAAACAAAAAAAGGGCCATTATTATTAATAGAAAATGATAAAAAAGAAGATACTGTTTTCTTAGGATGGATTTCAGGTATATCATTTGAAGAAATGACTCAAGAAATGGCTGTTACATTATTACATAAAAATGATGATACAAAGGAAATTGGACAATGGAATGGTCAAAAAATTATAAAAAAATCTGGAAAATTTGGTGATTATTTACAATGTGGAGATATTAAAATACCATATCAAAATGATGAAGAATTAGAGAAAATTATAGAAAGATTTGAAAATAAAAAGAATGGAATCATTAAAGAGTATAAGAATTATATAATTCGTTCAGGACAATATGGACCATATATCATAAAAACATCATTAAAAAAAGCACAATTTGTATCAGTTCCAAAAGAAATAGATATAACAGGATTAACTGAAAAAGATGTAGAGGGTATATATAAAATGGGATTAGAAATGAAAAAGAAATGGAATAAAAAATAAATACTAAATAGATAGAAAATGATAAAAAGTGGATCGAGATCACGTTCTGTTTCACCTGATAGGTCAGGTGTAACTGATAAAATGGGAGAAGATAAACCAAAAAAGTTTTTAAATGGATGGTCAAAAGAACAAGAAAGATTATTAGCAGAATGGAGTGATATAGCAATTTGTTATCGTTGGCTCCATGATAATTCAGAAAAATTTTTTCATAAAAAGACATTATGGATTAATTTGCCTGTCATTATATTATCTACATTAGGAGGAACAGCTAATTTTGGTATACAGTCATTATTTGATAGTGATACTATTAAAAAATATGCTAGTTTTGGAATTGGAGGTATATCTTTGCTAGCAGGATTATTGACAACAATTGGAAATTATTTACGGTATCCACAACTTGAAGAATCACATAGAGTAGCATCTATTACTTGGGGTAAATTCCAACGTTTATTAGCAATTGAATTAGCATTAGATCCTAACGATAGAATGGACTCATTAGATTTTTTAAAGATTTGTAGAGCAGAATTAGATCGTTTAATAGAACAATCACCACCCATACCAAAAAAGGCGATTGTATTATTTGAAAAGAAATTTGGAAAAATTAAGGATTTGAAAAAACCAGATATATGTGGTTCATTAGAACATACTCATGTATATGAAAGTTCAGAAACTAGATTAAAACAATTAGCAGTAGATGCAGCTTTATTATTAAAACATAGAAAGAGAGCATTGAGTGAATTATTAGCACCAGATATTCAAGAAAATATAAAAAAACAAGTAGATATACAATTAAATACCGCATTAGATAAAAGTAAAAATAAAATACAAGAGGAAATAGAGTTAAAAAAAATAGAAGAGAAAAAAACAGAAGAGGAATTTGAAAGAATTTTAGAGGAAAGACGTAAAAAAATTAAAGAAGAAATTGAAATTGAATCAGAAAGAAAGAGAGCATTATCAAATACAGTATCTAATTTTGAGGAGAGAATGAATTACAACAAATTTAATAATCAAATTCAAAAATTACATGAACATTCAAAAAATAATATTGTCATAATTCCATCATCCGATAGTTCACAATATAATATTAATAAAGAAACCATTCAAATTGTTACAAAAAAATAAAAAAATTGAAAATTATAAATATATAAAATATGCCAAGACAAAATAAGACAAACAAGTGAATACAAGATGCGTTTTAACAAAGATTCCATTATGAACTTAATTGAACAACATATGTCGATTGAAGCTGTTGCTATGAAAACAAATTTAAAACAAGTACATGTTGCTGTTTTGATGAAAAGAGGAAAATTATTAGGTATCGCAACAAATTTTGTTGGTTCTCGTAATAGAGGATGTGGATATGATAATAGAACTATCCATGCTGAAAGAGCTGTTCTGAAAAAAATTGGTGACTATTCAAAATTAGAAGGAGCTACATTAGTTGTTATTCGTGTAGCTAAAGGAACAGGTGAATTTGCTAATTCTGTTCCGTGTCATTCCTGTAAATGTCATTTGGATAAATGTATTAAAGATTATGGACTGCGTAGAATTTACTATTCCCCGTGATACACACTTTTTCTACCACGCTGTAAGATTAAAAATAAAAATAATAATATTATTTTTATTTTTATCATATTTTTATCACATTTTAATAATAAAATTTCATATATTTATCAGCATTACCAGATGAAATATCATTCGACATATATCCAATTGAAAGACAATAAATTATAATACTTACCATCAAACTATATTTATTAAATTTTTTATTTATTACATTTTTACTAATATCATAACCAGTCATAATACATAATAGTAAAAATAAAGAAAGAATAGTAATAATATTTGTTTGATATAGTATTGTATCTTTAGTAAAAAATAGTAGATTAATTAAGGTGTTAGTTAATATAGATATAACACTATATCTATAAAATATGTTAAATACTTCAGTTAAGTTAATTAATAATATCAATGAAAATGTATTAATATTGATTTTATGAGTATGATACATAAAAAAGGACACATACTCTAACATATATTGACTTAATCCAATTAATGCTGTAACAGGTAATCCTTTGTATAATAAATAACCAGATTCATAAATAGAACATCCTATTAAAAATGAGACATTAATAATATAATCTGTAGCTAATATAGTTTGTTTCATAGATAACATTGACCTTTCATTTGAATTATTAAATAAACTCTGAGATAATTTATAAATATATCTTAATTGAAAAATAATACATGTAATTATATGTGCGGAATATGGTACTGTTGATGGAATTACATTAGAAACAATTGTATGAGATAAAGTATGGACACCTGAAGAGAATAAAACGCCATATATAAGAGATATAGTAGACATTATATTAATTCCTGCAATTTCAGAAGAATCCATTATTATATTAGGGTTAATATAATAGTGGATAGTAATCTTTAAGTTATATTATTCTAAACGAAATGTTGTAACAGTTATGTCAATAATTTTTTTAAACCAAAATATACTAAATCCATAAATAATTGTAAAAATACTCCATAATAATAAAGATTCAAGCCTAGAAATAATTGTAATAGCTACAATAGGAAATAATATAATTCTAAATAATAAGAAGGTAATGAAAATGTAATATACATTTAATTTATAATATGATGTATTTTTAGTAAATGGACGAATATTTAGAAATGGATTTGTAACTTCTAAAACAAAACATAATAATGTATAATATGGAACAAGATCATATGGTATTACATTTGTTTTCAGAAGTTGAATTGCTGTAATAGCAACAATATGATGTCCAAAATAAAGTGTACTAAATTTATACAGTAACAAATATAATGTATCATATACAAAATATCCTGCCAAAATATCTAAAATTGTATTTGCATATCCAACTAATAACGAATAATTACTAATATTTAAATATAAACTTGAATATAATGAAATATATCCAGAACTAATAGAGAATATAGATTGAAATATAACACATGTAAGTAAATTAGAAGAATGTTCTACTGTTGAGTTAAATAGTCTACATAATGTATGTACATACGTACAATAAATAAAACTATTAATAATAGTGTTTGTAAATATCATTTATTATTGATATAAATAATCACATATTCGTTTATATTCTTATATGATTAATATAAATTATTTAAATAAAGTATATTATTTATATATATATGGATAATTACATAAAAGTTAAAAAAATCATTGAAGATAATAAATGTATATTATTAACAACATTTGATGAATTTTAAATAAAAAGAGATAAAGTACTAAAAAGTATTATAAATATGTTAGAGTTGAATTTATAGGTATATGTAGTCACACAACATCTACCGTATTTACAAATTTTAGACCAATGAACATTAAAAACGGGCAGTATAAAAATTGACGGGCAAACTTGACTGGTCGGCAGGGTAGCATAACAATAATCTGACGACGAATCAAATGTACATCTATCTTGCCTCCTCTCCTGTATTCAGGGCTTTGTGCCTTGGAAAACTTGGATGCACCGAAGAGCCGTATGGGAGGCGTAGTACTTATCTTACGGGATGCCCGCCAGGGCTGACACCTTCACAAGACATTGACTATGATGCGGTATGGGAAACAACTGCAATAACACGGGATGAACTCTTTGACTTGGAAGACGAAGTTCATAACCATTTCCTGAAATATCGCATGATGCGAGAAAAACCAGGAGATTCAGAATGGTTCAACTTCCAAGGCAAGAATCCATATGATGAGGTGAAGCGGTTTATGGAATCTCGCATATGGGTCAAGCGACATGTTCCACTCTCTGAAATCACCCCTCCAAAGAAGTCTTCACGCTACTTGCGTAAGCAGTACCACAAAAATCTTCAGTATATCAAGGGTCGCTCATCTCGCAATACAACCCTGAATCTCCTACAAGAGCCTGTGATTTCTGCCATTGCTGTGTTTATGGCAGATGCTGACAATAGAGCAGGATATGTAATCGCACCCTGCGGATCGGGCAAAACCATTATGTCTTCCAAGGGCATCCGTGGTGTGAAAAAGTGTGTGATTTGTTGCCCTTCCAAACAGATCCAAAATCAGTGGCGAACTACACTCCTTATAGAGGAAATCTTCCATGAGTCGCAAATTAGTATTGTTGGAGGTGCTGGAACTACAGACCCTTCTACGATTCGCACACTCTTTGATGGAGATGCATTCTGCATTATTTCCACATACATGTCTTCTCACCTGCTGGTTGATATTATCAACGCAGGACTTGAGTTGCTTATTCTTGATGAAGCACATCATATGGCGGGTATCGTTGCAAGAGATGAAAAGGGTGAGGGTCGCACACGCCGACTTATGTTGAAGGCATCAGACCTTGGTGTCAAACGCCTATCGCTCACCTATACCCCACGCTTCATTGCAGACCATGGCTGGATAGATGCGGAATATCTTACAATGGATGACGACAGCATCTTCGGTAAAAAGATTGCTGAACTAAAAATTCGCGACCTGATCCGCAAGGGTGTATTACCTGATTATCGCCTCTGGACACTACGTGATGAAGCAGAAAAAGGAACTGGTATCATTGGAAAGGCAGAGTGCATTCTAGAAGCATGGGGAGCAACAGAGATTATTCGTGGGGAAGAGAAACATATTCTACATCATCTTGTCGTATTTGCCTCAACCACACAAGAGGCAAAAGACATGGAGCGTTTCTTCAAAGCAAAGACAAAAGACACACAAGTATTGCGTGTGGAAGAGGGTGATAAGTTGGAAGAGCCAATCGCCCAATTTACATCTGCTCAGCGTGCTATCCTGGTTAATTGCTTTGTTCTGAACGAAGGCGTTGATATCCCCATAGCAAATGCTGTAGCCATCACTTACCCTAAACAGTCTCGCGGGCAGATTACACAAATGGTTCTCCGTGCTGGACGCTGGTATGAAGGCAAGTCTGTATTTCATGTTCTTATCCCAACGCTTGGCGATGAAGACCTATCTGGATTTGAAGAAGTGCTGTCTGCACTAGCTTCTTGCGATGAACAGATCCGCGATGAGATTGTACTTCGCACGAAACTAGATGTTAAGCCTTCTGATCCGCTCCCTCCATCACCTGAAACTGGCGATACGCTCCCAGAATGTATTATGATTGAGGAGTTTAAAGCAGACCAAGAGGAGATTAAGCGGTGCTTTACAAATATCCGCAAGAATTTATTTCCTGCCAAGGAGAGCAGACGCATCCAGGAACTCTGTATTGAAAAGGGTATTGATACCAGTGTAGAGTATGTCCTCTTGCGTATTGACATCCCTGAACTACCAGAAGATCCGCGACCCAAGGGCATGTTGTGGTATGACTATCTGCATCCCATGCGATTTCACGGCGACAGACTAACAGGTTCTGACTTCGTAAAGACAATTCTGGATACAAACAACTTACGCATAGGTCATAATTATGATGAATGGCGTGGTGTCCAGTCAACGGATATTATCGCAAGACTTCCCTCAGTGCAACACATTACAGACGGGTTCTTTGGCAAGGATGATACAAACTTCAATACTCTCCGTGAAAAATTCGGAAAAAAGGTGGTTGGACGCAAGCGATAGGAGCCATTTGAAATCCCCAGGTCGCTCATTTCAAAAAACATATCTATTTTTTTGAAATGGAAAGAGTCTAAAATAAAATCACAAGAGTAAGTATAGAAATGTCCTCCACCGCCACGCCAGCCATAAAAATTGACGCGACCAGCAAACTTGACGGGGTATGTACAGCACACGATTACAAGTACAAGACTATCATGACATCCGTTGAAACTTTCAAGACTGCGGTTATCCGCATCCGCGACATCCTTCGCGGTCCTGGTATAAGCATTACTGGTATGGATTCCATGCGACACATCTGCCTTTACCTTCTGAGTCGCTATATGACTCGTGCGAAGGTGGCATCGCTGGAAGTTCCTGAAGAGTTCGCTTGGGAAACTCTAATTGAAACGGCACAGACAAAGAATGGGGGCGTACAGAAGGCACTGGACTGCTTCTATCACGCCGAGGAGGATTGTCTGGTTCGCCACTTTGACCGCTTGTTCGGCACCGACAAGTTCTCCTTTGACATCAAGAACCCTCAGAAGCACAAGGAGATTCTGGAAATCCTGAACGCCGTAAATATGGCAGAGGTGGATTGCCAGATGGATATTCTGGGGTGGGTGTATGAACAGCACCTTCGCACTGGCTCTTCTGCTGCACGGGACTTGGGTCAGTTCTTCACGGATCGCTTTATCTGTGAATATATGACTGAACTCTGTAAGCCTGGATTCAAGAGTGCTGGTATTCCTGAGTCCGTCTGCGACCCTTCCATGGGAACGGGTGGCTTTCTGACCGCATTTATCAAGTATTTCAAGAAGCATCACGCCGACAAGCCAATTGATTGGTCGGTACAGCAGAAGGAGATTCATGGGTGCGATACGGATCCAAAGGTTGCTGGCGTGTCTCGCCTCAATCTCTTCATGGAGACTGGAGGCAACCGCACAACCAACCTGCTTACTCACGATTCTCTCTATGGCGATTTGGCCCAGACAGGGTATGATGTTATTCTGGCGAATATGCCATTCGGTCTTAAGGGCATCAAGCACGCAGAATGTTGTGAGCGTGTGAAAGCCTTGAAGATTCGTGGAACGAAGTCTGAACCTCTCTTCCTACAACTTATGATGGTGTCTCTCAATATGGGCGGACGCTGTGCGGTTGTCGTTCCTGATGGAATGCTTGTCAATAGTTCATCCTGCCACAACGACACCCGCAAGTATCTGTTGGATCACTTTGACCTCAAGCGGGTTATCAAGATGAAGGGGCAGTTCTTTATGAACACGGGCATTCAGCCTTCCATCCTCTTCTTTGAGAAGACTGGCAAGCCTACTGAGACAGTGGAGTTCTGGGAAGTGGTAAAGGGAGATAAGGGCGAGATTACTGAGACGATGGTGGTATCTGTTACACGCACAAAGATTGACGCAACTTCTTCTTTTGATATGCGTCGCTATTTGGAGAGTGAGAAGCCTGTGGCGAATCCAGCAGGATTCCCTATGGTGAAGTTGTCTGATGTCTGTAAGGTTTCATTTGGAGAGCGAATCACTCAAAAAGAACACACAGGAACAAAGTATCCTGTATATGGAAGTGGAGGTGAGACTTTCAAAACAGATAATTTCAATCGCACTGGAAAGACTTGTAAGGTTGGACGATTCGCCCTTTCTGAGTCAAATATGGTAATGCTTGTAAATGGACCATACTGGCTTATGGATTCTGGATTTACGATTGAAAGTAAAAAACCAGAGACAATTACAACTGAATTTCTCTGGTATTGTCTTCTTATGGATAAGAAGCGTCTGGCAACCCTTTCAACTGGTTCATGTCAGAAGAATATTGATATGGATGCATTTTACAAGGTAGAGTATTCATGCCCCCCTCTTCCCATCCAGCAAGAAATCGTCGCCACGTTGGATCGCATCTACAATCCAGGCACCACCGAACTCACGGATACTCTCAAGATGACCGACCGAGCGATGGACTTGATTCTCGCCCAGCCAAGCGGTGCTACGCTGGAGCCGATTGTGGAAGCCCAGCGACTCATTCGCAAGTCGGCACAAATGGTGGCGGATGTCAAGGCACAAATGGTGGCGGATGTCAAGGCACAGATGGTGGCGGTTGTGAAGGCATCGTGTGTAGCAGGCGAAGAAAAGCCACTCTCTGAAGTGGCTAAATTGAAGTACGGGTTTCCATTCAAATCTTCTGATTATACTACATATGGTCTCGCGGTAGTGAAGCACAACAACATTACCGACGGGTATGTATCCAAATCAAAGAAGCAGGATTACATTCCATCTTCAGCACATACAGATGATTACAAGATGATTGTTGGAGATATTGTAATCAGCATGGACTTTGATTGTGGTAAAGTCGGTAAGATTGTGGAAGATGGCTGGGTTCTCAATCAACGGGTTTGTCTTGCCAGGACAATAAGTTCTGCCACATTGCGTCAAGAATATCTCTATTGGCTCCTACGATTTGGCGGATTCTATGAAAAGATGCAATCCGTTCATACGGGTACAACAATCAAACACATTAGTGGGAAGGATATTGACAAGGCAATACTCAAAGTCCCTCATGTAGCCCTACAGGATTCTATACTTGGTCGCCTTACTGCCCTCCAATCCCAACTGACCGCCCTGGAATCACTCCAACGCCAGTCTGAGGACAACGCCCGATTCATCCTGGAATCATATCTTGGATCAGCTGGTTCATCTGAAGTCGCACCTGAAGAAGAGGAAAAGAAAGAAGACGTAGTAATTGATTTAGCATCTCCTACAAATGAAATCATCCAGCCAGAAGAACCAACTGTTGTAGCATCTACTGCATCATCTGTCAAGAAAGTAGTAAAACGCAAAAAACCCATTGTCGCTAAACCCCTTGACGGTGTTGGCTTGGATGTCATTACACACGTGGAGTAATCAGTCCAAGTACTCCTTCTTCGGTTGCTTGCGTGTCTTGCGATGAGAATTAATATTTCACATAAATCAAAATATAATAAATATTTAATTGATAATGATAAAATATTTGATATAATTAATAAATATATTCCACATATAGTATTAGATACATCATCATCTTTGATGACACCTGTAACTAATACACAACAATTTGAATATCAATACGTTATTAAAAGAGAAAATTATATTAATTTCATATCATATTCTTATCCTGAAATACAAGGAACATGTGTGGATTTTATAGTAAATGAATTTAAAGTACAAGAAAAGGTGTCTGGATACATTAGAGAAAAAGATAGTATTACAACTTCATTAATGAAAAATAATGGAAAGAAGAATGGAAAAAGGAATTTTATTCCATACGAAAAAGGGGATAATGATTTTTATTGGATACATTCCAGTATAGATGATCGCTTTTGGATTATACCAGAAAATGTCTTAATTAACAAAGAATATATAAATAATAAAATTAGAGAAGTAAAAAAACATTTACGTTTTAAATGTAATTATTCAAAAAATAGTAATTGGTTAAAAGAATATGAATATAATTATACAAATATAGATATAAATAAAATAAAAGCATTATTCAATTATTAAAATAAATAATATTATTTTAATAATAGTAATAGGACGGAAAAGGGTGGAGTCGAACCACCGACCTTCTGATTAACAGTCAGACATTATAACCAACTAAACTACTTTTCCTTCCACTTATACCGTAGGTGTTTTTTTTAGAAAATAAACGCACTATTTTTTT
>VFQS010001900.1_pt1 | contig 18073 bp, 11 predicted proteins | sample 3512361 | NCBI WGS metagenome assembly VFQS01 (sample SAMN10412375, study PRJNA504923) | tailings metagenome | isolation source: Relicate 1 Philex TSF3 active mining | place: Philippines
TTATTATAGTTAGTATTATCTGATATTATAAAATAATATCCACTAACAACTAATTGCCAATAATCTACTGGATTTGATACAGTTGTATAAGTTGGTAAAATTTGACCATTATTTATAGATCCAATAAAAACATGATTGCTTACTCCCACATATAATTTATCATTATCTATAATATATTTACCATCAACTATAAAACTTGATTTAGTTGAATCTGTTGTTTTATCAAAAATATCTCCTGAATTTGCTATGATTTTTAAAAAATTTGTTTTTCTATAAATTTTATCATAAATAGTTAAACTATTAAAAATTAAATTTACATTTCCATCTTGTTCAATTCTTACAAATGAATTATTGTAATTAGTTATATTAGATGATATTTTATAAAAACCAAATGATTGTAAAATCCATTGACCAGTATATTCGTATAACTTGTTATCAATAATATAATATCCATTAGGTGGATTTAAATTTAATGCACTTTGATTAGCTGTTATTTCTGTAAAAACAGGTGTAGATGTTTGGTCATATATTATTGTTAATAATCCATTTGGTCTAACAAATATATATTTATTATTTAAATCACTAATATTTGAATTAACTTTATAAAATCCTGCTGTTTGAATAATCCAGTTTCCATTATATTGATATAATTTATAGTCATTTATATTATTTCCAATTATATAGTATCCGTTTGCTGGTGTTAAATTTAATGCACTAGAATTTGCTGTCAGTAATATAAATGGGTTTTGTTCGTTTATAATTTTTATTGTACTATCTAAATTGATTGATACTACTTTATTATTATATGCTGGTAAAGTTGACGATATTTTATAATATCCACTTGTTTGTGCCAACCAAGCACCATTGTAATATTCATATAAATAGTTAATGCTAGATCCAGATGATGTATATGTAACAATATAATAACCATTTTGTGCAGGAACTGCAAAATTATTATTAGTACCCACAATTACTGGAATGTAAACTTGTTTATAATCATCCAACTTGATTTGTACTTTTTTATTTGCAAAGTTTAAGTTATCTGAATTAATTAAATAATTTCCATTTTTGATTAAAGTCCATTTTTGAGCAGCTTCTTTAATATATAAGTTATTTTTGTCAATAATATACGAGCCAACAATACCAATATTAGCATTTGTTGAATCTCCTGAATTAGCTATTATCTGATTAAATTCATCTTTATTATATAAAAATATCGTATTTGTTTTAATTTCACCAGAAGATAAAATTGTACAATATTTATCATTAAATGTTAAATTATTTGAATTTATATAATAGTTACCTGATGTTTTTAATTCCCATTTTGGACCACCGGGTTTTTGAATACCAAAATATAATTTATTATTAATAAACACATATTTATTTACTTCAGGGCCAATATTAATTTGTCCAGTTATAGGATCATATGATACATCGTTTGCAATAATTTTATCAAAGTCATTTAAATCATTAGAATCAAAATGTACAAAAAATCTTTTATAAAAAAATGAGTTAAATAAATTAAAATTGTTAAATTGGTTTGGATTATTTCTGAATACTTCTAATGGAGTATTTGTTACAAAAGATATATCATTTTTATTGTAAATTTTGTTACCAAATTTGTAATAATCAAAATCATCCAAATAATATTGTGTTTCAAAGTTAAAAAATTTAAATACTTCAACAGTAATTTTTTTTATGGTTTGAGTTTTTATGTTAAAATAACGAGAAAGATTATCATAAAATAACTCGTTAATATTAAAATCAACTGTAAACCTTGATCTAATATATAAATATGCATAACTTTTATCAATTGGTGTAATTAAACCAGAATGATAGCTATCATTAATATAAAACAGTGTTTCAATATTTTCTCCTTCACTAATTCCCCAATAAAATAATCCATTTGTTATAATTAAAGTTTTCTTAAAAAATGGAGGATATGTACTTTGAACAATATAGTATGATTGTGAACCGGGTAAAATTTCCCAAACACTATTAGCCCCATAATAAACTTTATTATCTGCTAAATTATACATTAACACACTTTCTCCTACAGGTGCTGGTGAAATAGCAATTTCTCCAATCGAAAAAGTTATATCTCTGACATCCCATTCTATTTTTACTTTATAATAATAATTTAAAAAATTACTTAACAAAACTTCTCTTGATGATTCCCCATATTTTAGTTCAAATGGATTTGTAGAATAACTAGAAGGTAAATTAAGTTTACTTTCTTTATTGTTTTTACCAATTTCATATCTTCCTGTTTTATTATCTGCTGTACCAACATATATTTTATTATCATCTAATTCAAAATTTGTAGTTCCGTTTGATTCAACATATTTATCTTCAAAATTAACCTCATTATTTAAATTAATGTTACATAACCCTAAATAATTAAATTTATCTTTTTTACTTTCATTTCTATTTTCAAATTTAAACTCTGAATCATAAAAATTGTTTTCTAATATATTTTCAGTAAATTGTTTAGTTGAAATAGTTTTATTATCGTTAATTGTAAATTTTGTTAATGTTGTTGAAGTATTGTTTGTTTTAATATTTATTTTAGATATATTTGTTAAATTTGTATCAATAATTGGGTGTAATAAATTTAATTTGTTGTCAATAGTTAAATCATAATCATAATAATTATTATATTTGTCTTGTGTTATTTCATCTGATGACATGAATTTTTCTTGATAATTATTTGGATCAGATAAATTTAAATAATCAATATTATCATTTACATATTTTATGTGGTTTCTAAAATATTTACTTACATTACTTAAATATTCAATTAAATTTGATGATATCTTTTTACTAGAATCATACATTTGATAAACTGGTGATATAACTTTAAATAAATCTGGATTAATATTTGAATTTAACTTGATATTAGAAACATCATGTTCAGTATTTGTTTGTAATTTTAGTGACAAATGAGAATATTTTAAGTAATCTATATTTAAATAAGTTAATAGATCATAATTTATCATTTTATAGTTAAAAACATCAGATATTTTATTAATATTGAATAAATTAGATAGAATAAATTTAGTTGTTTTACCATACAAAATACTCTTTTGATAATTTAAAATACTAATAATACTAGAAATAAAAGTGTTGTTTGTTTGATCAATCGTATCAATAATTTTCTTGTAATCTGGATTTGAATCTATAATATCATTTATTTTTCCAATTATTTGATCTACTAAAATATAAGAATAATTTTTTGTATCTAAAAATTGTGTTGATAAATTAAATTCATCATATGATGGGTTAAATCTTGTTTGAATTATCTGATTATCAGATGCTTCAATCATTGTATTACTGACTAAATCTACAGAATAATATTTAGTTGGACTTTGTTTATTAAAAAATTGTTGTGTTGATAATGGCATTAAATAAACCGATTCTGTATCATCTAATTTTATTTTCGAAGAAGAATTTATTCTAAATGGTATATTATAAAAATATACATTTGTTGTTTCTAATGATTTCTTAATCTCAAATAAATCAGTAAATGAATTTGTTCCACTATTGTTGATTAGCATTAAAAATGGTTTGTTAAACAAATAATCATTTAAATCAGATATATTTTTATCATTAGCAAAATTTAAATCAGTAGAATGAGATAAATATGGGTATAAATTTGGTGTAATAGTACTTATTTTTAATTTTAAAATATTATAATTATTGTTTTTAATATTTGTTTGTGGTATTTGAACTCCAAGTTCTGTATTTAATTTATAATCAATATAAGTATCAATAACATTTGAAGGAACTTTTGATGTATATAAAAGTTTTAGCACATTACCGTTAGTTTCTGTTCTATATATTCTTCTTTTAGTAACTCTTGAATCATTTGAAATTGGAATTTGAATTTTAACACGACCCATAGTAACTAAATTAATAGTTGTTACATTTCCAACAGGTGTTTCTTCTCCTGTTAAATCATTAAAAAATGTAATAGCATATTTATAATTTCCACTGGGTAAAATAAAAGTTGCAGATTCGCTTTGATTGTTCCAATTTAAATATTGGTCTTCTAAAGTTAATGTTCTCATATATTTATTTATTAAATGAGTATTAATAGGTTGTGTTAATCTAAGTTCAGGAGGTTTAAAATATGTACCTGACGGATTAACAACTTTATCAACAAATATAGTATTATCTGTTTTTAATAAATTACCAATTAAATAAAATTTTGGATCACCTGATGTTATTATTTTTGTTTTATAAATATTCCAACTATCATAGGTTTCATCAAATATTGGTGAAAAATTAGATAAAATTACAAATTTATTTGTGTTAATTATATATTCTACTTCATCTGATGCTAATGATTCTTCGCCTGTTGTCGTATTGCAAAAAGTAATTTTATATTTATAAGTTCCATTTATCATGTTACCATTCTCATCATCAGATATTGTAAAAGGTGGATTTGTAAAAGGTACATATTTTTTAGTTGGTATTAATTTAATGTTTTCTTGATGATTTGTTTGATTAACTAACCAGTAAAGATAATTATTTGAATATATTTCATTTAATAATTCAACAGAACCATTTTCATTAAGTGTAAATTTACTTGAATCTAACAAACTATATTTGGTTTCAGTAGGTACATCTAATTTATTAAAATTAATTATTTCTATATAAATATCTTGAATATTATCATAATTTTTTGGTAAGGATACTATGTTACCAGCTAAATCTTTTAATGTAAAAACATTTTCACTATTTGTATTTAAATTATTTGAACTCTGTTCTAATTTAATAATTTTTTTAGACACTAAACCATTATTATTAGGTATTGTTCTATACTTCACATTAGAATTTATATCATATTCTAAACCTAATAAATCATCTGTTATATCATCAACAAAAGTTGTTGTGTCATTGTTTTTAATATCAGTTAAGAAATAATATTTAAAATCATCTGCTTTTGTTCTATAAATTCTTCTACCAATAACTTTATAATTTTTAGAAGATGGTAAATTTGTAAATTTTACAATTTTTTTGTTAACCGAACTGTCAACATAAATATCAAAACTATCACTTAGTTCAGATTCCCCAGTAGCTGTATAAAATGATACTCTATACAAATGATTTCCTGATGTTACATAATTATTTGTATTTGATATTTCTTCAGATCCTGATAATCTAACAGGAGGATTAATATTATTTTCTAAATCAATATAATTAATTGTTAACACTTTAATATTATCATAACTGTTAACAGAATTATCAATTGATACTTCATAACCAGATGATTCAATATTTAAAATTCTTGGTTCATTATTATTATATTTTCTCATTAAATAATATTTTTTAGCTTCAACACTAGGATAATTTGTAGTTGTATTTGTATTATTAAAACATACAACAGGTAAATAAGTTTGGTAATCAACTTGCATATTAATTACCATTTTTTCTAATAACAAATTAGCAGTAACACCATTAAATAAATTAGATAATTTTGTTATTGTGCCATTATATGATTTCATCACATCATAAAAAACTAGATAAATACTATTAAAATTTTGTTCATTTTTGATAATCTCATAATCAATATTTGACCAAGTTATTTTATCATTTAAAGTTTGATCACCATAATATAAAGTTATTTTAGTATTAGAATCATAAAAATTATCATATCTAATGTATAATTTATTTGTTGATAATTCGAGTCTTATTTGTTTATAATTATTTTTACTATAATTATCATATGGTTCCATAATATATTTATCAATATTTGATGATGTATAGTTAGAATATTCATTTATTAGATATGTATCAACCTGTTTTACGGTATATTCATCATATTGATCTACTAAATATCTAAATACATAATTATTGGTAATATTTAATTTTACAAAATCTTTGTTTTTGTTTATATTAGTAAAATCAGTTGTCTTAAGAACATTAAAATCAATATTATTTATGTTCTCTTTAAGTTTTAAAAAATTAGTACTATTAAAATTTAATGTTCCAACCCAACTATTTTTATAAAACATTTCATAAAATGAATTTTTAAATTCGCTAAAATTAAATAAATTTGATGGATATAAAGAATAATATAATGTTAGTTTTCTATTTGTTCCATAATCAAATAATCCACCATTATTATTATTTAATGAATAAGTATCTAAAAATCTTTTATATAATCTATTTACTACAGTATTTCTCCATAAAACAAACATTGATTTAAGACCCCTATTTAATCTAATTAAATCAAATTCAATATCAACTAAATCTTCTGCAAAAATACCATAAATATTTTGAATATCAACTGGTGTTAAATTATTCATTTCATTATTAGCATCAATACTAGTTACAGTTGAATTTAATAAAGGATATTTGTCTTCTTCTATTAAATATGATTGTTCATAGTTATCATTATTATATAATGTTTTAACCTGACCATTTGGATATTTACTATTAATGTATCCATGATTAAAATTTAATTGATAATTTGGAATTGTATAAAATCTATTCATAAAAAGTTTTAATTTGATATATATTTCTTTAACATTTGTTAATGTCAATTCATTAAAAATATTTTTAATTTGTTCTTCTGAAATATAATAGTTATTTATTAATTTTTCAAAAATTGGGTTTTTAATAGAAACTGTACCAAGTATTTCATTCATTAAGCTATTTATGTTTTCTTTCCATTCATTGATAAAATTAGTAACATCATTATTAACATTTAATATTGGTTCATTATTACCACCAACATTTGTTTTCTTCCAAAAAACATAATTAGTTGTAGATGCATATAACATTTTTAATAAAACTAAAACTAACAATGAATTATATTCTTCAACATTATTTTTATAGTCATCAAATTTAAAAAAATTTGTTAAACAGTATTGATTAACCGCATCAATATCATAGTTTTGATTTTCTGAACTAGCATTATCATAGAGATTCATAAATTCAAAATACCTTTCAGTTTCAGTTTTATAAATAGTATTTGAACTATCATCCATAACAGTTGGAAATGCAAAATCAAAATAATTTTGGTTCTTTGATGAAAAATTATTCACATAATATAAATTAAATATTCTATTTTTTAAGATAGAATTCAATTGTTTGTATTCACTTTTAATTGTAATTAATTTGTTAAGTAAATTAATATCATCTGTTTTACTAACCCAATCAATCCAAAATTGTTCAAAAAAGTTAGAATTTACACGTAAAATACTAATAATTGATGATCTTTCGTTTTCTTTAATTTGATAATATGTTACATATTGGTTTAAGTTTGATAAATTAATATATTCTGGTAACAATTCTGGTTGTAATAATAAAGAATCAATTAAAGTTAATGTACTATCAAATGCCGATAGTTTAAATAATTCTTCTGGTATCACATACCAATTACCATTTAAATTTAATACTAAACAATATGAATTCATGAAAGTTACAGATAATTGATTAATATTATAACCATTATCAATTACACTTTGTTGTGTAGTTTTTTTAACAATATCAAAATATGGAATTTCAATTCTGAAACTTTGATTATATAATAAATCACCGTTATTTTCAAGGACCTTTGACGATTCTTTATTGAAATGTAATGTTCCAACATTTCTTTCGTTTTGGCATAATGAAAAATTAGTGTGCTGTCTATAAACAGTCTTAAAAAAAGTAATTTCTGGATTTCCAATAATTGGTGAATCTTGGATTCCGGTTGTTACTAATTGTATTAATCCTCCAGTCATTATTAGTTGAAAATAGAAAATATTCTTTAATTATATTTAATATAATTTTTATTAAATATATATTATTATTATAATGAATAATTATTTTTTAAAAATGATCTTGTTAGAAGGATGTAAATATTCAATTGCTGCTCACGATCTTACTAAAATTCATCAAACACCTTGTCAAATTACTTGGATTACTCAATCAGAAAAAGAATTATATAAAAATGACAAAATACAAACTTTTCCACAAATTTATTTAAATAGATTTAATACTAAAGGAAACCTTTTACTTGGTGGTTATGATGATTTAAAATTATTTTATGACACATTTAAAGGAGTGAAGCTTTTGGATTCAAACATAAATGAATTTATGCAAAAATCTAAGTGGTCAAAAAAATCAACATTAAGACTAGTTCAATTAATAAATAAAATAGAATCATAAGTTATTTGGTTTAGTTTAGTTTAACACAACCTTACCATTTTTATAAACTCCTACAGGTTTTGAATTCATATCATATACAATTCCTTTTTCTTTGGCTTCATAATAATATTGTTTACCTCCAATTTCTATCTTGTCAAGTAAATCTTCTTCTTCAACTTCATTTTCTTTTACCGATTCTTCTTCTGAAACTTGATTTAATTCTTTAGATTTTAAATATTTTGTTTTAATTTTATCAAAATCTAAACCTTCTCCATTACAAACCGCTAAAAGCAAGCGAATTTTTTCTTCTGATACATTCTGCTGGTATTCTACTTTAATCTTTTTAAGCTGTTGTTGAATTTTCGAATCTAGTTCAGTAATCGAATCAACAAATACGCTATGAATCCCTTTTAATTCTTTAAGTTTTCTCATTAATTATATTAACTATTAAAGGAAAGTACTATATTTTCAATTTTTTATATTTAATAAAAAATTTTATCGTAGACATTAGAATTTTTATTATAAATTCGAACTCTTACATCCGGTTGCAAAAGACGCACCAAATTTTTATTTTATTCTATTAATTTATCTCACTAATTTAGGTTTTGAGAATGAATCCAACAAAATTTTTCTTTCTCTTGATTCATACTCATGTATTCTGCATTTCTTTGGCAATTCGTACATTTTTCCTTTATCTTGACTGGTATAAGGATATTTTTGTAATATTCTATGTTCACTGGATTTTTGTTTATTATACAATCCAGAATTTGAAACTTGTTTTCTATTTGATCCTTCTCCAGAGTAATAGATGGTATTTGTTCTTGTGTTATTTGATTTATCAGAGACTGAATTTCCGAAACTATCAATGTATTTTTTTCTGAAGCCATTAGTATATTTACATAATCTTGCTTTATAATTATAATTCAATTTTTCCATTATATTATTATTTTCTTTTATAGAACTATAATCTTCATTTTCAATATAATCTTCATTATCAATATACTTTTCGTTATCAATACATTTTTCATTATCAGAATTTGGTATGGTATTATTTGATGTTAAAAATTTTGGTTCTGTTAATTCGTCTAATTTTTTGACAAATGTTTTGAATTCATCATATGAATTAACATCAATGGTTAAACGGTTGAGGTGTTTATTTTGGTTATCGTTTGTTTGACTATTTTTAGAACTTGACATTTTTTTTGATTGATCAACAATCAATTGGTTCTTCCAATAATCATCTATATATTCACAATCGATATTACATTTATTTACCTCAATCATACACTATTACATATATTTTTCTTAATGTAATTATAACTTAATTCAATTTTTAATATTGTTATAAAATAAATTTGTTATAAGTTAATTGTTATTAATTACCACCAATTGTGGAAAATAAAATAGCAAGAATAACTATACTTACACTAGCAATCACATAATTTCTCCTTGCTCTAGCTCCTACCTCTTCTTTTGCATAATTATTGTAGATAAACTTTTTAATAGTTGTTTTAATATTTTCATCTTCATTTGGAACCATTAAAGGTTTTAATTTATAATTAAAATAGCCAACAATTACACTTGTAGTTTCGTCAGATGTTTCCCTACATAGTTTATCATAAATTTCTAACCAGGATAAATTCATTTTATTTTTTTGAAATTCTGATAAAATTAAATCACCGTATAATTTTACATTTCTAGTAAATGGGATACCTAAATAGAAATCACAAGGTGACAATTTATTTGGTAAATCTACATTTAGGTTAGGACATACCTTTGATTTTGTTACATTAACATTTAGTTTATATGATTCCAAATGGCCAATTAAACTTTTAACAATTTCATTTGCTTTGGAAGTTTGTAAAATTTTCATATGAATATCATCAACATAAACAGACATTACAAAATCCTCATTGTTTTTATAATTGTATTTATTAAACCATCTAAAAAGAATTTCTTCAAGAGCTAATGTAAAAACAAGATTTGAACTAGGTAGGCCAGTAGAAATACCTTTTGAAATACTAATTAAGTTATCATTATAATAAAGCTCTCTATTTTTCATAATTGTCATATACTGATTAACAAGTTCTTTAGCTTTTTCTTTTGATGATTTTCTTGTTAAATTATTTAATAATAGTTCTTCAAGTACATCCCATTCTAATGAATCAAATGCTTTGGCAATATCTAATAAAACCACTGACTCAGTTGAGCTAGTATTAGCAATTGCAGTTTCAATAATTGAACCATTAAATGCTTTTACTAAATTAGCTTTATAAATATTTTTATCTGGCAAATTTGCCCCACAACTATTAATAACATCAACACACCATAAACGATCTAAAATTTTTACTACATTGTGATGATTTACCAAATATCTAAAATTTTCTGGTTGAGTTACATCACCTGATTTATATTTAGGAAATACCGTACATCTTGCTATATCTCCCATTAAATTTTTACGAGTCAAGTCACTAGAGACCTTAAAATTGTAAACTTTATTAATATCATCATTTGATACGGATTTAACAACCAAGTTTACTTCTTTTTCTAATCCAACATTTTGATAAACTCTAAATCCAATCTCGCGGATCTTTTTAAGATTCTCTTTTACTTGTTTTTTGAATTCTTTTTTATCTTTTCCCTTAAGATCAATACACAAATCTTGAACTTCACTATCCGATATTTCAGTTTGACTAGGTTCATTTTCAGTTTGTTTAATAAATAATTCTGTATTTAATTCGGGTTCATCAGCATTTTCTTTTAAATCTGTTTCTGCTAATGGTTGATCATCAGCTTGTGCTACTACATTAGTAGAACCAAAAGCTTGTTCGCTCGTATATTGAGTTACAGGTTCAGTTACAGGTTCAGTTACAGGTTCAGTTACAGGTTCAGTTACTAATGAAACAACTTGTTCTTCTTTAGTTACTGATTCTTCATTAATATGTTCATCAACAATTTGTATATCAACATTCTTTGGTTCTGCAACTTGTTGATTATCATCTTCACTTGGTTTAACAAAATTTTCAATCGATTCAATCGATTCAATATTTACTTTCTCTGCGCCTCCCTCACTTTTATCTGCTGCATTAGTAACCGAGGCATTACCAATAATATTATGATCGATTAATGCTTGAAGTAAAGAATATTTTTTATCACTTGTTGATTCTAAATTATTGGAAATTGATTTTTCTTCTGTATTTAAATTTTTGGTTGAGTCAATATTTGACGAATTTTCTGTTTTTGAATTATTCCACAATTTGTGTAAATAATCAACTACTACTTGATCCGAAGCTTCTAATTTTATAGACATTATTATATAAGAATTTAATAACATAAGCCTTAGGACTATCAATTTTTTTTAAAATAAATAAATTATAAATAAATAAACAAACTAATAGTTACAATTTTTATAATGAACTGGAAAAGCTACAACATCTTTAATACTTTCCATTCCTGTAAACATCATACACATTCTATCTAATCCTAATCCAAATCCACCATGTGGAACGGATCCAAATCTTCTTAGATCAAGATAAAATTCTAGTGGAACAGGACTAACTCCCTTTTTTTCCATAATTTTAAGCATCTTTTGTAAATTATCTTCACGCATTGATCCACCAATTAATTCACCTACTTTATAAGGCATTAGAAGATCAAAGTTTTCACATGTAACTTCATCTTCACATTGTTTCATATAAAAGCTTTTAATTGCAATTGGCCAATGTGAAACAAATACAGGACCTTTAAAATATTCAGTTAAATAATTTTCAAATTCTGAACATAAATCTTCACCATATACTACTGGATTAGATAAAGTTGTTGCTTTTTGTAAAATTTCGATAGCATCTGAATACTTTACTCTATGAAATTTAGAATTAACAATTGTTTTAATTCTATCCATCAAACCTTTACTCACAAATTTACCAAGATTATTAATGTCTTGATCGCAATTATCAAGTAAATATTGACCAACGTATTTAATATAGTCCTCGCCAATTTGCATCAATTCATTAAGATTAATAAAAACATCCTCAATCTCTAAATGTTCAAATTCACTTAGATGTTTATTAGTTGATGAATGCTCACTTCTAAAACTTTTATTTGTTGTATAAACAGATCCTAAAGAACATGCCAATGCTTCGAGTTGAAGTTGGGAACTTACTGTTAAATAAGCTGGTTTACCAAAATGATCTTCTGACCAGTTGTGTTTGGTTGTACCTTTGTTAACAGGTAATTTAATATGGTCAGACATATCATGTTCAGTTAATTGAAATACACCAGCCCCTCCTTCACATTCATTAATAGTTACAATATTTGGATTAATATGTAAAAAATTTCTTTCCATAAAAAACTTATTTGTTGCTTGAGATATTGCTGATTTAATTCTAAAAATACTTCCAAAAGAAGATGTTCTTGTACGAAGATGAGCATAATTTCGTAAATAATCAAGGGGCATTTTTCCTTTAGCTAATGGGTAATCATCAAGTTGTGTCATTCCTAAAACTTTAATTGTTTTAACTTGAATTTCAAAAGGTTGTCCGTCTGCCGGTGATTTTACTAAAGTTCCAACCGCTGTAATGCTTGTTCCTGTGTTAACCGATAATAATTCTGGAATTGTAGAATCTGCAATTAATTGAACACCATTAGCATTAGAACCATCATTTAATTTAATAAATGTAATATCTTTTTGTGATCTGGATGTTAAAACCCATCCACTAACAGTAACTTCGGTATCTAATAACGATTCGTATTTGATTGATAGTTCTTTAATTTTCATTACATAATAGATTGTTATTAAAATCCTAATATTTTTCAATATTTTTATGACTTTTTTAATTTTTAGTAATTGTATTTAACAAAAATTGAAATATAATTTTTAATTAGTCCATATTACTATTTGCTAATGAATAAAATTTATATATATTCTGGGCATAGCAAAATTGGTAATCCATCTATTATTACATCTAATATAAACAAAACTGAAATTGAAAATATGGATATTACTAAATTACAATCTTTATTAGAACAATACCTATATACATATATACCTGAAGGACTTAGACTAATCACATTATATAAAACAGATCAGACAACAAATATGAATACAACAGAATTGGTTCATAGAGCAATTAAAAATATTGGTTCGGAAAAGTTTTCTGAATATATTAATATTTTATTTGATTATTCGGACCAAATTAAAAAAGTGGAAAATATTTGTAACTTTAAAAAGCTTTTAGTATCAAACTTTCTAATCTACTCATTAAACAAAAATTCAAAAAGTAAATTGTATGATATAAAATTTTTTAATCAAATGTTATATCCAATGCTATCAATAAACACAATTCAAAATATTTGGAATGCATACGCCAAAACTATATCAAATAATGCTTGTAAAGTTTGGTCAAAATCTTATCTAATCTCGCTGTTTAAATTTGACTTTATTGATGAACATTTAATTGACATAATTTTAAATGAAACTAAAATTAATCTTCAAATATATAAACCTGGTGATAAAGCTAAATATATGCAGTTTGATGATCTTGTATTTTTTAAATCACATGATTCTTATCAAATTTGTTATTCAGGATTATATCCATTAGAATCATATTATACTTTTAATTCAATTATTTGGAAAGTTATTTCGAAACAAAATTTTAAACAAACAAACGTTGATAATTTAAGCGAAGAAAAGTATTTTCTAAAAGAAGCTTTTGGATCAAGATCCATAATTAATGTTACTAATAAATTTGAAAGAATTTATTCACTTGATACTATTTTTAGTAAAATTGGACAGGGAACATTTATTATTCCATCGTGCGGGGTTATAAATAAAAGTTTTGTTGAATTTATTGAAAAGTTAGAAATTGACAAGAAAACATTAGGTTATTAATTTATTGGATTGTTTTATGTGTAATTAGTTTATTTAATATTTAATATTTAATAAATTAACGACGACATTTGAAAGTAAACTAAGTAGTTTTAAAGGAAAGAACCATCAATTACATTTATTTAATGTAATATGGTTTATGAGGTTTATAAGGTTTAGGTGCTTGTTTTACAAACACCTCAAGAAGTTTTAATAATTGATCAACACTAACAATTGCAATGATTTCTCCTGCTTTATCGGTGTTTTTAGATCTGACTCTGTTTAAGATAGAGCTGTCTTTAGGATTTTCTACAAAAAACCAACTTTGGATTCTACGTTTAAAATCATCTTCTGATTCTGGAATAGATTTATTGGTTGTTTGAACTTCTGATTTGATGATTGTAGGTGAAACTATGCATGGATAAATTTTAGATTTATAAAATTTTCCACAACCATTTATTGGTTCCCATGGTTCTTCAACGTCTTTAGTTTCAATATCAAATCCAAGTTCTTCTTTTGTTTCGCGTTTAACTGCGCTGATGTAAGTTTCTCCTTTCTTACATTTTCCTGTAACGGCAAGTTGAATATCTGATAAAATGATTTTATCAGTTAACTTTCCATTATCATCGAGTTTGTTAAGGTATCCGGGTATTATCACCCAGCCCTTTTTGCCCTTTAGCATATTAATCGTATTTGATCCATAAGAGTTTAAAGTAGTTGAAATTGGTATATCATTGATATCCATTTCTGAAAACTCTTTATCACCTTCAACATGGAGATAACATTTGTCTAGTTTTAAACTCGGATCCACATCATTAATCATAAAAGAATTCGCATTTTTGAGTTGACTGACTTGGGGCTTTTGCATGTATGTTATGCATGTAATTAATTATAGGCCCAACCATAATTTATAAATTTCAATTTTTTTATACATTAATTAAATTAAATTTTAGTTATTGATACATTTTTTTGTCCACAAAAATGTTGAACCAATGAATCATTTTTATAGTCATTAATATATTTTATAGATTTTACTCCAGCTGCTAATAATAGTCTTGTACAAATTATACAAGGATAGTGAGTAATATAAGCTATGGAATCATTAGAACTAACTCCTCTTTTTGCACAGTCGCATAAAGCGTTTTGTTCAGCATGTACAGTAGCTTGTTCGTGTCCATCTCTTACAATTGATTTATGTTCGCATCCAGGAAGAAATCCATTATAACCTTGTGCAACAATTCGATTATCACATACCAAAATACAGCCAACATTTAACCTTTCACAAGGACTTCTTTTGGCCGTTACTTGAACAATTTCTTTAAAATAGTCGTCCCAGTTTGGTCTTTCTTTTTTATTTTCTATGTTTGAATTTATGTCCATTAATAGATATTTTATATTAATTCATTAAAATAAAATGTCAATTTTTTAAAAAACAGTACATACTTTAACACAATTGTCTTTAATTTCTCTTTTTTTCATTAAACACCATTTAAAATGTAAATCAGATTTGGAATAACAATTACTTTTTTGATTATTTGAACAATTAATTAAGCATTTTTTTATTTCATAGTATTCAGCATCAGTACTAAAAATAATTGTTATTACAATAAGTAAGATATTTAGATATCGGATAATTGGAAACATACTATATTTGGGATAATTAAAAACAATTATGTTTTTCAATTTTTAAGGTATTAATAGAGTATCAATACCTCCATTAAACCTATCAATAAAAAAAGAATATTTAAGAGTTTCCATACAATATTTTTTTAAATCAAATTTGCTTTCATCTTCAAACTTTGGATAAGAATTGCAAATATTTTTATATAAATAGTCTCCATAAAATTCATAATTTTCATATAATATAACAGGCCTATGTTTTTCAATGGTTTTAATACCTTTAGAAAAAATAAAATTTTCAGATCCTTGAGCATCACAGTGAATAAAACCTATATTTTCTAATTCTAAATTGTCTAAAGTCACTAATTTTATTTTTTCTCCATTTTTACCTAATCCAATACCACCAAAATTACAACCTAAATTATTTTCTTCATTATATCTTTTATTAACTTTACCACCACCACCATCTAAATCGATATCATTCATTGTTCCTTCGCCATCATAACAAAATAAGCCAGAATTTACTGGAAAAATTTTATGACTAAGATTGTTCTGATTGATATTTTTTACTAATAAATTATACATATTAATTTGAGGTTCGTAAACAAATACTTTTGAATTATTATTTAAAAAAGTTGAATAAACAATTGATGAAGTTCCACAATGGCCGCCTATTTCTAAAATGTTTTTATTAGGATTAATGTATTTTTTTAGTTCTAACATAGTATTTTCATCCCAATAACCACCATTTTTAAAAAAAGTACCAATATATACTTCATTTTTATATAAAGTTATTAAACCATATTTTGTATTAAAAGTTTCCATTATATATTATATTCTATATATTATATTCTATATATTATATATTATCTATTTAAAAGAATTTTAACATTTATTTAATAATGTTTTTAGTTGATAAATATTATAATGATTCAAATTATATAACTTGCCACCAAACAATTATTGATAAAATTATTGATAGTTTTGATGCACATAATCAGATATATTCAAATGTTAACTCAATAATTAAAATGCCACATGATGAATTTAAAAAAGTAATAGATGATTTAGAATATGGTACTTGGAGATATAGTAATTTTCAACATTTAATTGTTTATGGTCCAAGTGGATCTGGTAAAGAATATTTGGTAAATAAATTATTAGAGAAAATTTATGGAAAACAAGGTGTTGAATTAAAAGAGGTAGAATATACTGTATCTGGTTATTCAAATACAAAAACAAAAATAATGATTAAGCAATCAAAGCATCATATTATTATTGAACCTAATTCAAATGGATTTGATAAATATTTAATTCAAGAAATAATTCAAGATTACGCAAAATCAGAATTATTAAATATTTTAAAACACCGCAAATTATTTAAAGTTGTTGTTATTAATAAAATCGATAATTTATCTTACTATGCACAAGCATCTCTTAGAAGAACTATGGAAAAATACTCTAATACATGTAAATTTATTTTAATATCAGATCAATTATCAAAAATAATAGAACCAATTAGATCGAGATGTTTAATGATTAGAGTACCATTACCATCAGATGAGCAAATATTAGAAACACTTTTACATATTTGTCAAAAAGAAAATTTAGTAGTTCCGTGGATAAAATTAAAAGAAATTATTGATAATTCTGATAATAAAGTTAATCATGCAATCTGGTTATTAGAAATGCACAAGTATGGAATAAAATATGAGAAAAATTGGGAATATGTTATTGATAATATTGTTGAGAATATCATAAATCCAGATAATCAAAACAATAAAAAATTATATTCAGTAATGAAAAAAATAAGAGAACAATTTTATATTCTATTTATAACAAATATATCAACCCAAATGATAATTAGAAAAATTATGGTTAAATTATTAGAATCAGTAGAAAATTTAAAACTAAAATATTATATCATAGATATTACATCAATATTTGAACAAAGATTAAGTCAAGGTACTCGTCATATTATTCATATGGAAGCTTATATAGCTAGATTAATATACTTATTTACAAATTACAATGGAGGTAATGATTATAATTATAATTTAGACGTTTTAGAAATTTAATAAAATAAAACCCGCCACAAAATTATTCTTAAAAATAAAAAATAATAATTTTTTTTATTTTTGAATAAAAATTCTAATTTTATATATATTAATAATATGGACCATGAAAATTATTATGATCTTGAAAATAAAATAAATTTAATTTATGATTATAACTACAATTTAAACACTAAAAATTGTTTTTCATTTGAAAAAATTACAATGGGAAAAATAGGTTTAGATGATATCAAAATTTCAATTCCAGTTTCGGATTCAAATCAAGAATCTATTGAATTTTATGAATCAAACAAAGCAGACGTTTTAAATGGTAGATTTAAATTATTAAATTATGATGACGAATCAAAAACAATTTTATTAAAAAAATATT
>VFQS010001901.1_pt1 | contig 18066 bp, 15 predicted proteins | sample 3512361 | NCBI WGS metagenome assembly VFQS01 (sample SAMN10412375, study PRJNA504923) | tailings metagenome | isolation source: Relicate 1 Philex TSF3 active mining | place: Philippines
CCGCCAGGTGCCGCTGTGGGCGTTCGTCCCGGCCCTGGCCGACGCCCTGGCAGGAGAGACGATCTCCATCGATCACTCACCGCTCGCACCGCACGGCTCCTTCGTCCCCGGTGACGACCCGTTGACCGTCGCCGACGTCGTACACGCCATCGAGGCGCACATCGACGAGCGCCACTCGCTGCTGCTGGATCCCGGTGAGGCGCTCTTCTCCGCCGTCGACATGCGGATCCCGACGTACGCCCACGCCAGCGCCTACTACGCCACGATGGGCTACGCGGTGCCCGCGGCGCTCGGTGTGGGACGGGCGGATCCGCAGAGGAGACCGTTCGTGGTGGTGGGTGACGGCGCCTTCGCCATGACCGGTCTTGAGGCGGGTTCATGCGCCTATCACGGGATCCCGGCCATCGTGGTCGTCCTCGACAACGCCGGCTACGGGACCCAGCGGCCCATCGTCGACGGCAGCTTCAACGACATACCGGCGATCGCGGCGGAGCGGCTGGTCGATGTGCTCGGGACCGGACGGGGGTTCCTGGCGACGACCACGGGCGAGCTCGACGAGGCGCTCGCCGCCGCCGTCGCATCCGACGAGCTGTGCATCATCCGGGTGGTGCTGCCGCGCGACGGTCGCAGCAAGGCACTCGAACGGCTGGGCGAGGCCCTGCGCGCCCGCGCCTAGCCGACCTGCGCGCCCGCGGCCGACAGCCCGGCCAGCCGCCCGAACACCAGGATCGGTCCGAGCGTGCCACCAGCGCCGCCGTAGGCCATGGCGGTGGGTGCTGCGGAGACGTTTCCGGCGGCGAACAGGCCGGGAATGGGCTCCGAGTGGGTGTCGAGCACGCGGCCGCTGGTGTCGGTGCGCGGCCCCCCGCTGGTGCCGAGGGTCCCTGACTCCACCTGCACGGCGTAGAACGGCCCGGTGTCGATGCGTCCGAGGGTCGAGGCCTTCTGGAACCGGTGGTCGCCGTCGCCGCTCCAGCGGTCGTAGGCGCTGTCGCCCCGGTGGAAGTCCTCGTCGGACTCCTGCTCGACGAAGCCGTTCCAGCGGGCGATGGTCGCCTCGAGGCCTGTCGGGTCGATGCCCACCTGTGCCGCCAGGTCGCCGACGGTGGGTGCCGTCGCGACCCACTCGGGGACTCCCGACCCGGCAGGAGCGCCGAACGTGCCGTACTTCGCCGCGTGCGCGTGGTCGAAGACCAGCCAGGCGGGCAGGTTCGCGTAGGTGAAGGTCACCGGATCGAGCTGGTGGAAGGCACCGCCGAGGGCGTTGTAGTTCGTCGCCTCGTTCGTGAAGCGCCGCCCGGCCCGGTTCACCATGATCGAGCCGGGAAGCGTGCGCTCGCGGTTCACGAGGTTCGATCGCGGCTGTCCGAACGCGACGTCACCCGGGATCTTCACCGCGGGCACCCACCAGGCCTGCCCCATGTTCCCGAGCTGGGCACCCACGCGCATGGCCATCCGCAGCCCGTCGCCGGTGTTGGTCGGCACGGAGGTCGGAGCCGTCATGGGTCCGCGGAGGAATGCCGCGACGAGATCGGGGTCCCACTCGAAGCCGCCCGTGGCGAGAACGACTCCGCGTCGGGCTCCGACGAGCTGCTCCTTCCCGTCGATCTCGAACCGCACCCCGGTGACGCGTCCGTCCTCAACGACGAGATCGGTTGCCCGGGCGTTGACCACCGGCTCGACCCCGAGGTCGAGCAGCGCCTTGATGATCGGCCCGACGAGGGCGTTGCCGCATCCCCGCTCGTCGGCGTCGATGCGTCGCTGCAGCTCCTCCTCCGGCAGGTAGCCGGTGCCCCCGCCGAGGGTGGTGTCGGTGATCTTCAGGTGGGCGCTGCGCCTGCTGCGCGCCACCTTGTCCTGCCATGCGCCGAGCCGGGCATAGCTGAACAGGCCCGGGTCGAGGGAGCGTCCGCCGTCGGGCTTCCCGCCGGGATTCTCAGGGTGGTAGTCCGGATAGCGGGGCAGCAGGGTGAAGCGCGCCTCGGTGGTGCTCTCCAGCCACAGCACGGTCTCGCGCGCGTGGTCGACGAACGCCTCCGCCATGGCGGGGTCCATGCGGTCCAGCGACAGCGAGGCGAGGTAGGCGAGGGCCTCCTCGCGGGAGTCGCTGATACCGGCCTCGTCCTGATGGTGGTTGAGCGGCATCCACGGCACACCGCCCGAGATCGCGCTGGAGCCGCCGATCACCTCGGACTTCTCGTAGAGGCCCACGTCGGCACCGGACTGGGCGGCGGCGAGGGCCGCGGTCAGGCCGGCGGCTCCGCTGCCGAGGACGACGACGTCGTGGTAAATACTGAACTCCATGTAAAGAATCTATCGCTATAGTGCGATGGACGGAACCGCCAGGGAGGGTGCCATGGGTGAGTCGGGGCTTCGCGTCCAGCGCGACGGGGATGTTCTGCGCATCACGTTCGACAAGCCCGATCGCCTCAACGCCCTGACCGCGGAGATGATCGAGGCCGCCTCTGACGCGGTCGAGGCCGCGGCCTCGGACGGCACCCGGGTGATCGTCCTGAGCGGTGAGGGCCGGGCCTTCAGTGCGGGCGCCGACGTCGGGCCCGACGGCGCCGCGCCCGGGCTGAGCACCCTCGATGCCGCCAACCGCTTCACGCTGGCCGTCACCTCCTCACCCGTCGTCGTCGTCGCCGCGGTCAACGGGGTCGCCGCCGGCGTGGGCTGCTCGTTCGCGCTCGCAGCTGACATCACGGTCGCGAAGGAGTCCGCGTCCTTCATGCTGGCCTTCACCAAGATCGGGCTGATGCCCGACGGGGGTGCCTCCCTGCTCGTTCCGGCGGCCGTCGGTCGGGCGCGCGCCGCTCGCATGGCCCTGCTCGCCGAGAAGGTCACCGCAGCCCAGGCTGCCGAGTGGGGGCTGATCGCCGAGGTCGTCCCCGATGCGGACTTCGACGCCCATGTCGAGGCCCTGGTGGCCCGGATCGCAGCAGGTGCCCCTCGGGCCCTGGCCGCCACCAAGCAGATCATCAACGCGTCCACCGTGGCGGCACTGCCGGAGATCCTCGCCGCCGAGCGTGCCGGCCAGGGGCCGTTGCTGGAGTCGGCCGACTTCGCCGAGGGCGTGGCGGCCTTCCAGGAGAAGCGGGCGGCGCGCTTCACGGGGGACTGACTGGGAGTCCCCGGTCACGGATCCGCCAATCTCGGGCGGATCGAAGGAAGTCCTACTAGCCTCGGCAGGACCCCTCGGCGCCAGGTCCGAGGAACTCAGGAGAAGGAGCACCACATGGGCCAGTTGGACGGCAGGGTCGCAGTCATCACGGCGAGCACCCGCAGCATCGGCCGCGGCATCGCCGAGGCCTTCCATGCCGAGGGCGCCAGTGTCGTCCTCAGCGGACGCAACCCCGAGAAGGGCCAGAAGGCCATCGAGGAGATGGGTGGAGGGGACCGTCTGCACTTCATCGCGGCGAACGCGGCGAAGCAGGCCGACATCGAGGCCCTCGTCGACGGCACGGTGGAGAGGTTCGGCCGCGTCGACATCGTCGTGCCGAACGCCGGAGGTGTCGCCAACACGGCGCCTGTCGCCATGATGAGCGACGAGGAGTGGCAGTACGAGCTCGACTTCAACCTGAACCAGACCTTCTGGATGGCCCGCCGCGCCCTGAAGTACATGGTGCCGCAGCAGCACGGCCGCATCATCGGCATGAGCTCGATGTACGGCAAGATCTCCACGATGGCCGTGCCCGGCTACATCGCCAACAAGCACGCCATCATCGGCCTGATGAAGGCGTTGGCCAAGGAGGTCGGCACCTCGGGCATCACCGCGAATGCGGTCTGCCCCGGATTCGTGCCCACCGACATGTTCTACGAGACGGGCCCGGCCACGGTCGAGGCCATGGGCCTGCCGGACCTCGATGCCCTCGCAGCCGTCATGTACAGCGTGACCTGCATCCAGCGGCCGAACACCGTCGAGGAGGTCGCGGCGGCGTGCGTACTGCTCGCATCCGATCTCGGGGCCGGCATCACGGGCACGACCATCAACATCGACGGCGGTGCGTCGCCCTACTAGGCGTACCGGTCGTCTCATCAGCACGTTCCACCAGCACGCACGAAAGGCAGGCCGTTGTCCCATCTCGGCAACCTCGATCAGTGGTTCGACGGCCGCTCGGCGGTCGTGACCGGGGGAGCAGGAGGGATGGGGCGGGCCATTGCGCTGGCCTTCTCCGCCGCCGGCAGCCGCGTCGTCGTCAGCGATGTCGCGGATGCCGGCGGCGAGGAGACTGTCGCCCTCATCCGGCAGGAAGGTGGCGAGGCGCAGTACATCCACGCCGACGTCTCCCGGGATTCCGACGTCCGCGCCATGATCGACCTGGCGGTGTCGTCGTACGGCGGCCTGGACTTCTCGGTCAACGCGGCTGCCATCGAGTTCGAGGTCGACTACCTCGCGGACCTCGCAGAGAGCGACTGGGACCGCATGATCGACGTCAACCTCAAGAGCGTCTTCCTGTGCATGAAGCATGAGATCAACGCCATGCTGGCCACGGACCGCGAGGGTGCCGCGATCGTCAACATCGCCTCGACCAACTCCTACCGGCCCCAGGCCCACCAGTCGGCGTACACCGCGAGCAAGTTCGGCGTCCTGGGCATCACCAAGTCCGCCGCCGTGGACTACGCCCCGCGGGGCATCCGCATCAACGCGATCTGCCCGGGGTCCATCGACACCCCCATGCTGCGCGGCGCCATCGCCAAGCGCGGCCGAGACCCGCAGGAGGTGGCCGACCGCCTCTCGCTGATCGGCCGCTTCGGCTCGGTCGACGAGATCGCTGCTGCCGCCCTGTGGCTGTGCTCCGGAGCTGCGACCTTCACGATGGGCCATGCGCTGGCGGTCGACGGGGGCTACCTCTCCCGATGAGCGGTCTCCCGCGTTGACCGGCCTCTCGACATGAGCCATGACGTCCTGTTCGACGTCGAGAACGGCGTCGGCTGCATCACGCTGAACCGGCCGAAGGCACGCAACGCCCTCACGACGGAGATGGTGCTCGCGATCACCGAGCATCTGCAGGCGTGGGGTGCCCGGGAAGACGTCCGGGTGGTGCTGATCCGGGGCGCAGGGGACCACGGACTGTGCGCGGGCGGCGACGTGCGGCGGATGCATGCCGGTGTCATCGCCGGCGACGACACCACGTCGGAGTTCTTCCGCGCCGAGTACCGGATGAATGCGTGCATCCACCAGTTCGCCAAGCCTTACGTCGCTATCATGGACGGGATCGTCATGGGCGGCGGCGTCGGTGTCAGTGCCCATGGCAGCGTGCGCCTGGTGACCGAGCGGTCCGTGCTGGCGATGCCGGAGGTCACCATCGGCATCTGCCCTGACGTGGGTGCCACGTGGCTGCTCGCCCAGGCACCAGGTGAGCTCGGGACGTACCTGGCGATGACGGGCGTGTCGTTCGGGCCCGGTGACGCGATCCACCTCGGACTCGCGGACCTCCTCCTGCCCGTCGCGAACCTCGCCGCGCTCGAGCGCAGGATCCAGGACGAGCCCCTCGACGGCCTGCTCCGGGAGCTCACCGTGCCGCCTCCGGAGTCGCCACTGGCGCTCCAGCAGGGGTGGATCGACGCGTGCTTCCGGCACGACTCCGTCGACGCCATCCTGCGCGCGCTCGACTCCAGCGACGTCGCCGAGGCGCGCAGCGCCGCGGACCTGATCCGCACGAAGTCCCCGCTGGCTGTCCACGTGGCACTGGCGGCCGTCCGGAGGGCGCGGCAGTTGGAGTCCGTGGAGCACGCTCTGGAGATGGAGTTCGGCATCTCCTGCGCGCTGATGTACCGCGGAGACGGCGTTGAGGGCATCCGTGCGCTGATCGTCGACAAGGACAGGGACCCGAGATGGAGCCCCGCGTCGATGGTCGAGGTGACGGACGAGCAGGTGGCGGAGGTGCTCGCCGAGTCCGCCTACGGCACGCTCGGGCTGGTGTGACCCACTCCCGCCAGGGCCGTCAGCTGTAGTCGTAGAACCCGCGGCCGGACTTGCGTCCGTACATCCCTGCCTCGACATGGCGCTTGAGCAGGGCAGGCGGCGCGAAGCGCAGCTCGAGGTGCTCGGCGTACAGGCTCTCGGCGACCAGCAGCATGGTGTCCAGGCCGATCATGTCGCACAGGACAAGCGGGCCCATGGGCATCCCGCAGCCGGCCACCATGCCCTCGTCGATGTCCTCCTTGGAGGCCACGCCGTTCTCCAGGGAGCGGATCGCGTCGAGCAGGTAGGGGACGAGAAGGGCGTTGACGACGAAGCCGGAACGGTCCTTCGCGCGGATCACCTTCTTGCCCAGAACGTCGGAGCAGAAGCGGTGGGTGCGATCGGCGACGTCCGGGTCGGTCTGGATGGCGGAGACCACCTCCACGAGGGGCATCACCGGGACCGGGTTGAAGTAGTGGGTCCCGAGCACGCGCCCCGGATGCGTGCTCGCCGCGGCGATCTGGGCCACCGGGATCGACGAGGTGTTGGTGGCGATGATGGCGTCGGCGGCGAGGATGCCGTCGAGCTCGTGGATCAGGGCGACCTTGTCCTCGAGGAGCTCGCGGATGGCCTCCGTGACGAACTCGCGATCCGCGAGGGCGGTGAGGTCCGTGGTCCAGCGGATGCGTCCGAGGATCGTCTCGGCGGTCTCGGCCAGCTTGCCCTTCTCCTCGGCCTTGGCCAGAGATGCGGCCATGCGCTCCCGGGCCCTGTCGAGTGCCTCCGGGAACGCGTCGACGACGATGACGTCGCAGCCGCCCTTGGCACCGATCTCCGCGATGCCGGCGCCCATGACGCCGCAGCCCACCACACCCATGCGATTCATGACGTGAACTCTCTCGATCGGTGACGGGCGCACGCTCTCGGCGTGCGCGTGGATGCGCCGGCTAGAAGTCGCCGGCGTTGGCGCGCAGGGCGCGGAGCACGGTGCGCAGCTGGCTGATCTGGTGCTCGGTGATGCCGAGCTGCTCGAACACCTGGCCGTTCAGCGCAGTCGTGGCGGCGAGGGCGCGAGCACGGCCCGCCTCCGTGATCGAGGCCAGCACGGCCCGACGGTCCGTGGGATGCGGAAGGCGTTCGACGAACCCCTGGCTCTCCAGTCGGTCGACGGCGCTCGTGACGCTCGTCGGGTGCACCTGGAGCAGTGCGCCCATCCTCGTCATGGGCAGTGATCCGTGCCGAGTGAAGGACAGCAGGGTCAGGATCTCGTAGCGGGCGAAGGTGAGGTCGAGGGGCCGCAGCACGGTGTCGATCCGCTGGAGAACGATCTGCTGGGCGCGGACGATGGACGTGACAGCCGCCATGCCGTCCGCTGCGTTGTCCCAGCCGTGCGCGATCCACTGACGCCGGGCCTCCTCGATGGGGTCGCTCTCGAGCGTCCGGCCGATCGTCACTGCACGCTCCCCTCAAGGCTGATCCGGAGGTCAGACATTGCGCCGGTACTGGCCGCCGACCTCGAAGAAGGCCGACGTGATCTGACCGAGCGAGCATACTCGGACGGCCTCCATTAGGGAGGCGAATGTGTTGCCGCCCGAAGATGAGACGTCCTTGAGTCGGGCCAGTGCCGCTTCCGCCTCGTCGCGGTGGGCCTCCTGGAAGGCGGCCAGGCGGGCCACCTGCGACTCCTTCTCCTCCTCGGTGGCGCGGGCCAGCTCGAGTTCCTGGACGGCATCGAGCGGATCGGGGTTGAGGAAGGTGTTGACCCCGATGATCGGAAGGGACCCGTCGTGCTTGCGGTGCTCGTAGAGCATCGACTCGTCCTGGATGCGTCCGCGCTGGTAGCCGGTCTCCATGGCCCCGAGCACCCCGCCGCGGTCGGAGATGCGGTCGAACTCCAGGAGCACGGCCTCCTCCACGAGGTCGGTGAGCTCGTCGACGATGTAGGACCCCTGCAGGGGGTTCTCGTTCTTCGACAGCCCCCACTCCTGGTCGATGATCATCTGGATCGCCAGGGCGCGACGCACGGACTGCGCGCTCGGCGTCGTCACGGCCTCGTCGTAGGCGTTCGTGTGCAGGGAGTTGCAGTTGTCGTATATCGCGCACAGGGCCTGGAGGGTCGTGCGGATGTCGTTGAAGTCCATCTCCTGCGCGTGCAGGGATCGTCCGGACGTCTGGATGTGGTACTTGAGCTTCTGGCTGCGGTCGTTGGCCCCGTAGCGCTCCTTCATCGCGATTGCCCAGATGCGACGGGCGACGCGGCCGAGCACCGTGTACTCGGCGTCGATGCCGTTGGAGAAGAAGAAGGAGAAGTTCGGTGCGAAGTCGTCCACGTCCATGCCGCGGGCGAGGTATGCCTCCACGTAGGTGAATCCGTTGGCCAGGGTGAACGCCAGCTGCGAGATGGGGTTCGCCCCGGCCTCGGCGATGTGGTAGCCGGAGATCGACACGGAGTAGAAGTTCCGGACGTCGTGGTCGATGAAGTACTGCTGCACGTCGCCCATGCAGCGCAGGGCGAACTCCGTCGAGAAGATGCACGTGTTCTGCCCCTGATCCTCCTTGAGGATGTCGGCCTGGACAGTGCCGCGCACGTTGGCGAGCACCCAGGAGCGGATGTCGGCGGCCTCCTCGGAGGCGGGCTCGCGGCCCTCCCGCTCCCGGAAGGCGTCGAGCCGCTGGTCGATGGCGGTGTTCATGAACATCGCGAGGATGGCCGGTGCCGGTCCGTTGATGGTCATCGAGACCGACGTGGTCGGATCGCACAGGTCGAAGCCCGCGTACAGGGCCTTCATGTCGTCGAGGGTCGCGATCGACACGCCGGACGTGCCGACCTTGCCGTAGATGTCGGGCTGCGTGTGCGGATCGCGGCCGTACAGCGTCACGGAGTCGAAGGCGGTCGACAGGCGCGTGGCCGGCTGGCCGGCGGCGAGCAGGTGGAAGCGCCGGTTCGTGCGGAAGGGGTCACCCTCGCCGGCGAACATGCGAGCGGGAGCCTCGCCCTCGCGCTTGAACGGGAAGACGCCTGCGGTGTAGGGGAAGCGTCCGGGCAGGTTCTCCTCGCGCAGGTAGCGCACCAGGTCGCCCGCATCCTCGGTCCGCGGCAGCGCCACGCGGGGAATGCGCGAGCCGGAGAGGGTCGTGCGCCACAGCTGCGTGCGCAGTTCCTTGTCGCGGATGCGGACGACGAGCTCGTCCGCGGCGTACTCCTCGCGCACACGGGGCCACTCCTCGAGAAGGGCGGCGACAGCGGGATCGAGCTCCGCCTCCTGTGCGGCGAGCAGTGCCTCGACGTCGCTGGCACTCGCGCCCTCCGCGGCCAGCATGGCCGCGGCTGTGCGCAGGTGCTGGGCGCGACGCGCGATGCCGGCCTGCTGGCCGGTCTGCCGGTGGTAGTCGCGTACCGACTCGGCGATATCGGAGAGGTACCGGCTGCGCGAGGGAGGGACGATGGTCGTCAGACCCGTCGGCTGGTGGGTGTCGACCGGCTCGATGAGCCCGGAGGTGACCTCGAGGCCCTTGCCGGCCAGCAGGCTCCGCAACTCCAGGTACAGCGCCGTCACGCCGTCGTCGGCGAATCGTGCTGCCGACGTGCCGTAGACGGGCATAGCCTCCCAGGACGAGCCGAAGGCCTCGCGATTGCGCATGAGCTGTCGTGCGACATCGCGGCGGGCATCCTCGGCACCGCGGCGCTCGAACTTGTTGATCGCCACGACATCGGCGAAGTCGAGCATGTCGATCTTCTCCAGTTGCGACGCGGCACCGAACTCCGGTGTCATGACGTAGAGCGATACGTCGCAGAACGGCACGATGCCGGCATCACCCTGGCCGATGCCGGGCGTCTCGACGATCACGAGGTCGTGGGTCGCCTTGCAGGCGGCGATGACGTCAGCGAGGTGGTCGGGGATCTCCGACCCGGCCCGCCGCGTGGCGAGGGATCGGAAGTACACGCCGCCGAGGTCGACGGCGTTCATGCGGATGCGGTCGCCGAGCAGCGCCCCGCCGCCCTTGCGCCGCGTGGGATCCACGGCGATGACGGCGATGCTCAGCTTGCCCTCCTGGTCGGCGCGGAACCGCCTCAGGAGCTCGTCGGTGAGGGAGGACTTGCCCGAGCCGCCGGTGCCGGTGATGCCGAGCACGGGGGTTCCGCTGCTGGCGGCGGCGGCGAGGAGCTGATCGCGAAGGAGGTCCGGGGCGCGGCCGTCCTCGAGCAGGGTGATGGCGCGGGCCAGTGCGGCGTCGTCGCCTGCGAGCACGGCGTCGATGCCGGGCGCCTGTTGCAGCTCGACATCGCACTCGTCGACCATCGAGGCGATCATCCCGACCAGGCCCAGGCGCTGACCGTCCTCGGGGGAGAAGATGCGCACGCCGCGCTCGGCGAGCAGGGCGATCTCAGCGGGGACGATGACGCCGCCGCCGCCTCCGTAGATGCGGATGTGGCTCGCACCGCGCGCGTCGAGCATCTCGCGCAGGTAGCTGAAGTACTCGACGTGGCCGCCCTGGTAGGAGGAGACGGCGATGCCCTGGACGTCCTCCTGGAGCGCGGCCCGGACGACCTGCTCGACGCTGCGGTCGTGGCCGAGGTGGATGACCTCGCAGCCCTGGGACTGCAGGATCCGCCGCATGATGTTGATCGCCGCGTCGTGGCCGTCGAACAGGCTCGCGGCAGTGACGAAGCGAACGGGGTGTCGTGGGGACGATCCCTGGCTCACGTGTGCTCCTCGCCGCAGGACGGGCGGCACGCCCGATGTCGATTGGAAGACTGATATTAGGATATCAATGCTTTGTCTGCCGAGCGAAACCGGTATGCCGACCTTGCGGTATTTGGTCCGCTTCGTGCCCCGTCAGTGGACTCGTGCCGGACGCCGGCTCAGTGGATGAGGGCCCGGGCCAACTGGGCCGCCGTCGTGCGGAAGTGCGCCGGACCCAGGGTGCTGTAGCTGGGGTCCAGCTCCAGGCGGCTGCGCGAGACGATCTCCAGCAGGGTGATCAGGCCCAGGCCGGCGATGGCCACCCGGATCCGGTCCTGCGTGGGGGAGATCTCCCGGAACATCCGCGACGCCCGGCGGGCGAGGTCGTTGCGCGTGCGTCGGCGTACGGCCTCGCATGAACTCGTCGCGCCGACGGAGGTCACGAAGTACACGCGTGCCGGTCGGTCGTTCTCCTCGACCCAGCTGAGGACGGTGTCGACGCAGGAGGCGAGATCGTCCGGGGAGCGGACCTCTGCGATGGCCTCCTGCACCACGGCCGACCAGCGGTCGGCGAAGGAGTCGATGATCTCGTCGAGGATCTCGTCCTTGCTGGCGAAGTGGTAGTAGAAGGCCGCGGGGGTCATGCCGCACCGGGCCGCGATGTCCGACACCGCTATCTCGTCCGGAGGCTGGGCGGCGAGGAGGTCGACCGCCGCATCCAGGATCTCGTGGCGACGGGACGGCCGGTTGGCCGGACGTGTCGCGCGGGTCTTTGGCATGATCGGGCGATCCTCCCACAGGGGCAGGACGAGCGCGGGGGATCACCGGGGTCGCCGCTCTGTCGGGGACCAGCACCACGGACCAGCACCATGAACCAGCACCATGGACCAGCACCATGGACCAGCACCATGCACCGGTCGGCACAAGGAGACGAGGCGGCGTGACGGACACCCCAGACGAGTCGGGCTCTCCCGGTCGTCCGGCGCACCGGCCCTCACGGCGGACAGAGATCGTCATGGCCGCCACCCATGTGTTCTCCCGGCTCACCTACGCCGAGGCCACGGTCGAGGACATCGCACACGAGTGCGGTGTGGCCCCCACGGCCGTCTACTACCACTTCGGCGGCAAGGAGGAGCTGTTCGACCAGGCTTTCGAGTCCTGCCTCCAGGGCTTCTCCGCCATGGTCGACTCCGTGCGCGCCACGGCCGACACCCTCGACGAGGCCGTCCTGCGCGAGGTGATCTACGCCGGCTGGGCCTGGTGGCGCACTCATCCGGTCGAGGCCCGGTTCCTGACCCTGCACCTCAACGGGGCCACGCCCGCGTCACGTCGGATGTACCAGGACTGGCAGGAGCGGCACGCCCAGCGGGCCTTCGACTACCTGCCGGAGGACGAGCGCCCGCCGCGCAGCTCACGCAAGGCCCGCGAGCAGTACGCAGTCCGCCTGCTGGGGTTCCACTTCCTCAGTGCCCTGCTGCCGGTGTCGCAGACGGCGTGGCTCGAGGGGTCGCTGAGCCGGCTGCCGGTCGCCAAGGTCGAGGCTGTCCTGGCGGACATCCTCGTGCCGATCATGAGGGAAGTCGGACCTGCCGATCCCGCTTGAGCTCCCACTTGGCGATCGAGCGCAGGTGCACCTGGTCAGGACCGTCGAAGATCTTCAGGGCCCGCTGCCATCCGTACATGCGTGTGAGGGGAACGTCGTCGCTGATGCCCAGGCCGCCGTGCACCTGGATGGCGCGATCGATGATGTTGCAGGCCATGCGGGGGGCGATGACCTTGATCGCCGCGATCTCCGTCTTCGCGTACTTGGCGTTGCCCTGATCGATCATCCAGGCAGCCTTGAGAGTCATCAGTCGTGCCTGCTCGATCTCGATCCGGGACTCCGCGATCCAGTCCATGACGTTCGCCTGGTCGGCGAGCGGACCACCGAACGCGACGCGGCTCTTGGCCCGCTCGACCATCATCTGCAGGGCCCGCTCGGCCGCTCCGATCGAGCGCATGCAGTGATGTATGCGCCCCGGACCCAGCCGCGCCTGGGCGATCATGAACCCGTCGCCCTCCTCGGCCAGCCGGTTGGTCACGGGCACGCGAACGTCCCGCAGCTCGACCCACGCGTGGCCGTGCTGGTCCTGGCGGCCGAACACGGGCAGGGAGCGCACGATCTCCACCCCGGGGGTGTCGACCGGCACCAGCACCATCGACTGCTGACGATGTGTCGGACCGGTGGGGTCGGTCTTGCCCATCACGATCAGGATCCGGCACCGCGGATCGTTGGCGCCCGATGTCCACCACTTGGTGCCGTTGATGACGTACTCGTCCCCGTCACGGACGATCGAGCACTCGATGTTCGTTGCGTCGGAACTGGCCACGTACGGCTCCGTCATCGCGAACCCTGAGCGCATCGTGCCGTCGAGCAGCGGCTCGAGCCACTGCCTCTTCTGCTCGTCAGTGCCGAAGAGGTGGATCGTCTCCATGTTGCCGGTGTCCGGGGCCTGGCAGTTGATGACCTCGGGGTAGATGTCGACGCTCCACCCGGATATCTCGGCCAGCTGCGCGTACTCGACGTTCGACAGACCGCTCAACGAGGGCAGGAACAGGTTCCACAGTCCCATGGCCCGGGCCTCGGCCTTCAGCTCCTCCACGACCGGCGGCAGCGTGTGGTCGTCCGGACCCACCTGCTCCCGGTAGGCGTCGTACACGGCCTCCGCCGGCAGGATGCGCTCGTTGAGGAAGTCCCACATCTGGGCTGAGAGCTCCTGGGCCCGAGGGCTGGGGGCGAAATCCATCATGACTCCCGTCACAGGCCGACAACCGGCTGTTTCTTGACTCACACTTTAGTAACCGCGCTATCCTCCCGCCACGGACGCAGGCGTGCAAGCGTCGTCCGGTCGACGAACGAACGTGAGGATCCCGCGTGCCCGACCTGCCGCTCGGCCCGCTCGCCGACGTGCTCGCCGCCGACCCCGATGGCATCGCGCTCGTCGACTCCGGCGGGGAGCTCACCTGGGCGCTCGTGGTGCCGCAGATCCACGCCGCCGCCGCCCGCATGCTGCAGGCCGCCCCCGACCCGGATCAGCGCTGGGGGGTGATGGGCGACAACGCCGCCCCCACGCTCATGGCCCATGCCGCAGGACTGCTCGCGGGTGTCGGCACCGTCGCGGTCTCGCGCCAGCTCACCCTGCCGGAGCTCACCGACCAGATCGAGGACTCCGGCATGGTGGGGCTGATCGCCGGTCCGGGGGGTGCCCCGACGGCGGTCGCGGCTCTCGAGGCCGGCCTCGTCGACACCGTCGTCCTGCACTCCGGCGCGACAGCATCGTCCGCGGCCACGGGCGTCGTCGCCTGGTCGGACTGGATCGCGGGGGCGAGCATTCCCGCCGACTTCCCGATCCGGCCCGCGCGGCCGGGCATGGTCTACACCTCGGGCACGACCGGACGGGCGCGTGGCACCGCCACGCGCTGGGTGCTCGGCCCGGTCGCCGATCACCGCGAGTACCTCGACCGCCTGCGCGAGCGCGCCCAGTTCCCCGAAGGACCCCATCTCGTCGTGGGCCCCCTGCAGCACAACGGCCCGCTGACCGCGGTGCGGCACCTGCTGCTCGGACGCCCGGTCGTCGTCGTCGGCCGGTTCGACGGCGCCGAGGTGCTGCGACTGATCGACCACTACGACGTGGCGTCGTCCGTCATGGTGCCGACGCACTTCCAGCGCCTGCTGGCCGTCGACCCGTCCGTGCGCGCATCATCCGACGTCAGCAGCGTGCGCCTCATCGCGCACACCGGCTCAGCGTGTCCGCCCGACGTCAAGCGGGCGATGATCGACTGGTTCGGTCCTGTGTTCACCGAGTCCTACGGCGGCTCGGAGTCGGGCACCCTGTGCCGGATCTCCTCGACCGAGTGGCTTGAGCATCCGGGGTCGGTGGGCCGGGCAGTGGAGCCCTTCCGCGTCGTCGTCGTCGACGAGGACGGCAACGACCTCGCGGTCGGGCAGACGGGGATCCTGGCCTTCGAGGCGCCGGAGGGCTACGGGCCCACGTACCACCACGATCCGGAGAAGACGGCCAAGGCCTACGTGCGTCCGGGCACGTTCACGCTCGGCGACATGGGGCATGTCGACGACGACGGCTTCATCTTCATCACCGACCGCATGTCCGACATGGTGGTCTCGGGTGGGGTCAACCTGTACCCGTCCGAGAGCGAGAACGCGCTGCGTCAGCATCCTGCCGTCGCGGATGTCGCGGTGATCGGCATCCCGCACCCGGATCTGCATGAGCAGCTGCTCGCCCTGGTCGTCCCGGCGGATCCGTCGCGCCCGCCGAATCCGGCCGAGCTCGAGGCCTTCTGCCGCGACCTCATCTCCGCCTACAAGATCCCGCGTCAGTACGAGTTCATCGACGAGCTGCCGCGCAACGAGATGCAGAAGGTCGACAAGAAGGCGCTCCGACGTCCGTACTGGGACTCCGATCGCACCATCGGCGGCTGAGGAGGCCTCATGCGAGTGGGACTTGCGCTGCCCCAGCTGGGGCCGCACGCCGACGCGTCGGCCGTCCGCGGGTTCGCGGAGCGGGCCGAGGAGCTCGGCTTCGGCCACCTGTTCGTGCAGCAGCACCTGTTCTACCCGCATGAGGTCGTCTCGGGGTACTCCGCGCGACCCGGACTCGCCGTACCGGAGGCGTACCGCTTCGTCCTGCAGCCGCTGGAGCTGCTGTCGGTGGTGGCCGGCTGGACGTCGCGCATCGTCCTCGGCACGAGCATCCTCGTCGCTGGCTACCACCGGCCCGTGGATCTAGCGCAGCGCCTGTCGACCCTCGACGTGCTCTCCGGTGGTCGCACCCTCTTCGGGTTCAGCGTCGGCTGGTCGGACGAGGAGCACGCGCAGTACGACGTCGACCCCCGCACGCGGGGTCGTCGCGCTGACGAGCTCATCGACGCACTGAAGGCGTGCTGGGCCGCTGACCCGGTGAGCTTCGAGGGGGAGTTCTTCAGCATCCCGGCGTCGGACGTCGACCCCAAGCCCCTGCAGCGCCCGCACCCGCCGCTGATGGCGGGCATGCGCTCGGAGGCCGGGCTGCGGCGCACCGCGGAGAAGTTCGACTGGTGGAATCCGGCGTCCGGGACGCTCGAGCAGCACCTGGAGACGATGCAGCAGCTCGCCACCATGCGCCCGGCCCACCTGGAGCCGCTCCGGATGTGCTGGAACCTGTTCACCGACCCGCCGGTCATCGTGGCCAACCTGAAGCCGCTGAGTGTCGACGAGCTGTGCGAGCAGGTGTCGGCCGCTGCGGCGGCGGGCGTCGACGCAGTGTCCGTCGACGCCAACTTCGACCCGTCGATCACGAGTCCGCATGACTGGGCTTCGGTGCCGGAGCGTCTCGCCCCGCTGCTTGACGCCGCACGCGGCTGAGTCGCCGTTGCTGCGTCAGTCGTTGGGGTCGACACGCGGGAGACAAGCACAACAACTGACACACCAACGCCGGGAGGCAGGAGTGGACCGACTCGGGGATCGCGCCGCGATCGAGCAGCAGATGTACACGTACGCGCGCGCCACCGACTGGCTCGAGCCGCAGAATCACCGACTCGTCTTCGCCGACGACTGCGTCTTCGCCTCCCCGCACAGCGGCGACCTCGTCGGAGTTGACGCCGTGGTCGAGTGGATGGAGCGCGTCCTGGCGCCCTTCGAGGCGACCCAGCACCTGATCGGCAACATCTCCATCACGTTCACGGGCGACGACACTGCCGATGCCGTCAGCTACGTCCAGGCGTGGCACCGGTACCGGGACGACGGGAAGCCCGACATGATCCTGTGGGGCGAGTACCACGACCGCTGGGAGCGCATCGACGGCACCTGGCGCATCCGCGAGCGGCGCGTGCGGGAGGCCGGCTTCCAGCCCCCGCGCGAGGGCGGGGTCGTGAATCCGCGCCGGGCCAAGGGATGAGCGTGGCCCTGGCGGCTCGCGGGCGCGGCTAGTTCTGGGCGGGGCCGCTCGGCGTGGTGCACTGCATGTTCGGGACGGCGCCGGTGCCCTGCGCGGGGCACCTCGTGCACTTCCACGACGTGCCGTCGGTCGTGATGTTGCACTTGATTGACTGACCCGCGTAAGACCCGCCTCCGCTCACGGAGGCGAGGGTGTCGCCGTCGAGCTCATCCGGATCCACGTGAGGATGCTAGGGGCCCGGGGTGGAGGAGGACAACATGCGGCGGACTCTGGTTCGGGGTGCAGTGGAGGAGCCTTAGGGCAGGAGAAGGGCCAGGAGGTCCTCGGTGGACGACACGACGCGTGTGGCGCCATCGAGTTCGCCGGCGGCCGCGTAGCCCCACGTGACGAGGATGCTGTCGAGCCCGTGTGCCTCGGCGGCCTGCGCATCCAGGGCTCGGTCACCGATCATCACGATGCGGTGCGTGTCGGCGGAGGCGCCGATCGCGGCCAGCGTGTGTGCCACGACCTCGACCTTGTCCTGGCGTGATCCGTCCACGTGGGAGCCGCCGACGAAGTCGAAGCAGGGCAGCAGCCCCGCGTGCTCCAGGATCCGAACGGCGGAGGCGTCGGGCTTGGAGGTGGCGAGGCAGACGCGGATGCCCGCGGCATGGAGGTCGGAGACGAGCTCCGACATCCCGGGATAGACGTCGAACTCGTACTCGGTGCCGTGGAAGTACCGCTCGCAGTACAACTCGAAGAACAGTTGCTCGTCCGCCGGGTCGGTCAGCCCGAACACGCGGGGCAGCACCTCCGACAGCGGTGGACCCATGAACTCCTCGAGTTCCTGCTGGGTCGGGACGATGCCGAAGCCATTCGTGATGGCGTGGCGCAGTGCCTCGTGGACCCCCGGCTCCGAGTCGATGATGGTGCCATCGAGGTCGAGGAGGACGACGTCGTACGGGGCAGTCCCGGGCCTCACGAGCCCTGGACACCCCGCCAGGCCAGCGTTCCCCCGTCCACCGGGTAGATCCCACCCGTCACGAAGGATGCGGCGTCGGAGGCGAGGAAGCACGCGACCTGGGCCACCTCGTTCACCGACCCGAAGCGCGGCATGAGCTGGGTGCCTGTCATGCGCTGGGCGGTGCGCTGCGGGTCGGATCCGGATGCCAGGTGCCCCTGCGCCATGGGGGTGTCGATGCTGCCGGGCAGGTAGGCGTTCACGCGGATGCCCGGAGCGAGAGCGACGGCGCATGACTTCGTCAGCTGGATGACGCCGGCCTTGCTGGCCCCGTAGGCCATGGCGCTGACAGTGCCGTGCACGCCGGCCACCGATGCCGAGTTGACAATGGAGGGTCCCCGGTCCGATGCGCGAAGATGCGGGGCCGCAGCACGGGTCGCGAGCCACACCGCCTTCAGGTTGACGTCCATGACGATGTCCCACGTCGCCTCGTCGAGGGTGTCGAAGCCGGAGGGCTGCAGGAACGAGGTGTCGATGACACCGGCGTTGTTGATGAGGGTGTCGAGGCCGCCGGCGAACTCGACCGACTCCTCGATCATG
>VFQS010001902.1_pt1 | contig 18050 bp, 14 predicted proteins | sample 3512361 | NCBI WGS metagenome assembly VFQS01 (sample SAMN10412375, study PRJNA504923) | tailings metagenome | isolation source: Relicate 1 Philex TSF3 active mining | place: Philippines
TAGGACGCTACCTTTCTGGAGTCTCTGCCGGCGAGATAAAAAAAGGCCTTTTAATGAACGGTTTCTTAAAGATTCCGATGCAGTTCTTCATCTTGCTAGTAGGAATTTTAGTCTTCACCTATTACCAATTCAATGCTCCGCCTACGTTTTTCAATAAGAATACGGAGGAGGTTTGGACGAGCCTGCCGGGACATCAGGCCATCGATCAGGAAAAAGAGGCGATATTCGAAGCAAAGAAATCAGCCCTATTACAGAAAGATTTTTCCCGTTTAAATGACTTAAATAAACAGGCTGCGGCCACGCAGGAAAAAGCAGTGGATTTACTAAAAGCGGCAAAACCAGAGACTGAAGCGCAAGACACAAATTATATCTTCCTGCATTATATTATTACCCAATTACCCATCGGTATCGTGGGCTTCTTGATTGCAATGATTTTACTTTCATCGATGGGTTCGATGGCCTCGGCTTTCGGATCCTTGACTTCTACTTCGATGGTTGATATTTATGAACGATTTATTGCCCCTAATCGTGGAAACCAACATTATTGGTGGATATCGAAACTCATTACCTTGGGATGGGGGGTGCTATGTTTAGTCGTCGCCACTTTTGCGGTGAATATGGGTAGCTTGATAGAAGTGGTGAATATTCTAGGTTCTTGGTTTTATGGGACCATTTTAGGCATCTTCTTATGTGCCTTCTATTTACCTAAAACGACGGGGACTCAGGTGTTTATCGCCGCATTGATAGCAGAGGCCTTTGTCATTTATGCTTGGAAGGTGGAATGGATGGCCTTTCTTTGGCTAAATGTGTTAGGCTGCCTATTAGTCATGGCAATTGCCTTTCTGTTAAGTCTTATTTCGAGTCCAAAACAGACATCGAAAACTTCACCGGAATAACAGGTTTTTCATCAAAAGACCGCTCCTTTTTGATGGAATCGACTACCGCCATCCCTTTGGATACTTTACCAAAAACCACGTATTTGCGGTAGAATCTACTGGCCTGTTCCGTATCTGTCACAATAAAAAATTCAGTGGGCGATGAGGATTGCAAGGGATTGCCCTCATCATAGCGCGCCATAGCTATGGTTCCACGTACCGGACGCAATTCGTCTAAATACTCTGCCGGAACCAGGTAATTCAAGCGATCAAAATACTCGCCACCTCCCTGAATACCTATTTCGTATACATTTCGATAAAAATAGCGATCTTTAAAATAACCCATCTTCACTAGGCGAATAAAATTCACGGAGTGCAAAGGTGTACGATTGTCTAATTCAAGTTCAAAATCGCCCAAACGCGTTTCTACCTTGATCTTACGCTCTGTGTTCTGCGCTGCTTGAGCTTGTAATTCTTCCTTCACTTTGGCAGGATCAATCCGCCATTTAGGCTTGCAAGCAAAAATCAAGAAAGTGAATAAGATCAGGTAACGCATAAAAAAAGGGGGCCTTTCGAGCCCCCTAAATTAATAAATTTCTAGACTAAGCATGCTTTGCTTTCTTTCCGAAGAAGTAAAGACCTGCAAAAGCCACGATTAAAATCGCTGGGAATAAAACCATTTGGGCCATTGTTGCTTGACCTGCAGCTAATGCCACCGCATCTCCCGTTAAAGTTTTAGCCGCTTCAGCCGTATTTGCATCTAACCATTTACCAATAATTGGTTGGAAGATAGAGGTAGAGAACATGCCCATACCACCCATGATTGAAAGACCAAAAGCACCGGTCAATGGAATATTTTCAGCTACATAACCGATCATCGTTGGCCAGAAATAGCATACGCCTAAGGCGAAAATGATTGCAGAAACGTATACCATGCTACCCGTTGCACCACTCATCAAGTAAACACCCACAGCTGTTAAAATCGCTGAAACTAATAATACGCCACCTGCATCTAATTTGTGAACGATTGGACCGGCGAAATAACGACCTACCGCCATTAAACCAGTTACGATCGCTAAAATTATCATTGGGCTAGCCCCAGCTTGTCCCATGATAGGTCCAATCCATTGCTCAGGACCGAATTCTGAGATCGCAGTCAAGGCCATACAAGCTAACATGAACAAATACAAAGGAGATAACATCGCTTTGAAGTTTTCTCCTGTCGAAGCACCACCTTCTACTTTCGCTTCAGGGAATGCTTGACCATAGAATAAATACGCATAAATAACCGCAGGAACTAAGATAGAAGCGATTTGTAATTGCCAGCCCATGTTATTATCTGTCATAAATTGAGATAATAAGGTAGCAATTACGATACCCCCTGGGAACCACATGTGGAAGCGATTTAACATTTTAGTCTTGTCTTTTCCTTCGAACATATCCGAAATCATCGGGTTACAAGCTGCCTCCACCGTACCATTACCGAATCCTACGAAGAAGGTAGATAATAATAAAGTCCAAAAACCACCAGAGAAAATCGTCATAACAAGGCCAATCACGTGCGTGAAGAATGCCACCCAAATGATTTTTTTAGGTCCCAATACATTATACAATGGACCTCCAATAATCATCGCGATAGGAAAACCAAGGAAGGCCATTTGGTTTACGTAACCTAATTGCTCGTTGTCCAATTGGAAACTAACACCTAATTGAGTTAAAACACCTGCCCGAATCCCGAAGGCCATGGAAGTGGTAATGAGGGCAAAACATGACGCCAAAAATAATCGATTGGCATTAACCGTTTGATTCATAATTGTTTGAGGTTTAGTTAATAAGTTTAGATTGGTTAATCTTTAAAAAATTAAATTCTTCATTGGAAAAATCGTAACAAAAAAACAAAAAGTTTTTCGGATAATGGCATCTGAAGGCAATTATTTTTACAATTATCCCAAAAAAAGAGCGATTTAGAGGCTAGAAAACCAAATTTTGCTCTATTTTTGTAACATATCTAAATCTATAATAATTATGATTCAAGGAGGTTCTGCTACACAGGCAAAATCACGCCAAAGTAGGAAAATCAGAATGGGAATGATCGGTGGAAGTCAGGAGGCATTCATCGGTGCGGTTCACCGTCGCGGTTCCCAATTAGACGGAGAAATCGAATTAGTTTGCGGCGCATTCAGCTCTAGCGCAGAAAAATCAAAAGCCACCGGAGAAGCCCTTTATCTACCAGAAAACCGCGTATACGGTTCTTACGAGGAGATGATTTTAAAGGAAAAGGAACTACCCGAAGGAGAGCGTATGGACTTTGTTTCCATCGTAACGCCTAATCACGTACACTTTCCTGCGGCTAAAATGGCGCTAGAGAATGGATTCCACGTAGTTTGCGATAAACCAGCGACGTTGAATCTCGCTGAAGCAAAAGAACTGAAGAAAATCATCGAGAAATCAGGCTTGATTTTTGCGTTGACCCATAATTACACAGCCTACCCGATGGTCAAAGAAGCGAAACATTTAGTGGACTCAGGTCAGCTAGGTGAAATTCGCAAAATCATCGTAGAATACCCACAAGGTTGGTTAATCGACCTAGTAGAGGCAACTGGCCAAAAGCAAGCCGCTTGGAGAACCGATCCAGCGCGATGTGGTGCCGCAGGTGCCATCGGTGACATTGGTACGCATTGCGAGAATTTGATTGAATATATCACTGGATTACATATTAAAGAACTTTGCGCAGATCTTACGATCTTCGTGGAGGGCCGCATGCTAGATGACGATGGCAACATCTTGATCCATTATAATAATGGGGCCAAAGGTATTTTACATTGCTCTCAAATCTGCAACGGTGAAGAGAACGACTTCAACTTCCGTATCTATGGAAGCAAGGCGGGCATTACCTGGCACCAAATGGAGCCGAATACAATGGTGTTTAGGACGCGCGACGAAGGAGCGCGGATTATTCGTACGGCCGTAGGCCAGCTATCTCCTGCTGCGAATGCACATACACGTCAGCCAGCGGGACACCCAGAAGGTTATGTGGAGACTTTTGCAAACATCTACCGCAATTTTGCTTTTGCCTTAAGAGCTAGATGGGAAGGAAAAGCGCAAGATCCTATGTATGATTTCCCAGGAATCGACGAGGGAATCATGGGTATGGCTTTCATCGAGAATGTGGTGAGATCAGCAAAGGACAATACAAACAAGTGGACAAAATTTGAACTATAATATAACCATGACTAAAATCAAAGTTGGAATCGTAGGAACCGGTTTTATCGGACCCGCACATATCGAGGCATTACGCCGTTTACCTAACATTGATGTTGCTGCGCTTTGCGAAGTGACCATCGAATTAGCCGAAGCAAAAGCAAAGCAATTAGGTATTGGCCGTTGGTATACGTTTGAAGAGCTATTAAAGCAAGAGGATATTCAGTGTGTACACATCTGCACACCTAACTTCCTGCACTATTCACAATCGAAAGCGGCTTTATTAGCAGGAAAACACGTGGTTTGCGAGAAGCCTTTGGCCAAAGACCTACACGAGGCAGAGGAATTAGTCGAATTAGCGGCTAAAACGGGCTTAGTAAATGCCGTTCACTTCAACCTTCGCTACTATCCTTTAGTACGTCAAATGAAGACGATGCGCGAAAAAGGTGATTTAGGTGAAATCTATTCAATTATCGGTAGCTATTTACAAGATTGGTTATTTTACAATACGGACTACAACTGGCGTTTAGAGCCGGACAAATCAGGTGATTCTCGCGCAATCGCCGATATCGGTTCTCACTTATTAGACGTCATCGAATACATCACAGGATTGAAAACAGTCGAAGTAATGGCTGATTTTAATACGGTTCATAAAGTGCGCAAGAAGCCTTTGAAGCCTGTGGAAACCTATTCAGGCAAAATGTTGCAACCAGAAGATTATGCAGATGTACACATTAATACGGAAGACCACGCGAACGTTTTATTACGTTTTGACAATGGAAACCGCGGTTGTGTGACGGTTTCTCAAGTATCGGCGGGACGCAAGAACCAATTGAAATTAGAAATTTCAGGTTCAAATAAGACTTTCGCGTTTAACTCGGAGTCCCCTAACGAAATGTGGATTGGTAACCGTGATCAAGCGAATCAAGTATTGATGCGCGATCCTTCTTTGGCCTACCCTGAAGCAACAGCCTTAATGACTTTCCCAGGAGGACATAACGAAGGTTTCTCCGATACGTCGAAGCAATTATTCAAGGAAGTCTATGCAGCTGTAGAGGCTGGAAAACAACCGGAGAATCCAAAATATCCCACTTTTGCTGACGGATACCGCGAGTTATTAATTTGTGAGCGCATCTTAGATTCGACGCGTTCTCAACAATGGGTAAAAATCTAAACCGTAGAAAATATGAATACGATAAAAGGGCCAGCGATCTTTTTGGCACAATTTATGGGCGACGAAGCCCCATTTAATTCTTTAGACAGCATCACGACTTGGGTAGCCTCTTTAGGTTACAAAGGGGTGCAAATCCCGTCATGGGATTCGCGTTGCATTGACTTGCAAAAAGCGGCAGAGTCGAAGACCTATTGTGATGAAATCGTAGGGATGTTAGCTGCTAAAGACTTACAAATCACCGAATTATCCACCCACCTTCAAGGTCAATTAGTGGCAGTTAACCCAGCCTACGACCTTGGTTTCGATGCCTTCGCTCCGGATTCTGTGAAAGGAAACCCGAAAGCACGCACCGAATGGGCGATTCAACAAATGAAATACGCCGCAAAAGCATCTCAAAACCTTGGTTTGAATGCGCACGCGACTTTCTCAGGGGCCTTGATGTGGCACACGGTATATCCTTGGCCTCAACGCCCAGCTGGCTTAGTGGAGCAAGGTTTTAAAGAATTAGGTCGCCGCTGGTTACCCATCTTGAATACTTTTGATGAGTGTGGCGTGGATTTATGCTATGAGATTCACCCAGGCGAGGATTTGCACGATGGCGTAACCTTCGAAATGTTCTTAGACGAAGTGAAAGGCCACAAGCGTGCGAACTTATTGTACGATCCATCGCACTTTGTGTTACAGGCTTTGGACTACAAACAATACATCGACTTCTACCACGAACGAATCAAAATGTTCCACGTAAAAGATGCCGAGTTTAACCCAACAGGCAAACAAGGCGTTTACGGTGGCTACCAATCCTGGATTAACCGCGCAGGCCGTTTCCGTTCATTAGGTGACGGACAGGTCGATTTCAAAAGTATCTTCTCTAAACTAACCCAATACGGATACGATGGATGGGCTGTTTTAGAATGGGAATGCTGCATCAAGGATCCCGTTCAAGGAGCCACTGAAGGTGCGCCATTCATCGCGAGCCACATCATCAAAGCAACCGAAAAGGTATTCGATGATTTCGCTGGAAGTGGAGCAGACGAAGAATTTAATAAAAAGATTTTAGGTCTATAAGTAAAAAGCCCCTGACTCATCAGGGGCTTTTTAACTTTTAATAGGCTTCCTCGTGAAAGACATAAATAAACCAAGCCGCAGAAAGCAGCACCACATTTTTGATAATGTATTGGCCAGTCAATGTCAAAGCAAAAAAGGATTGCCAGGTATCCTCTACCAGAAACAAGACCGGCAGAAAGGTCGTAAAAAGATGAAAAATCATCACCCAGAAAGCCATTTTCGTCAAACGAGGGAACAACCATAACATTCCAATCGCACACTCCCCTATTCCTAAAATCAACAGAAAAGTCTGTATGCCCATGAAAGGCTCTAAGGTAATATTAAAAAGCTTCGTCACTAAGCCTTCAGCCGGAGAAGTTCCTAATACTTTCAAGAATCCAAACCAAATATAAACCACCGCGATCATCGCCCGATTTAACCAAGCAGCTGTCACAAGGGCTTGCAGTCGTGTTTTACTTATAGTAACCATAATGTAAATGTATTTATTGAGAATTAATCTAAAAATGACCTAAATCAATTAATTGACCCCATCCGCATTCGCTTTCTGAACAGCAAAGGCCCCAATAGCCTTTCCATGTTTTCCACCCATCGTACAATCCACCCGGAAGTGAATTAAACCATAAACACGAGAATCAGATGCCTGTTGCGCATTCGCCATAAATGTATTGGCTCTATCTGGAAATAAGGCCGCTAATACAGTCGCAGCAGCAAAGGAGAAAGTCGAGTGCCCAGAGGTATAACTAGGGAAATTAGGCAACCCGACAGAAGTTTTTAGTCCAAATTGTTGCGGACGGGGACTATAATAAAAGTACTTCGTTTCCCAACAGGCAACACCAGCATCCATCAAAGCCGTTCCTACATACGCTAACATACGCGCCATCCGAACTTCGGAGTATTTCGCATCTATTCCTGCCTCACAAGCATAGCGATGCCAGTGTCCAGGTGGTGTATACGAACCAGGTCCGTCAGCCCAATAATTCGCAATAGCAGCTTGCTCACGTGTTTGGCTTTTATTTATAGTCTGTAATTCGGCTAAATCTTTATTAAAAGCCTCAGAACCTGGCAAATAAGGAATTGCTGGACGGATGGACTCTAAGGTAGCTCGGTCAAAATTCCATGTTTTTACGGCACCATAATTAGGCAACATAGGTGGTCGCGCAGGTAATTCTTGACTCGCCCATACAGTTGTAAATCCAAGTGATTTTGCATGCAAAATCAAATCTGGAACGATCGCTTGGTTATTAGCCGCACTCATTCCATCTGTTTTTGCTCTTGCTATTACCTTTGCTGCCACTGCGGCACCTAAATTAGCTCCAGCCGTGACATCCGAATTCACATTCGTTTTAGCCCAAATAGGTACACTTTTTGCTTCTGCTAACTTAGCTGATAAGAAAGGTCCCTCACCAGGGAACATCGCTAATAATATCACATAACTCGCTTGTGCCACCACCGCATCTTCAGAAGGATAGGCTGGCAAGGTAGAAACTGGCAACAAGGGTTTAATGGAAGCATCCAAAACAGATGGTGCCGGACGATTGTACTGGTATTTGTATTTCCAGGCACTCACTAAGGCATCGTATTGTGCCACACTTAGGTAGGCTAAAGCCCTTGCTGTATAAGGCGGATTTGCAAAAGGGAATTTTGGATCTGCCAAAGGATTCGATGCATCAGGCACCGGATAAATACCCGCAGCATTCGCAGCTGGAGGAATATTATACCTAGCGGATAATTCCCTTGCAATTTCATTCCAACGTAAAACCGAACCTGCACCCCAGTAGAGTACCGTTGCTTTTTGAGATGCTGTGATTTCGATGGCCTTCAATGAATCCACTTCTTTCTTATACGCAGCGTCTGAATTTAAAGCCGGCACTACCACTTCTGTGGGATTAGTTACTATAAACGTTTTCCAGCTACCGGCCGCTTCATCGACTTTAGCTGGAGCATAAGGCTCAATAACGGTCTCAGAGACCGATTTATCGCAGGATACTAAACCTAGTAGTATCCATAAACATAACATATATCTCATCTTATTTTACTTTAAAAAGGTATAATAAACCAATAGAAACAGTCGTACTTTGGCCTACATTTTGACCATCCACCACATACGCTAGGCGCGCGTTAACACCAACTGATTTAGGCTGGAATTTGCCATAAATGCCCACGCTTGTCATCGTCATATCATTGGTCAAAAACGGCATATCATTTCTACGGATATCATCCCCTTTAATGCAAGAAAAATGTTCCGCGAATAGCTCTAACTGATTATCTTTTTTTAAGTAACCCAAACGAAGAGCAGCGTCGAAGGCATCAGGAACAGCTACCATATCAGTTTGATATAATTTTGAACCCGCTAAATAGGCATCTCGATCGGCTTTCACCTGACTTCTAACTTGGTAGGCGATAGATGAATTTAAATAAATATTTTTAGGCAAAGCATAAGATAGCATCCCGCGGACTATGAGCGTTTTAGCTCCTAATCCGATCGACATAGGCATAAAATCTGGTACATAATTTGTCACTGGAACACTGAATCCCACGACACCATGGGCCGTGATACCATCATATGTCTTTGATTTTGCCTTTATAAACACAGCAGCATCTTGCAAACCTTGCTGACCCATTAAATTGCCTTGACTTGCATTTGTCTTCACATAGGGAATCATCGCAATCACGTTCAAATCACGCTTAATCCCATACGCAATCATGGCAGTTACCCATTGTGTAGTCAATCGACCTATATTGGGGTTATCTCGTTTCAATCCATTCTCCCAATAATTCGTCCAAGAGCTGTTGCCATAGATCAAGGCGCCACAAGCTAATTTTTTGTTCATATAGATTCCATCATGAGGCATTTGAGCCTTCAATTCAACGAAACCTAACAAACAAAATAAAAAGGTTAATAACTTTTTCATTTTGCTTAATTTTTTAAATAATACATGATATCCTGGGACAGAATTATCCAAGGAAAAAAAGAATTAAAGAAAAATTAAGCTTGCCGTGGGGGCGAGAAAAAATCAGACGAGATGTCCTGAGTAGATAAAATAGGATGAACGGGAGCTTCGATTGAAGCAGGCCATTCCATTATATAGAGAACCCAGCCAGCAGACTGTGCACAATATTCTTTCACCAGGGTATTGATTAATTTTGTTTTAGCAGGTGTAGAACCCGGTTCATCGTTCAAATGTTCATTTACTTGCTCTGCTAAATCAAAGAAGTTTTCACGAGCATTGCGGTCTTTCACCATCACCGTCACCAAGGTATCATTTTCTACCTTGCGCTCCTTCATTTCGTAGAATTCATCTCCTTGGCGAACAGAACCCTCTACTTCTTCTGAAGATACCCAATCTGTTTGGTAAGGCAAATTGATCGGAATTTTAACGACTACAGTCTCTTCCGTTTCTGGATCAATCGCAACGGTGTTGCCCTCCGATAAATACTGCAATGCGAAACCGCCTGCTTGGTAAAGCAGCACAGAGAATAGCATTATGGCAAGTATTTTCTTCATTTAATGTCAAAAATAGGCTATTTTTCAATAACAGTACCCAATTCCTGGGAAATATTTTTCTGAATTTCCTTCAAACGGATGAATTCAAGCAACACTTCGTCCATTTCAGGTGAATCTGCATTCAACGAATCTAATTGGTTTAAAATCTCTTGTAAATGCTGATCGTTGTATACTTTTCGTAAACGCAGTACATTTTTATAAGCTAAATCTTCCAGCATTTCTTCATCCGTATTCACGCGAATCTCATGCTTATCTTTCCACTCTGATGAAACAGAGTGCTTATCGGAAGATATAGTAATCGAGAAAGATTGAATCTCCTCGTCAGCATGATGCAAAAAGAAATCGGGTTTAGGCGCCCGATGAGCTGCAAATTCCTGCTTACATAAATCTAGAATTCGAACGAATAAAGGCGTTTGGAAAACGGTTCCTTCTAACTCATCAATCAAATAATGGACAACGGTTAAACCCGGAGCTTTTGCTGGATTGATTTCCAAATGCCCATAATTGATTAAAAGTCGTACGCATTCTAATTCTTGGTAATACGCTAAGTTTTGTATCTCCGCCGGCTGCTCTGCAGGAACAGGTTCGATTAAATCACGTACTTCGGCATATTGCTGTGCAGATAGTTGCTGAGGATCGGAACTAGCCCCTTTCATTTTTTTCAGCTGAATCTTATTCAATTCCGCTAAAAGAACATCTTCATCCATCCGCATCATCGTCGCGGTCTTTTGAATAAAAAGACTCCGTTGAATGGCATCCGGGATTTTCGAAATGGACTGCACCATTTCTTTGATCATCTCTGCTTTTTTGAAAGGATCGTCGCCTGCTTCTTCTTTGAACAGATTCGCTTGGAACGAGATGACATCTTTTGCTTCTTTTTTGATATACTCAATAAAGGCCTCAGAACCGATCTTACGAACAAAGGAGTCTGGGTCATTTCCTTCCGGGAATACGACTAAATTCACTTGCAAGCCTTCTTCCAAGATCAAATCCATCCCGCGCAATGCAGCCTTGATACCCGCCGAATCCCCATCGTATAAAACCGTCACATGCTGAGTAAATCGACTAATTAACTTAATCTGTTCGATGGTCAAAGAGGTTCCAGAAGAAGCAACGACATTTTTAATTCCGGCTTGGTGCAAGGAAATAACATCGGTATAGCCCTCTACTAAATAGCAAACGTCTTTCGCACGGATCTCATTCTTCGCTTGTGATATGCCATATAAAGTAGCGGACTTGTGGTAGACTTCCGTTTCTGGAGAGTTCAAGTACTTTGCTTGATTCTTTGCGTCATTTCGTAAAATACGCGCGCCAAAAGCGATAATCTTTCCTGAAACATTGTGAATCGGGAAGATAACACGGTTCCGGAAACGATCGTAGACCTTCCCATCGTCGTTCTTTTGGGTAACTAAACCCGCTTTTTCAATGATTTCTTGAGAAAAACCTTGCTTGAGGGCCGCTTTCAAGAAAGCATCCCAGGCCTCCGGGCTGTAACCTAAGTCAAATGATTGCAAAGTGGCATCCGAGAAACCGCGTTCTTTGAAGTAAGGAAGAGCGATGGATTTACCCTCGTCTGTCTCGTATAATTGTTTTTTGAAAAATTCTTTGGCGTATTCGAGGATAATTAAAAGACTTTCGCGTTCGTTTTGACGAACGAGCTGGTCGTCTGTCATTTCCTCCTCTTGGATGTCGATGCCATATTTTTTGGCTAAATGACGTAAAGCCTCTCCATAACCCAGGCCTTCCATATCCATGATGAAACGCACGGAATCGCCTGCTTTACCACAACCAAAACATTTGTAGATTCCTTTGGCAGGGGAAATAGAGAAGGAAGGAGTCTTTTCTCCATGGAAAGGACAGCAAGCCCAATAGTTTGCGCCTTTCTTTTTTATCGTTACATAATCCCCAATCACGTCTGCAACCGCAGCCGTTTGCTTTATTCGCTCGACGGTCTCGGGATCAATGCGCATATTACAATAATAAACCAGCTAACGTTGCTGATAAATAAGAGGCCAAAGTACCTGCAATCAGGGCTTTAAAGCCTAATTTCGCTAAATCAGAACGACGAGATGGTGCTAATTCACCGATGCCCCCGATTTGGATCGCAACCGATGAAAAATTCGCAAAGCCACACAATGCAAAGCTCGTAATCGCTATCGTTTTAGGATCCAATGTGCCTTTCAAGTTAACCATATCTAAATAGGCTACGAATTCATTCACCACCATTTTCTTTCCCATCAAGGCACCCGCAACTTCGATATCTTGTGCCGGAACCCCCATGGCAAAAGCAAACACAGAGAAAACTTTACCTAAAATGGTATTCATCGATAATGAGGGATAATTAATCCAAGCACCAATGTGTCCTAAACCTAAATCTACTAAAGCGATCAAAGCAATAAATCCAATCAACATTGCAATCACATTCATACCTACTTTCAAACCCTCACTGGCCCCTGCCGCAATTGCATCCACTAAATTTGCATGTGTTTTGGATAATTCAAGTTTTACTTCGCCTTCCGTTTCCGATTTTTCTGTCTCCGGGAACATAATTTTAGAGATGACTAAGGCACCCGGTGCTGCCATTAAACTAGCTGCCAATAAATACGCTGCCGGAACGCCTAAAGAGATATAAACAGCCATCACCCCCCCTGCGATACAGGCGAATGAACCCGTCATGGAAGCCATCAACTCTGAATTCGTCATATTTTTCAAGTAGGGCTTGATCATAATTTGTGCCTCTACTTGCCCCACAAAAGTGGACGCCACATTTGAAAGTGCCTCTGCCCCACTTACTCCCATCAGCCAATGAACGCCTTTTCCCATGAAGGAAACGACACGTTGCAAAATGCCTAGATGGTAGAACATATTGACTAATACAGCTACAAAAATGATCGTGGGAACTACTTTGAAAAAGAAAATATAATCGTTTCCTGGGCCAAAGGCCTTGATCATTAAGTCTCGATTTACTAAAGACCCAAATACAAACTGAGCCCCTTTATCTGCTTGCCCTAACAGGGTATTAATAGAGTCGCCTAACCATTGGAAGAGGTTTTGGCCTACCTCTGTCTTTAAGATAAAGACCGCTAACATTATTTGCAATAAAAGGCCCACACCTACTGTCCGGTAGTTGATTGCTTTTCGGTTATTCGACATCAAAAATGATACGCCCAAAATCAATACGATACCGAGCAATCCAGTAAATCTTTCCATGTGTTATTTGTTGGTGTAATCTGCCTATTTTGTTTCTAGGCTAACCGTAAATTTATCAAAAGCTAAGCCCTCAACCAAATCCTCTTCTTTTAATTCATAAAATTTCGTGTGAATATCAAAAGGCTCGTCACTCTCAATCTTCCAATACGTGCCATCTTCCTGCATCTCATAGGAATTCTTTGTATCACGTAAATTCCAATCTAAAATGGTAATAGCCAGTTTCTTTGCACGTGTATTCACTAATTCAAATAAGGATTCAATACGTCTGTCAAAGCTTCGAACCATGACGTCTGCGCTACCCCCATAGATTTTAGGATCCCCAGCATTATGGAAGTAATACAATCGCGTATGTTCTAAATACTCCCCTACAATCGATTTAATGAAAATATTTTCCGACAAACCTTTCCGTTGTGGACGAATACAACAGATTCCTCGTACAATCAAAAGAACCGGTAAACCCGCTTGTGAAGCCTTATAAAGGGCTTCCATGGTCTTTAGATCCTGCAAAGAGTTAATCTTCCAGCAAATGCCCGCAGGTAATCCTTCTTTGAGATTTTTCACTTCATTTTCAATCATTTCGATTAAACGGTTCCGCATATCGCGAGGCGCCGTAATCAAATGTTCGTAATGAGTGGGCATCGAATGCCCTGTAATAACATTGAAGAATTCAGAAATATCTTGAGTAATCCTCGTATCCGTTGTTAAAAGACCTATATCCGTGTATAATTTAGCCGTGTCCTCATTGTAATTTCCAGAGGAAAGGTGAGCATAACTTACCACGTGATTGCCCTCGTTACGAATCACTTGAAGCAATTTCGTATGCGTTTTTAACCCTGGAATACCATAAATAACGAAGCATCCAGCTTTTTGCAGTTTCGTCGCCTCCTTAATATTATTCTCTTCATCGAAACGTGCCTTTACCTCAAACAAGACCGAAACGTGTTTTCCTTGCTCCGCAGCGCGCAATAAAGCGCTCGAAATACGGGAGTTTTTAGAAATACGGTACAAGGTAATTTTAATCGCTAAGACTTTAGGATCATCCGCAGCCTGCTCTAATAATTGAATAACAGGCTCAAAATTATTGTAGGGATGGTGTAATAATATATCGCCTCGTTTAATCGTATCGAAAATGTCATCAATCGCCACTGATTTCAGACCTAAAGCCGGAACCACTGCCGGGTTTACAGCCATTTGAGTCTTAAATTCTGCGTGTTTTAGTATTTGCCAAAAACAGGTAAAATCTAAAATCGAATTCTTGACAAAAATATCCGAACGCTCTAGATTCCAACGTTTTAACATTTCTGTCAACAAGAAATCCGAATGAAACTTCTCCACCTCCACACGCGTCACACGACCCAAACGACGGTCCTTAATCTTCTTCTTCACCTCATCCACGAAATCCGTATCCGAATCCTCATGCTCCACTAAATCAAAATCCCCATTACGCGTGATGCGGAACAATGTCGTCGATTCAATCTCTACATTCCTGTACAGTACTTGCAAATGATGTCGTATGATCTCTTCAATCGGGATAAACAATACTTTATCCTCTCTTTCGATTACATAAAAACGTTGTAGATTTAATGGAATCTGCACAAAAGAAATCTTTTGCTCCCGCTCGTTTCGCGTCTTTTTCTTATCCGAGAGTCCCACCGTCACTACCCCAAAAATCAAGGTTTTCGCCAATAAACTGGGAAAGGTGTGTGTATGATCAAACACCATCGGTGTTAACATCGGATAAATCGTCCGCTGAAAATAGGTGGCAACTTCTTCTTTTTCCTCCTCGTCTAAATCATCCAAACAAGCTAATAAAAGACCATTTTCAGGAAACAAAGGCAAGATTTCCTCCATAAAAAGGCGGTGCTTTTCCTGAGTAAACTCCTGGGCATCATTAATGATCGCCTGCTTAAATGGCACTTCACGTAATCCGCAATAATCCGTCCTCTCTTTCCCTAAATCAATGTAATTATACAATGATCCCATTCGGATGGTAAAAAATTCATCTAAATTAGAGGCTGTAATCGCTAAGAATTTCAATCGATCAAAAAGGGACTTAGACGTATCACGCGCTTGATCTAATACGCGCTCATCAAACTTTAACCACGATAAATCACGGGAGATGAATTTTGATTTCGAGATGGTATCATTCGACTTTTGGGTCGACTTATCCACCTTCCGATTCTGCTCACGAGGAGCCATCAGATTAATTTTCCAATTCATAGGCGTAAGTAATGACAAAAGATTCCCGGTAAGGGAATCTTTTGACTCATCGTGTTTCAGTATTTTATCTAATTCACTCATATTATTCTGTCGGAATTTGATTTTTAATGGCTTGGTAATCAGAACCTAGACGCCCCATTTCTGTGGCCAAAAATTTCTGAAGTTCTAAGTTAAACAAGCGCTTGTCCTCCTCTGTTAAGGAATTGTAAAAGTCTTTCAATTCCTGATTGATCTTTTGCTTTTCCTCTAGCGTCTCCGCGTGAATGCCACGCAAATGATAGGACTTAAAATCAAAATTCATCCTAAACGTCTACTTTAGCGTATTTCGCGTTCTTTTCAATAAAATCACGACGTGGCGCCACTTCATCTCCCATTAACATGGAGAATAATAAATCAGCTTCAATCGCAGATTCCACTGTCACTTGCTTCAAGGTACGAGACTCTGGATTCATTGTAGTCTCCCACAATTGCTCTGCATTCATCTCTCCAAGACCCTTATAACGTTGAACGCCTACGCTGTCCTCTTTACCTCCACCAGCTAATTCTTGAATAGCCTGAGCGCGTTGATCTTCAGTCCAAACGTAACGCACCTGCTGTCCTTTTTTCACTTGATATAAGGGTGGCTGTGCGATGTAAATACATCCACGATCCACTAATTCACGCATATAACGGAAGAAGAACGTTAAAATCAAGGTACGAATGTGACTACCGTCAACGTCCGCATCGGTCATGATGATCACTTTGTGGTAACGCAATTTATCCATATTCAACGCACGCTCATCTCCTTCTTTTCCGAAAGAAACGCCCAGTGCCGTAATCATATTCTTAATCTCTTCGTTTTCGTAGATACGGTATTCTTGAGCTTTCTCTACGTTCAAAATCTTACCACGTAAAGGCAAGATCGCTTGGAAAGCACGGTTACGGCCTTGTTTTGCAGTACCGCCCGCAGAGTCCCCTTCGACCAAGTAGATTTCGCACGTCTCTGGATCTGAATCTGAACAATCGGCTAATTTACCTGGCAACGAGTTCGAACCTAAAACCGTCTTCCGTTGAACCATCTCACGTGCCTTACGAGCAGCGTGACGCGCTTGAGCGGCTAAGATCACTTTAGCTACGATTTGACGAGCCTCTTTAGGATGCTCTTCTAACCAAGACTCTAACATATCAGACATCGCTGCAGAAACCGCACCTGACACTTCACCGTTACCTAATTTGGTTTTCGTTTGACCCTCAAACTGAGGCTCGGCTACTTTAACAGAGATAACCGCTGTCAAACCTTCACGGAAGTCATCCCCCGCTATATCAATCTTTAATTTATCTAAGGCACCTGATTTATCTGCATAGTTTTTCAACGTACGTGTCAAAGCACCACGGAAACCTGCTACGTGCGTACCCCCTTCGATCGTATTAATGTTATTAACATACGAAACCACATTCTCTGTGTAAGAGGTATTATACACCATCGCCACTTGAACGGGAACCCCATTCTTATCCCCTTCCATGTAGATAGGCTCAGAAAGCAATGGCTCACGTGTAGAATCCAAGAAAGTAACAAACTCGCGAAGACCTCCCTCTGAATAGAATTCTTCGGTTTTCGCGACGCCATTCTCATCTAATTCACGTAAATCTGTCAATTGCACCCGAATTCCTGCATTCAAGAAAGACAATTCGCGTAAACGACCTGCCACTGTTTCGTATTTATATTCAGTTACGGTGAAAATAGTCTCATCTGGTTTGAATAAAACCGATGTTCCGGTACGATCAGTTGTTCCAATTTCCTTAACAGGATATTGAGGAACACCGATTTTGTATTCTTGTTGGAAAATTTTTCCTTCTCTATGAACCGTTACTTTTAAATCTGTTGAAAGTGCATTCACACATGAAACCCCCACACCGTGCAAACCACCTGATACCTTGTAAGTGTCTTTATCGAATTTACCACCGGCATGAAGAACGGTCATTACTACCTCAAGAGCAGAACGCTTCTCTTTCGTATGCATTCCCGTAGGGATACCACGACCATTATCTTCTACTAATATGGAATTATCCGTATTGATCGTTACTTTGATCATATCGCAATGACCAGCTAACGCCTCATCAATAGAGTTATCAACTACCTCCCAAATCAAGTGGTGAAGACCTTTAAATCCGGTATCACCAATGTACATGGATGGACGCTTACGAACCGCCTCTAAACCCTCTAATACTTGAATATTATCTGCACCATAATTTGCCCGATCTTGAGCTGATGTATCTTGTGCTTCTGACATAATGTAATTTAATGTGTGTTAAAACGAGCTTTTTAATCGCCCAGAAATATGGTTAATTCTTAACCTTAAAAATAAAGTTTTTAACTGAATAATCCTAATGTTTGAAGTGACGAATTCCCGTCATGACCATCGCTAAATTGTTCGCATCGCAATAATCAATTGAATCTTGATCTTTAATGGATCCGCCAGGCTGTGTAACGGCCACAATGCCGGCTTTCCCAGCTATTTCGACACAATCTGGGAAAGGGAAGAAGGCATCCGAAGCCATCACCGCACCGTTTAAATCAAATCCAAATTCCTTTGCTTTGTCAATCGCTTGTTTTAAGGCATCTACGCGCGAGGTTTGGCCTACTCCTGAAGCCAATAACTGACCGTCATTCGCTAAAATGATCGTATTCGACTTGGTATGCTTACAAATCTTTAAAGCAAACGCTAGAGCGCGCTTTTGCTCGTCTGTAGGAATGCGTTTAGTAACCGTTTTGAAATCTTCCACACCTTCCATTACTAAATCTTTATCTTGCTCTAAAACA
>VFQS010001904.1_pt1 | contig 18047 bp, 25 predicted proteins | sample 3512361 | NCBI WGS metagenome assembly VFQS01 (sample SAMN10412375, study PRJNA504923) | tailings metagenome | isolation source: Relicate 1 Philex TSF3 active mining | place: Philippines
TATTCCCCAGTTTGAGCTTGGCTAGCTCTCAAGGCCTTTTACTTTATAATTCTCAGTTCGGCGAATTAGCTCAGCTGGTTAGAGCGACGGAATCATAAGCTCGAAGTTTCAGAAAAATCCCCAATCGTTTCAAAGACATAACTCCACCGAAGAAATTGGTGTGCGCACATTGTGTGTCACACTTGGCTACACACTCTCCGGAAGCCATATGGAATGGGGCTGGCGGGTTAGGCTCACGGAGTTCGTTAGAAATTGTGTGGCAAATGCGTGAAAAAATCTACCCAGTTTTGACTTTGTCGTTTTAAACGACATTTCCGCATTAGTCTTTTTAAAAAAATGACCTATCAGTATCCAGCAGTATGTCTTTGGTAGGCACCCAAATTCAAAATATTTTCTTTTGGTAATGATTGGAGTGCCTTTTTAATTAACTTATAGATATCGAGATCAAATTCAGGTTCGCCACTGTGAAGAAGTTCTTCAATTTCATGATCATTAATGGCGTTCCCCAGATAGCACCAATGATCAAAGATATGCATATCCTCGCCTTCACAAATCCCAATGGCTCCTGGGTATGGCCAAATCGCGACCTTTAATTTTTGCAACGCAGTTTGTAGGCGCAGATCATGAATCGCTCGAGGCTCAATCCCGATGCACGCCCCCTTGCATTGCTTTACATGAAAACCAAAGCACGGACTTCCGGAGCTTAACTTTTCAAAGCCCAAAAGTCCCTCACAGAGCTGATTGCGTTTAGCAATGGACTGCAGCATTTGTGTCGCTTCTCGCTTACTGTAAAACAGTCCGTACAAATGATCCTGCTTACCTGGTTGCAGTTCATGATGATTCACAAGGCGAAGTTCTAGGTTATTAGGTCCTTTTATGAGCTGCCAGGCACATAAATCCCGTGAGCGGCGTAATTTAATGTTTAGGCTCGGTAGTTTTTCCTTGATAAGGCGCGATTCCAAGAGTAAGGCGCCCAATTCCCCACTCGTTTCAATCCAATCGATATCCCTCACTTGCAAAGAAAGTTTCATTTCTTTGCGGTTCGTTAATGAAGCCTGAAAATGACTCATGACTCGTGTTCGCAAATCGTTACTTTTACCAATGTAGAGGGGTTGCTTATTTTCGGCATAAAAGAGGTAAACGCCAGGCCGATTCGGGATCTCATCAATCAACTCACGGTCAATATGCGGTGGCAGGCTAGGTCTTCCCAATAAATAATCAATTTGGGCCTGGAAGTGCTCTTCATCGAAAGTGGCTTCGCAACACCTCCAGAACTGATGCAGTAACTTGGCATCATCGAGCGCCCGATGCCGATTTTGGACCTGCAGGCCATGAACGGCGATCAAGGTATCGAGATTATGTCTGGCCTGATTCGGAAAAAGACGCCGGGAGAGCTTGACGGTACAAATTACCTTGGGGGAAAAATCGATTCCCAAGCGCCTAAACTCGGCTTTCAGAAAGCTGTAATCAAAGCGAGCATTGTGCGCTATAAAGATCTTGTCTTTGAGTTCGAGATATAACTCCTCTGCAATCTCGTCAAAACGCGGCTTGGCACTTACCATCGCCGGGGTAATCCCAGTGAGCTTTTGAATATTGGCTGGAATCGATACGCCTGGATTGATTAACCCCGACCACTCCGATACTTCTTGATTCTCAAGGGTTACGATCCCAACTTCGGTAATGCGATCTAGGTTAGCCCGTGAGCCGGTGGTTTCAATGTCAACAAAGGCGTAAATCGGGTTCTTGGAGGGCATTACTTAGAAACGGTCAGGTAATTGAATTATTCGATTATCAATGAACCATTTGATATCCGCTCACTAAACAATTGAACAGATTTTTTTAAAGAGAATGCCAAACTAGCATTTACAAATATTTGTCGTTTTAAACGACATTTTTCCAAGGGAATGGTCAAAAAAAATGGTCGCAAAAGCGACCTAATTGAGGAAGAAAACTCAATAAATTCTAGCTTAGATCCCAAGATGGGTCATTTAAATTAACTATCAACATTACTGCTTTGACTAAATTTGCCGCGCTAGAGAAACTGCGATTTTTGAGCCAATCCCGACGACCTTACACCAGAAAGCCAAAAAGATACCTTGGCCAGTAGATTGAATGAAGTCTTTCGCTTCATCGCGATGATGTTGTTCATCCGCCTGACAACGCTGTAATAGTGATAGTAGCTCTGTGGGACCACCAAAAGACTGCATGTAATCGATTTGCTCCTGATAATGCTGATCGACAAAGGTCTCTACTGCTGCTATCGTGGCGTAGACTGATTTTGATCCAAAAAGCGCGGGAATAGCGCCTGTTAACCATCCAGCCATTCGCCATGGGCCAAGTAGACGACTTCGTTTGCTTGGCTCTAGCCATTCTTCAACCAATTGCAGATGCTCTATCTCTGTCTTTAAGTGATTCTTAGCAAAAGTAATCAATTCATGGTTTTGATAAATTTGGGCTATCGTGATTACACCTTGATAAATGTATACCGCCCCCGTCTCCCCTGCATGATCGGAGCGCAACTCCCGAGTCAAATGAGGAGAAAGTTCCTCATGCGCTGGATTAAGAGCTAACGCCATAGTCATCTTTACACAAAGTCGTCGTCGCCAAAATCACTGTCGATTTGGTCTTGGGTGTCATATTGGTCGTATTGGACTGTTCGTAGGTCATTATTGGTTTCGAGGGATCCCAACGGGCCTATGTTTGAATGGTTTTGATCATGTCCTAATAAATTCTGAATACCTTGATAGAGCATCGATCCAACCACCACACCAGCAGCAGTAGTTGCAATGGTTCCCAATAAACCAGAGCCCCAAACACTGGGTTGATTTTGTGATGTTGCATTCGTTCTTATTGTTTGAAGTGCTGTGTTAGTCGGTGGTGAACCTGGTGCCCTACCCCAGGCATTATGGTCATTGATGAAACTTGATGGCTTAGTCTGTTCGTTTAAGACCTGCAGGTCAGTAAGTTGTTTTTGAGCGGCTTGAAGAGCCAATTCCAATCCCAAAGCACGCTGAACTAACAAATACATTGCATCAGAATTATTTCTGGTACTGTCGTTAATCAATTTATCAGCATCAAGATCTTTTGGATTTGCCTGAGTATTTTTCAACTGCTCAAGAAATTTTTCAAGCATTACTTTTTCGTTAGGATTCATGACTAATCATTCCTTCAATTAGCTAGTGTGTTTTCGCTGATCATCGTATTCTTTCGCAAATTGATGATTGGTATCGCGATGATGGGCCTCATCCTCACGAACGGCAATCACCACATCGCGGAGAGTGGCATCTGGAGCTAGTTTCCAGTAATCAATCGCTATTTTGGGCGCTGGAATATTAGGCGTTCTTCCAGAATCGATCTCTTTGAGATACTCGGTGTAAGAATAGACTGCCTCTTCTTCAAAATACCCAACAATTCGATGGGCTGTTCGTGGAAAGAATACATAGATCACAAAAAAGAGATTCCAAAAGATGGCTTGAGCAATTAATACTAAATAGCGCTCAAATAGGTTTGGTTTCGCAATCTCAATGAATGTCATTAAATGCATGCGTTCATTTTCAGCTTCAGCCAGTAATGTACGTATCTTGGGACCATAACCAACTCTCATACGTCGCAAGCTAGTTAAATGAGTCCACATCCCAGCCACCATGCCAGGCACTCCAGCCACTGTTTCTAAGACAACAGCACGATGGCCGTAGCGTTTCTTAAAAAACGTATCGGCAAAGAATCGCATACTTTTGGTAAAGGTCAAAGCTATGCGATCAGAGATGGTAATGGGTTGATAGTGCATCCTTTAAATATAAAGAATTGTGTCTTTTCATGCGCGCAGCCAATGCTGATAAGACTCTTCTGACTTTTGGTGTCAATCATTAAATGTCACATTTAATTGACAGTTTGTATACCAATGACTCGAATGGGTCATTTAGAAGACCTGCAGATACAAAAAATCCTATTTAGATCTATATTAAGAATTGGTTAATTATGGAGGTTTCAATGAAAAAACTATTTGTAACAGCTGCTCTGCTTACAGTTTCGAGCTTTGCCATGGCTCATGGCTGTCCTGGTGAAATGAAAAAGATTGATGCTGCTATGCCGACTGCTAAGCTAAGCACTCAAGATACAGCCAAAGTAAAAGAACTTCGTGCCAAAGGTGAGGAGCAGCACAAAGCCGGCCAGCATACTGAGTCTATGAAAACTTTAGCTGATGCTAAGAAAGTTATGGGAATCCAGTAAACAGTATGTGATTTAGTCAGTTTTTGAAATGAGGTGCTTTAACTACAACAGAAACGCTTACTAAATCTTCTTGAGTTAGAATATTGAAACATCAGGTTGTTCGATGTCTCCGTTTAAATACCACTCCATGGAGTGGTATTTTTTTAATGATCTAGATGTTAATCGTGATCGCTAGGCTTTCTACTGCCATAAATAATGATCAAAAGAGTTGCTAGGCCAACTCCCATAAAAATAAATCCCAAGGTGTAGTGAGTAATTTCCATGATTACTTACCGTCTGTTGATTGAGAGTTCTCTTTATGCACTTTAGCGTATTTAGTACATAAAGAATTAGGTTTTTTGTTCATTAAATAGAATATGGCTGCCGCTCCAGCTCCTACCGCAAGTGCATTTAGTAACGCGAATTTAACTAACATCAAAGGTCTCCCTGAAAGTATCAAGTTACAGATTAACAGCTTTTAGAACAAATAAGAGTATTAATGACAATTTATTCTATTGTTCTTCTAATAAATTAGTGCGCATGAAAGGTCACGCGATCGGGCACGGGCTTGAATTTACCCATCTTGCTCCACCAAGGCATGGCAAAGAAGAACGCCAGGTAGTAAATCGTGCAAACCTGCGATATCTTCTCAAAGAGTGGCGAAGGCGGCTTGATGCCGAGATAACCCAAGATCACAAAGCTCACAATGAAAATGCCGTAAATATATTTATGAAAGTCAGGGCGATAACGAATCGAGCGCACTGGGGATTTATCGAGCCAAGGCAAGAAAAAGAGGATCACTACGGTGCCACCCATAATGACCACGCCCCAGAACTTAGCATCAAACACATAAAAACCAACCGCAAGAGCAGCCAAGATACCGGCACATACTGCTTTCACCCGAATGTCTTTGCTACTCTTAATCACCATCCCCAAAATCACTGCGCATAGAATCCACAAGGGGATCAGGAACGGGGTTGTAGTGGCACGCAACATCGAATAGAACGGAGTGAAGTACCAAACCGGCGCAATGTGTGATGGCGTTTGCAATGGATCAGCTGGGATGAAGTTATTCGCCTCTAAGAAGTAGCCGCCCATCTCGGGGGCAAAGAAGACAATCGCGGCGAAGATCATGAGGAACACACCCAGACCCATGATGTCATGCACCGAATAGTAGGGGTGGAACGGAATCCCATCGACTGGTTTACCAGAGGCATCTAAATTGTTCTTAATATCAATACCATCAGGATTGTTTGAACCCACTTCATGCAAGGCAATGATATGGGCAGCAACCAAGCCAACCAATACCAAAGGCAAGGCAATGACGTGCAAGGAGAAGAAACGGTTTAGGGTGGCATCACCCACCACGTAGTCACCACGTAACCATAAAGCCAAGTCTGGTCCAATCAAGGGAATGGCGGCAAACAAATTAATAATCACCTGAGCGCCCCAGTACGACATTTGGCCCCAAGGCAAGAGATATCCCAAGAAAGCTTCGGCCATGAGAAGTAGAAAAATCGTGCAGCCAAAGATCCAAATCAGCTCACGTGGTTTTTGATAGGAACCATAGATCAAGCCACGGAACATATGCAGGTAGACCACCACAAAGAACATCGATGCGCCAGTCGAGTGCATGTAACGAATGAGCCAACCCCAAGGAACCTCGCGCATGATGTACTCCACCGAATCAAATGCCTTCATGGCATCCGGTTTGTAGTTCATAACCAAGAAAATACCGGTCACAATCTGAATTACCAAGACAACAATCGCTAACGAGCCAAAGAAGTACCAGAAGTTAAAGTTCTTGGGAGCGTAGTACTCACTCATATGCTCTTTAAAGAGCTTACTCAATGGGAAGCGCGAATCCACCCACGCCAAGCCCTTTTGGGCAACAGAAGCGTTTTCTGGGACTTTAATTTCTTGGAATGCCATGGTTAGCTAATTACGAAAAATATTGAAGATCTACGTTAGCATCAATACGTATTTTTTGCAGAGCCTCCTTGAAAGTCTCAATTTCACTAAACCCCTACATAGTTATGGTTTTATGAATTGATTAATAAATACTTACCAAGCAAGTTGGGATCAAATCCATTACAGTGAAAATATCTTTAAGAATTCTTTCACCTATGCTCCCAGATATACCGTTAATCCGGATTGATAACTCAGTAGACAATTTAGCAAATTACCGTGACAAAGTACTCTTAGTTGTTAATGTCGCTAGCGAATGTGGTTTCACTTCGCAGTACCGTGGGCTGGAATTGCTTTATCGTGATTTCAAAGATCGCGGCTTTGAAATACTCGCCTTCCCCTGTAATCAATTTGGCAATCAAGAGCCCGGTGACTCCGAACAAATTGCTAACTTTTGTAAAACGAACTATCAAATTACTTTTCCGTTATTTCAAAAAATTGAAGTGAATGGAGTAGGAACTCACCCTTTTTTTAATTTTCTTAAAGACTCAGCGCCGGGACTGTTGGGATCCACAACAATCAAATGGAATTTCACAAAATTTTTAATTAATCGTGCCGGCAAGGTAATCGAGCGTTTTGCGCCAACGAGTGCTCCAGTAAGTATTGGGCGCACGATTCGTGAGCTACTCTAAACCGATGAACATTTCATGAGTCCTGAACTACCCATTTCAGCCATTCTTCGTCAACGAATCATTACTAAAAAAATACAATTTCGCGCGCATGATAATATTTCAGAGGTCATTGGGCCAGGAGATCTCGATCTTTTAATTGAAGAAGTCAGTGAAAAAATTGAACGGGTCCTGCAAAGTCTAGTAATTGATACTGCTAGCGACCATAACACGCATGATACATGCCGGCGCGTGGCAAAGATGTTTATCCTCGAAGTATTTCATGGGCGCTATTTTCCGCAACCTGATCTACCGGCGACTCCAAAAAAGATATCTGCCAGTGAGCTCACCATTCTTGGTCCAATCACAGTACGTGGTGTTTGTTCCCATCATCTCTGCCCAATTATTGGACGGCTTTGGATTGGAATCCTACCGAGTAGGAGCAAAAAATCAATCAGTCTATCAAAATACGTTCGTCTTACAAACTGGGTCATGTCGCGGCCTCAAATTCAAGAGGAAGCGGTTGTTCAGCTTGCACAAATCATTGAACATCAAATATCACCAGATGGGCTTGCCATTGTGATGAATGCCGATCATAGCTGTATTCAATGGCGCGGAAAAGGAGATGATGAATCTAGAAAAACAAACAGCGTAATGCGTGGTTTATTTTTAACTAATAGCAATTTACGAAAAGAATTCTTATCCCTGATTGTAATGGAACAAACATGACAAAGGCCTATGTTGAGCTTAGTGCTCTCAAACTGAAAACAAAAATTGGGACCTACGGCCCAAGAGAGCCCCGTCCAAGACAGCATTTATTGGATCTCAAGCTTTGGATTGATCCAAAGCTTGTCCTCATTGATGAGGATCGGATGGATCGAGTCTTTGACTACGATGAGCTCATATACGATATCGATATACTGGCAGGTGAAGGTCATTACGAGACCCAAGAAAGACTGATTACTCGTATTGTGGAGGCCTGTGCAAGTTACAGTGCAATCGAATCAATTGAGATTTGTCTAACAAAATTTCCAGTGCGAGCAAGCACCGGGCAACTGGGTATTCGACTTCACATAGACGAAAAAAAATTGGCTCAAATCCGAAAAGATCTTCTCTAACGTGAGTAGGCCCGAATTACGCTGATGACCTCATCGTAAATTTTGCTAATTTTTTTAAGCAGTCTCATGAGCCCTTACGTAATCGTAACTTCTGTATTTGATCACCGCTACGCTTTGTGTAGTTCACTAAGGGGTGATAGCCCATTTGATAGCAATTGCAATGTTTTCCGAGTATCCAACGCGCTAGCCGAAGTCGAATGTTTTGAAGCATCTTAAACCTCACAGAGAAGAGAGCAGTGAATGAAGGTAGCCCTGATTACTTCATTATGACTGAAATTATTGGTTTTTTTAAAAATATCTTTATTGAGCCAATTTAAGCTAAATTCATTAAAGTGAATATACCTTTTCAAACATACCCTTATCTGCCAATTTAATGCTTGATGACCTGATACGAAAAGTCATTCGTGAAATGGTGGGTGGTAGTGGCCCACCAACAGCCTTTTTAACTCCTAAAGGTGACCCGGGTCTATTTGGTCCTGAGTCGATCACGTGGAAAGTTCATGAGGACTTTATAGCGATGATGATTGGCGGGATTAGTTCATTGATCTTACAAGCATTACATCCTCAAGCTCTGGCCGGGGTTTGGGATCACTCCACGTTTAGGAAGGATTTAAAAGGAAGGCTCGGACGAACGGCTTATTTCATTGCGGCTACGACCTACGGTTCTACTGATATGGCAGAAACCATTATCAGAAAAGTAAATACAATTCATTCAAAAGTTGCCGGAATTGATGAGTTTGGTAAACCCTATGACGCCACGGACCCGCACCTTCTTACCTGGGTTCACCTAACCGAAACCTTTAGTTTTATGAATGCTTATGAGGATTATCGAAACGAAGCATTAAGTACTAAGCAAAGAGACCAATATTTTCATGAAATGAGATCCCTTGGCTATCGGCTAGGCGCTACTCATCTCCCAGATACTTATGAAGGCACCAAACAAGCCATCTACGCATACCTACCCGAACTACATTATGGTGAACGGGCTAAAAGCGTAATCCATTTACTAGAGAACTTTCCGAGCCAATTGATTGCTAAACCATTTATCACTCTACTTAGCCGAGCTGGATTTAATAATTTACCGAATTGGGTATACCCCATCATTCAAAAGGCGGGACCGAATGAAATGGAGCGCTTCGCGGTCAAAAAGAGCATTAACTTATTAGCAATTCCGGTCCGTGAGGCTCTAAAAAACGGGGTAGCTGCTCATTCACGAAAGCGCATGTATGGTGAGTGAGTTATCACCATTAGCTAATTTGTTGCCGCGAGATGGTATGGTTCACTATTTTCCAAATTTTTTAGGCAATCAAAGTAACACTGTATTAACTAATCATTTAATGAAATCGATTAATTGGAAGCAAGATCAACTACGGATATTTGGAAAATTAGTCACAACCAGACGTCAAGTGGCATGGATTGGTGACCCAAACTGCTCTTATACCTACTCAGGGGTAAAAAAAGAAGCTCAGCCGTGGACCCAAGAATTACTCGTCATTAAAAATCAGTTAGAAAGCTTTGCTGGATTCAAATTCAACTCTTGCTTATTAAACATGTATCACGATGGTAATGATGGCATGGGCTGGCATAGTGACGATGAACCTGAACTAGATCCTAACTCCCCAATCGCCTCATTATCACTAGGCGCCACTCGAAAATTCAACTTTCGACACCGAGGCGATAGGACAATCATTTTAGTTTTTCTTGAGGGCGGTAGCCTTTTATTGATGCATCCACCCACACAGGCTTTTTGGCAACATGCATTGATGAAAAGTAAAGTTATTCACTTGCCCCGCTTTAACCTAACATTTCGCAAAATTAATAACTAAAGTTTAGAGAAAGATTTTCTGGTAACCATCAAATACCATTCCACTACATATACATTTATATCCTTAGAACAGGCAATGGCATGGGCTAAGGAATGCGGCGAATTTGTAGTCATTCAATTCGACGGAATGGAGGTTGTAGGAAAATTTGGGGTTGATGGAATTGAAAACGGCAAATTATCCAACGGTGATAGTTATTCATGGAAAAAACGGAGAAGAGTCTAATTTATTCGATTCTCCAATATCCCCCATAGGATGCCAATAAAAATAAGATCCAAATTAATATAGCTTTTTAACTCTAAACGGAATCATGAGAAAGTGTGTGGTGAATGCATGAACACATTCACTCAGTTTTGGATGTGTCGTTTTAAACGACAAACTCAATTACTAATGTTGGAGTTTTGCCTCAACATAGCCATAAAAAGATTGGGATGACGGATGGGATATTGCCGCGACCAACACTGACTGGCTCTAAATGCCTCTGAAGGCACTATGGCGAAAGGCTGGCGGGTTAGGCTCACGGAGTTCGTTAGAAATTGTGTGGCAAATGCGTGAAAAAATCTACCCAGTTTTGACTTTGTCGTTTTAAACGACATCATAAGATGAATTTTTTAGCTAATTTGATGCTTATCTCATTTACTGATTTTCAAAATAAAATTCTGTTTATTAGTTTTTCTAGCTTTTCAGAGTTCTAACTAATGCATTAAATTCCTCAATTCGAGCTGTAGTTTGACGCGCGATTAAGGCAATTTTTCTTTTTGGCGCTGGGCTTGCTAGTGGTCTGGCAACTAATTTGGTCTGCTTTAAAAATCCCGCTTTAATCGCCATTTCTGGTAAAAGTGCCAAACCCATTCCAGATTCAACCATCTGCACCAACGTTAATAAACTCGTTGCTTCTAAAGCATCAGGTGGTAATGCATTTCGTTTACACGCCTTCAGAGTATGTTCACGCAAACAATGCCCCTCCTCCAAAAATAAAATTTGATCCGACATCTTGTTCGTGAGTTGAATATCCTTGTTTTTAAGAACTGGGTCATCAGTTTTGCCAATGAGCCAGAATTCATCATCGAAAACTTCTTTGATCAAATAACCCTCAGTTGGATACGGTAGCGCAATGAGAGCAAAATCTAATTCGTGGCGACTAAGCTTATCGATAAGGTTTGCGGTTAGATCTTCCCTGGGAATAATTTTTAAGTCTGCATAACTTGTACGCATCTTTGGTAATAACCAGGGCAGAACAAAGGGTGCAATGGTGGGTATTACGCCCAACTTAAGCACACCCTTCATGGCACCGGCTGAAGCTTGCACAAAATCAACTAAATCATCTGCCTGACCAAGAATAACCTGTGCCCTCTCGACCACCCCCATTCCCACGGGGGTCAGAGAAACTGAGTGCTTATCCCGCTCGACCAATTGCACGCCGAGAGAGTCCTCAAGCTCTTTTAATCCGGCACTTAAGGTGGACTGCCCAACAAAACAAAGTTCTGCCGCCTTTGTGAAATTACGGGTTTGACTTAGCACCAGCAAATAGCGTAGCTGCTTGAGGGTCGGAGGATTAGTCATCGTTTCTTTGTTATCGATTTATTCGATTAATTAAATCATTTTAATTAGTTGGACTGATATCTGCAACTCCCCCAAAATTCATTCTGTTGATTAACTTAACTAGGAGCAAGAAATGAAACGACCTGAAATTAAAACCCTTCAAAACCTTGAGGCCGCCTTTGCTGGAGAGTCGATGGCCCATATCAAATACCGCTACTTTGCAAAATTAGCTAGAGCGGCAGGCGATGAAGAAACGGCACGAACTTTTGAGGAAACGGCTGATCAAGAGGTAGCCCATGCATTTGGACACCTTGATTTGCTCTACCCTGCTCATGAAATTACCCCTGCCAAAGCATTGCAAATTGCGATTGAGGGTGAAACCTATGAATACAGCGAGATGTATCCAGGCTTTAGAAAAACAGCGGTGGATGAAGGCAATCACGCCGCAGTTGCTGAAATCGATGAGCAGATTGCTGAATCCAAAGAACACGCCCAGCAATTTAAGTCGGTCTTGGAAAAAGCTGCTAAGCGATTTGCAGCATTGGCAAAAGTTGAAGAGCGCCATGCGAATCACTATCAGCAGGCACTCGACAAATTAACTGCAGCAGTCTAAACATTAATGATTGAAAGGAATGAACATGAAAACTTGGGAATGTATTGTTTGTGGTTTTATTTATGATGAAGCAAAAGGAATTCCAAAGGATGGAATTGCGCCAGGGACTCGCTTTGAAGATATTCCAAATGATTGGGCCTGCCCAGAATGCGGAGTCGCAAAAGCAGATTTTGAGATGATTGAAATAACAGCCTAACCATTTAAAAACCATGAAACATTCTGAACAAATTGTCGTGATTGGAAGCGGACTTGCTGCGTTTACGGTAGTTCGAGAGTTTCGGAAATTAAATCCGAATCAAGCAATCGTGATAATTACCAAAGAATCGGGCGATTTTTACTCCAAGCCCATGATCTCAACAGCGTTTGCCTCTCACAAAGAGGCAGCGCAGTTAGTCACGACTCCAAAAGAGAAGATGGCTAGCCAACTCCATATTGAGATCTTGGGTCATACTGAAGTTGTCTCTATTGATCCGAAGGCAAACGAGATTGAGATCAAGGATCAGAATGGCATGATTACAAAACTACCCTATGCCAAATTGGTACTAGCCACGGGTGCACAGCAAATTCAATTGCCGATCAAGGGCAACGGCACATCTCAAATCCTGTCGGTAAACAATTTATCGGAATATCAGCACTTTCGGGATCGCATTCAGAATCAAAAACGCATCGCCATTATTGGGGGCGGATTGATTGGTTGTGAGTTTGCGAACGACTTAAGCATTGGCGGGTTTTCCGTCTCTGTCATTGATTTAGCTTCGCAGTTATTAGGCAGATTAGTGCCCGAAACAATCGCATCGCAATTACAGTCCCGTCTCAGTAACATTGGGGTGCAGTTTTTTTTAAATAGCTCGGTAACTGAAATCAACCAATCGACAGATGGCCTAGAACTAAAACTTGCAAATGGTCAGCCACTAAATGCAGATGTTGTTTTATCAGCGGTTGGTTTACGACCCGACCTAACCCTTGCCAATCAATCTGGAATACGGACCAATAAAGGGATTGTGGTGAATCGTCAATTACAAACGAATTTTGAGAATATCTATGCATTAGGGGATTGTGCGGAGATCAATGGCTTAGTGCTTCCGTATGTGTTACCCATTATGGCTGCTGCCAAAGTGGTTGCTGCGGGCCTAAACAATCAAGTCCAAGAATTAATTTATCCAGCAATGCCAGTCGTAGTAAAAACCCCCGCTTTGCCACTAGTAGTTTCTCCGGCGTCAGCAAATAGTGATGGTGCTTGGCACTTTATTGAGGACAGGGATGGAATCGAAGCGCGCTTTGAGGATGATGGCAAATTATTAGGCTTTGCGCTGGCGGGTCAAGCAACCAATCTACGCTCGACACTAACTAAATTACTACCGAATATTTTGAACTAATTTTTTAAACACTCAATGAAAGGAAATACCATGAATACCCTTGAAAAAATTATGTATACCGCTAAAACGCACACGACTGGAGGTCGCGATGGAAAAGCTATCAGTGATGATGGTCATCTAAACGTTAGTCTTGCGTTACCCAAAGCCATGGGTGGAACTGGAACAGCTACTAATCCAGAGCAACTATTTGCCGCTGGTTATTCCGCATGTTTTATTGGGGCACTTCGCCATGTAGCATCCTTACAAAAGCAACGCATTCCCGATGATGTTGCAATTGATGCAAGCGTGGATATTGGCCCGATCCCCCAAGGATTTGGAATTGCAGTGAAATTAGCGATTCATCTGCCAGGACTTGATCGAAATACCGCTCAGCAACTCATTGATACGGCTCACCAGGTTTGCCCTTACTCCAATGCCACCCGGGGAAATATCAAGGTAGAGCTGCAATTGGTTTAAGAATATAAAACCAGATACTTTAATAACCCATAATGAACAGGAGCTGATATGATGCAGACTGAATTTCTGATTTTGTTGAAAGAAAGGGGTTTCCCCGATCCAGTTTTGGTTGAATATCCTGCGAATGGATCTTTAGATCGTCACGAGCATCCCTTTGAAGCATTGGCTCTTGTTATAGATGGGTCATTAGTCCTAACAGTTAATAATGTTGAAACAGAGTATAAGGTTGGGGACACCTTTCATCTTAAGTATCAAGAGCAACATCAAGAACGCTATGGTCCAAATGGTGTCAAATACTTAGCTGGCCGAAAATAGGTTGATTAAATGTTTGACTGAAGACGACATGTTATACCCTCTGAAAGCCCCATGGAATCAGGCTTGTGAGTTGGGCCACAAAGTTCTTTAGAAAGCGAGCGGTTGTGTGCGTGAAATCACAGTTCTAGCTGTGTCGTTTAAAACGACACTCACAAATATCAGGTTAAAAATTTCCCAAAAAATGCATTAGATCCGTCTCCTCACAGAATCTAAGTCTGCGACTCACCGTTTAGAAGGGCTGAAAAATCTAGTGAGACAATGTTTAACAATGTTTTGTGCAATCCTCACCGAGACTGGCGCCAGGTAGCTAAGCTACTTCATGTAGGTTTTTATATAGATCAAATTAATTGATTATTGATCCTGATAGTATTTTTATATTATTTGTTGTAAAGATATTTTTACTACTAAGATGGAAGTGCATTGTTTTCTCCAATGCAACGACCTTTTAATATCTCCAAGTAATTAGCCACCTTTCGAGGTGGCCATTTTTTTCATAAAGCCTACGTGTAAATCTTCACAATTCTTAGGGAATTTATCTTGAGTGGCTTTAATTTCTTAAGTTAGCTGTTTTAAGATCAAATTAATTAGTGTTTAAGTATCTGAAAAAAACAAAAATATGATGGAAATTAATCGTGCTGAAGAATCTGCTGCGATAGAAGAAATTGAGCTTGCGACTAAGCAATTGAAAGCTGCTTATGCTGCGGTTTTGAACAAATTTGCTCGAATAGTAAAAAACCCTGACTTAAAAATAAATTCCGCAGATGCAGAACTTAATGAGCTAGATATTGCACGACAACGCTTCGATAGAGCAAGAGCGCGGATGGACAAAATTACCGAAGAAATTAGAGTCGGCATAAGAAAATAAATGTCGTTTAAAACGACAAACTATTTCTGCTACCCCTGCCACACAAAATTGTTTTTTCGAGTTTTTCCTAATAAATCCATTAAGACCTTACGATTTTGATTCAAACGACGGATTTTCAAGGTGTGTAGTCAAAAATCACCTAGGGGTGGGAAAAAGTAGTTACAGCAGAATTTTTTGTTTACTGAGTTTTTGCTGCTGCTGAATGATTTTTTGTTGTCGCTGCAAATCCCTCTCCCGCTTCAGTGATTGCCTTGCTACGTCTACTTGTCGTTTTAACGAAGCAATGCGGGTCTGTGCTGGATTTAAAGGTTTCAGGGCTTTGATAGTTTTGATTTCAAAAAAGCGCATATTAATATTTAACTATACCTGTCATCACAGTTTCATTAATTTGTTTAAAATAATTGCAATTTTATGTTCGACCTTAGACATTTAATGTCTCCTCTGCCACCCGAATGGGTGGCTTTTTTTATCTACTCTATTTTTGTATGGTTCAATACATTGCCCACCCCAAACTGACTCTCACAAATCCATTTCGCCCCTAATGCTGTACTAGAAAAAGCGATGGTGCGTCTAGCTTGAAGCGGGTTAATGTGAACCCGCAACATAAATTGTTTCATCGTCTAAAGCCAGCCCGTACCGCGCCACTGGCTTGCTCAATCTGACTATCAAGCTCGCCTGCTTCCACAGCTCCTTTAATAATCTCTAAGGCTTTAATGAGCTCTTCAGGACTATTGACCTCAACTGCTGATTTACCTTTGATAAACTCAATAATTCGAGCCCCATAGCGAATGTTAAGGCACACTTTGCCATCCTGCGCCACATACCACCAAGGTCTTACTCTCTTGTTGATCTCAACGCTTTTGCGATTACCCTCAAGGTCTTTGACCGTCTTAAACTTCTTGACCGTAAAGTTTTCCCCATTTTGCTGCGCTCGAGCAAACTGAATCTGCTCCCACACTTTGGTGGCTAATTTATTGCGCCGCTGCTGCACTGGGGGCATGGCAGTGGGCTTTTTACTATTGGTTAATTTCAAACTGCTTAATGTACTCATGGTTTCCTCCTTGTTAGTGAATGAGTACATACACAGTAGTTTCGGAGTTTTAGATTGAGCAACCGGTTTTGTCTAAGTACCATAGAACCTAATAAATTTCGCCAGTTTTCGCCTTCTTTTATTAGATCTCGCTAAATAAACAAGACAGCAGAGCAATCTGTATGCCATATGCCACTACTGAAATGAGCAGCGACACTCAACCGTTATGTCGCCCTATACCTAGTCAAGCGTGTTCATAGGGATGGAAATTCTGAAGCAGTAGCAGAGACTTGGATTCACTACCCGCAAGGATGCCGTTGGTCTAGCTAGCCAGCATGAATCAAGAATACTTTCTAGCTCAAAGATCGTAAGGCCTAGCCTTACAGGATCACGAGAAAGCCCTGCTTACACAGCAACTTTCAAACCGAATAACCGTAGCCACTTATGCCGTTATTTGTGTTGCGTTTCATAGCCGCATGTAAAAGGAGATCGCGAAACCGCCCTTACCCAATTGGGTTGTGCCCTAAGTGGTGTAGTAAAGAACTCGGTGAAAGTCTTTTCTACTGCTGAGCCTTGTGCTTAAGGCTCAGTGTAGGTTGAATCTGGTGAAAATCAATCAAACTATTATCAAAAGAAAAAATGTGATGAGCGACAAGCGAAATCACAGGCGAATGCAATTCGCCATATAACTATGATTTAATTATTGAAATTAAATGGAGTTTATATGGCAAATACATGCTGGAATTTGTTTTCCTTTTATGGAAATGAAGCAATTGTCGAACAAGTAAAAGAGTGGCAAAAAAGTCTTGATTCAGTAGAGCCGACTGAAGATGATAAGTACTGTATGCGAGCTATTCAGGCTGTTTTCTATCCAGACGCTAAAGAGGATGAGACTTTGGATTATGGAAGTAAATGGGTTCATCAAGATAAGAAAGCTTTTTCTCCTGAGGAAAATCAACTTGGGTTTCAAAGTGCTTGGTCAAGCCCAGACGAGCTTCAAAAACATCTAACTCTTCTACTTCATAAGCTTGATAAAAATGTTTTGGTAGAAAACAGCTACAACATTGAAGATGGCAGTATGGGATTTGTCTATTCAGCGATAAATGAAGATGGAGAAGTTTGTCTTGAGGTGGCTCATGCGGAATTAAATAGAGAGGACTTTGACGATATTGAAGATGCTGATTTTGAGCAACAAGAGCGTCTCGAAGAATGGCAAGTTGATACTGTTCATGATTTAATTCGAAAAGTACCGTCGATTGCAGAAGTTGTAAAAAAGGATTTACCTTATCTTGAAATCGATTGGGAACACTTAAAAGAGAATTAAGTTGCAATTGAGTGGCTTAGTATGATGTTTGTGTGGCGAAAATGCCACGAAAAACCTAATAGAATTGCGCTTCTATTAGGTTTTATAGCTAAGTCATTGAAATCTAAGCGGTCTTAAATCTGCCATTTCCGGTTGCCCAAACCGAACCAAAGAAAACATACTGTAGTTGCTTATTTATTACTTTTAAGGAGCTACTTTTATGTCACAAGCAAAGATCTTAAATTCACAGGAATTGCGCAGGGTGCTGGATTATGTTGCAACCCGCAAACACTCAGCACGTAATCGCGCTATGTTACTGCTAACGCACTTCGCGGGTATGCGGGTAGCAGAGGTGGCTAGTTTACGCTTATGCGACGTTTTAAACGACAGCGGCTCAATCAAAGAAGAAGTGCGCTTAAAACCCGATCAAACGAAGGGAAAATATGCTCGTACTGTGTACTTAAATTTGCGGATGCAAAAAGAACTGGCGCAATACGTAAAGTGTATAAAAACCAACGATCTCCAAAAACCCCTGTTCTATACCCAAAAGCGAGCCAGTTTTTCACCGAACACGCTAGCTCAGTATTTCTTATTCTTGTATCGCAGTGTAGGCATTGAAGGAGCCAGTAGCCACAGTGGACGTCGCAGTTTTCTCACACACTTAGCCAATAAAGGCACTTCCATTCATATCCTAAAGAGCTTGGCGGGTCATAGAAACATCAGCACCACTGCAGCTTACTTGTATAGCAGCCCCGATCAACTCAAGGCTGCAGTGGAACTAGTTTAGCTATTTAGAAAAGTCAGTAAAAACTTGAGCAGTG
>VFQS010001907.1_pt1 | contig 18018 bp, 16 predicted proteins | sample 3512361 | NCBI WGS metagenome assembly VFQS01 (sample SAMN10412375, study PRJNA504923) | tailings metagenome | isolation source: Relicate 1 Philex TSF3 active mining | place: Philippines
CCTTTGGCAAGTTCATCTGAAAATTTAATTCGAGCTATTATTCCAGATGTACTTGCCAAAGGCAGTGATTATACCTTTGAAAATATAGCAGGGGCAGCTTTTGTGCTGGAAAATAAGGGCGAGGTAGTGCGGATTCCTCTGTTGCCCAATGTATCGTCCACTAAAATTGCCAAATTTATACTTAATAAAAATGACTAAGGATGCAAACTAAAATTCAAGACGTTATTCGTGTTCTCTCTTCGCATGCGCCCGCAAGCTGGCAGGAAGATTATGATAATTGTGGGCTACTGGTTGGCGACCATCAAACCGTTATTACGGGTATTATGACTTGCCTGGACGTGACCCTCGAAGTTATTAATGAAACGATTCAAAATGGAGCTAATTTGATCGTTTCACACCACCCCATCATTTTTAAGCCATTAAAAAAATTATCACAGGGAGGATTTGTTGAAAATATACTGCTTAAAGCCATAAAAAATGATATCGCCATTTATGTTATTCATACCAATCTGGATAACGCCTTTCACAGAGGCATAAATGAAACTTTAGCGAAAATTATTGGGCTTAATAATAGATCCATTCTGCAAGAAAAACCGGGTTTATTATCTCAGCTTCAATGTATCCTTCCAGAGAATGAAGCAAATACAATATTACCTCAAATAAATTTATTGAAGCCTCATTCTATTTCGTATCAAGCTGGTATGGCAAATATGTCAGAGGGTAAATTATCAATGGTTCTTCTTAATCATCAACTTTCCGAAGCATGCCATATTATTGATTCATCAACAGGTAAAACTCCTTTTAAAGAAATTACCGGGGTAAAAAACACTTCATACCTGGTGGGCGCAGGAATGGTTGGATATCTAGATCAGCCAATGCCCGCTTTAGATTTCTTAGATTTATTGAAAAACGCCTTATCTCTCAAAGTTATAAAGCATACTTTTCTTTGCAAGGATAAAATTCATAAGGTAGCAATATGTGGCGGGAGTGGAAGCTTTTTATTGCCTGACGCTCTCCAGGCACAGGCAGATATATTTGTCACCTCAGATTACAAATACCACCAGTTTCAGGAAGCAAATAATAAAATTATAATCGCCGATATTGGTCATTATGAATCAGAAGTGTGTGCAGTTAACTTAATAAAGCAAATTATTTCTGAAAAATTTACTAATTTTGCCATTCGGTCAACAACCGTAGTTACCAATCCGGTGTATTATCACCAATAATTTTGAATATATCATAAACCTGCCCAACATGGCCGTTGAAAAAACAGTAGCTGAAAAGTTGAAAATGCTCTACGAGCTTCAACAAATAGACTCTAAAATAGACCAGATTGCCGTACTTAGAGGCGAATTACCCATAGAGGTAAGCGACTTGGAAGATGAAATCGTCGGTCTTGATACGCGCATCGAAAAAGCAAAATCCATTGTTGAAGATCATATTCGCAATGCAGCTCAATATGACGCCTCTATTAAAGAATCTGAAAGTTTAATTGTCCGTTACCAAACTCAACTTGATAACGTTAAAAATAATAGAGAATTTGAAGCCCTTACCAAAGAATTAGAACTTCAAAAACTTGAAATTCAGCTAGCTGAAAGAAGAAAGAAGAATGTTACCATCGAAATTGAAAATAAAAAGGAAGCGCTGACCACCAGTATTTCAAAAAGAGATGTAAAGCAAAAAGAATTAGAGCAGAAAAAAATTGAACTTGACGATATTATAGCTAAAACAAATGACGAAGAAAATGCTCTTCGCAAACGTTCTGTGAAAGCGAGAAATGGTATCGAAGAAAGATTACTAAAGTCTTATGACAAAATAAGAAAATCTTATAGAAATGGTCTCGCCGTGGTAACTATTCAAAGAGATTCCTGCGGAGGTTGTTTCAATAAAATTCCACCCCAGGTTAAATTAGAGATTTTTACTTGTAAAAATATTATGGCTTGTGAGCATTGTGGCAGAATTTTAGTGGACGAGTTCACCGTAGAAATGAATTCTAAAGAAGCCAGCGCTAAAGCTTAAGTTTTATCTATATAAAGTTTTCCTGACAGGGATATAAATCATAGATTTACATCGTGTTTTATATCCTTGTTTTCGTTTTACCAATATAATTGAATGATTTCGCCTTATTCTAATCCAAAAGAATTATATTTAATAACTTAATAACCTAAAAAAACAAAAAATGAAAAAAATAATGCTACTCCTCTGGGTCGTATTCAGTGTAAATATGACGATGAATGCCCAATGGGTAAAATTGTTCGAAGGAGAACATTTAAAAGCATGGAAAGCAAGTGAAAATCCTGAAACTTTCAATCTGACAGAAGGTGCCTTAACAGTTCATGGCCCCAGAGCTCACCTTTTTTACGACGGACCTCTTGCAAATCATAATTTCAAAGATTTTGAATTAAAAGTGCAGATTATGACTTTTCCTCAGGCTAATTCTGGTCTTTATATTCATACCGAGTTTTTGGAAAAAGCATGGCCAGCAAAAGGGTACGAAATACAAGTTAATAATTCCCAAAGTGACTGGAGGAGAACGGCCAGCCTATACAATATAGTGGATGTTGCTGAAGTAAATACCCCCGATAATGAATGGTTTGAACTATATGTAACCGTTAAGGGGAAACGAATCATAACGAAAATAAATGGCGTTACTATCGTTGATTATACAGAACCTAAAACACCTCTGAGAAAAGAAGGCCAACTTCAAAGAATTTTAAGTAGTGGAACCATTGCTATTCAAGGCCATGACCCTAATAGCAAGGTCAATTATAAGGACTTAATGGTCAAAATAAATTAACGTGACCTTATTTGGTAAAAAGTCACGCTATAACGAATAAAAAAGGGCGAAATGGATTTTTCATTTCGCCCTTTTTCATATTTCTTAAAGGAATATTATATTATTTCGTTGCAGGAACAACCAACATTTTTGTTCTTACAAGGGCTGTAATATCCTCTGAATCAGGGGTAAACAAAAGAGCATTAAAAGAACTCGTATCAAAAACCATAACGAACTTATTCTCTGTACAAACCTCTTTAATCTTTGCTGTTATTTTATCCACAATAGGTTTTAACAGTTCCTCCCTTTTTACCTGAAGTTTTTGTTGTATTTGCTGTTCAAATGCCTGAATTGCTTCTTGTTCCTTTTGAAGTAACTCTTGTTGCTCTTTTTCCTTAATAGGAGCAAGATTACCAGATTGCTGTTCCTTCATAAAGGCAATATAATTATTTTTAAATTTCTCAGCCATCGCCTGACCTTCAGCTACCAAGGTGTTTTGGTATTCCTCTAAATCAATGTCTGCCTTGCGGGTGTCTGTTAATGAAGTCAAAAAAGCATTGAAGTTCATGTGACCATAACGCTGAGCATTTAGTCCAACAGAGGAAACTATAAGTAGGGAAAACAAAAATATTCTAATCATTGTCATTTGTTTTAAATAAGAACGACAAAAATAATCGATATCTTTTGAATTATGCCATTATTTTTAAAAGATTAATTTTTTAAAGCAATATTCTATCTATATTCCTACTTTTTCAGAAAAATACCTAAAGAAATTCAATTTATTTCAAACCTTGTTAGACGCATTAACCCTAAGAATGACCTTTCAAATTTTCAGGTACATCCTAGTTTGCATACGACCATCTGCAAGGGTAACAACAATGAGATAGATTCCCTTAGGCAATGAGGAAGGCAAAGAGACAAAATTATCCCCCTTATTTATAAGTCCTCGGTAAACATTTTTTTCGCCAAACCAAATGGATACCTCTCCATTTTCTGAAATACCCTTTAAATAAAAGCGACCATCTCCCGGATTTGGGAATACATTAAATGGAGGAACCTCCCATTTCTCTGTAAGACGAGTGACCGATAAAGAGATAAAACCCAAAAACCCACTATAGTAGTTAGAAGAAAAGGGTAAACTAACATTTGCTATGGATATTTTACCACGATAGGAACCGGAAAATAGCAAAGAATGACCATCAAACTGCCTGAACTGAGAAGGAAATACATTTCCGTCCCCCGAAAAGGTTAACATATTCTGAGGCTTTCCGTCTTCTGAAGCCCACGTTGAAATAAAGGAATGAAAGGATGAAAATGTTTCTGTTGAGGTACCTTGCCAACGTAGTTTCCCTAAAGAATATCCACTTAACCAAACGTTTCCATCGGTTTTATACACAGCTAAAGGAGCCTGGACATTCTCACCACCTAACAGGGTAGCCCAATGTGCATTTCCTCCAAAAGCTATTTTCAATAAAAAAATATCTGATAATCCGTCTTGTGATTGTAAGGTCGTATTCTCCCCTATCTTCATTACTCCCGCAAGAGAACCGGACAGATAAATATCACCGTTTTTAACATCCATAAAGGAGGTTAGTAATCTTTGTTCATAAACACCCCCAAATTTTACCAGTTTTTCTGCCCTTAAATCCTCTCTTTTCAGATACACTAAAAAAACATCCCAGTCGCGGGTTGAAGCTATAACAGAAAGTGAATCGACTAAAACATCCCGATCAAAATTACCCCCAATACCTATTGAATTTCCTCGTAAAAATAAAGAAATGGATTGCATTTGATTGTTCGGGAAGCTACCGGAAAAAGACCTCAATTGTTTTACTTTTCCTGTATTCAGAGAAAAAATTCCTGTAAAAACCGATGATTCCCCTGTACCATAAAGAGTTTGTCCATTATCAAAAGTTAAACTATCTTGAAAACTACCACATAAAATAAGTTCATTAGTAGTTTCGTCCAAATACATTTGACCCCACTCTTGCCAGCTACTTCCTTGAAAAAGAGAGATCCATAGTAAGTCACCTTCCTCATTTATTCTGGCTATAAAAATAGCTTTTGAATTTCCCTTTGTTTTAAAAACTTGTTGATTTATCTGTATTCGTTCGGTAAAACTTCCCGACAGAATAACATCACCATTTGCCAGATTTTTTGCATCGAACAAAACATCATTTCTCATACCTCCCCAAGAGAGTAAGACCTTGAACTGACCTTGCACCCATTTGCCTAAAAACAGATCATTTTCTCCAGCAGACGTCCATAACCTATTCATATCATTCCATGAACCTCTATAATTTCCCGCCATAAGTGTATCGCCACCCATATTTTTAAAAAACGACATCACCTCAATGTCCCCTTTGATAGACATTTGATAAGGTATATCAAGAATCTGTGCGTTGGCTGAATTATATTTTATACATAGGATCAGTGTGATAACAGATATAAATCTTAGAAATTGCTGTAATTTGCTGTCCATAATTTAAATTAATTCAATGTTCAATATAGTTAAAATGGAAAAAGGCCTAAGCAAGTTTATTTTACCAGCTATATTATTTTTATATGGTTGTAAAAATAACGATAAACCCTTTATAGATAATTCTCCGTCTGGTTTTGACCATACCCTTAAAAATATGAACGAGGCTATCGGAACCACCCCTGACGAAGATAGTTTATACCTTGTCAGGGGTAGTTTTTACCTTGAAAATGAAAAATTTGAGGAGGCTGTTCTTGATTTTATGCAAGCATGGAAATTAGACTCGACCCACCCAGAAGCTCTTCATAAGCTATCTGACACCTATTTGGCTTATTTTAAGTCTTATGAAGCACTTCAAATTTTAATAAAAGCAACTGAAAAGTTTCCCAATTCCGCACCAACCATGAGGCATCTAGCCAAACTTCAACTTATTCTAAAACAATATGACGAAGGATTCAAAACGTTGGAAAAAGCAAGAAATATTGGAGAAGGTATGCCGGAAACCGCTTTTTTAACTGGTATATTTTTTAAAGAAATAGGTGATACCGCCAGGGCCATAAATAGTTTACAGGAGGCGATAGAAGGGGATGCTGATATTGAAGATGCGTGGATTATTTTAGGTCAGCTTCAAGAGGCGAAGGGAAATTCTATAGCAAAAAGGTATTATGAAACAGCCCTTCAGAGGAATCCTTCCAATAAACAGGCTTTAATGGCCAAAGCTAATTTTCTGGCTAAAAATAATGACCTGCTTTCCGCTCTTCGTATTTTTAAGAAATTGCAAAGTATTGACCCAGAAAATGCAGATCCCTTTTTCAATGCAGGCTTAATCCTTCTCGATGTAGATTCCATTGAACAGGCATCAAGCCAATTTGATCAGGCCATTTCATTGAATCCGCTCCTCATCGAAGGGCAATTTTATTGCGGATTAAGTGCAGAATGGTTAGGAGATAATCAAAAAGCGAAGAAACATTACCAACTAGCCCTTCGATTAGCCCCAGATTATAAAGAGGCAAAAGATGGATTGCTACGATTAAATAAATAAGATGGCCATTTATACCATATACCTTGAAAAATATCGTATATTGGAATAAATAAAAAATTATGAAATTAACCTTTTGTGGTGGTGTTCAGGACGTAACCGGGAGTAGTCATTTGGTAACACTGGACAGTGGGTTTACCATTTTATTGGATTGTGGTTTATACCAGGGTAATCGACCTGATATGGAAAATTTCAATCAGGAATGGTTATTCGACCCTCAGTCTATCAATTGCCTTATACTTTCTCATGCCCATATTGACCATTGCGGAAGAATTCCTAAATTAGTAAAAGACGGATTTAAGGGTAATATATATTGTACTCATGCCACACGTGATCTTGCTCACATTCTATTATTAGATAGTGCCTTTATTCAAGAAAAAGATGCTGAGTTTTTTCATAAGAAAAGATCTCGGAATGCTGGTTATCAAGATCGTGATTTTCAAGAGCCTTTGTATAAAAGCAAAGATGTACCCATAGCTTTAGAACAATTTGTCACAGTTGGTTACGATCGTTGGATAAACATAAATGAACAGGTTTCTTTTCAATTTTCCGATGCAGTTCATATTCTCGGAAGTGCGGGAGTAACTCTGCGTATTATTGAAAATAAAGAGGAAAAATTATTAGGCTTTACAGGGGATATTGGCAGGCCCGAACGACCTATTTTAAGAAATCCCAAACCGTTGCCTCCTGTTGATTTCTTGATATCTGAATCAACCTACGGCAATAAAGAACACGACTCTAATCCTAAGGAAAGAGAGAGATTTCTGCAGATTTTAACTGAAACCTGTGTTGAAAAGGGAGGAAAAGTAATTATCCCAGCTTTTAGCGTTGGAAGAACTCAGGAACTCTTATTCATCCTGGATCAGCTGGAAAATGAAGGAAAATTGCCACAGGTACCCGTATTTGTCGATAGTCCTTTAGCGGTCAATGCAACGATGGTGTATGCCTCTCATCCCGAATGTTTCGATGAGGATTTGACTGAATATTTACTCCTTGATGAAAATCCGTTTGGTTTTAAAAGGCTAAAATACTTGCGCAAACAAGCCGATTCAATGGCTTTAAATGAGCTAAAAGGGCCTGCGATTATTATTAGTGCCTCGGGAATGATTAATGCCGGAAGGATAAAACACCATGTGGCACACAATATTGAAAACCCAAATAATACTATTTTAATTGTTGGATATTGCTCGCCTTTTACACCGGGTGGAAAATTAAGAGCTGGCAACAAAAGTATTTACTTATTGGGGCATAAAATGGAAGTCAGAGCCAATGTTGAAATTCTGGACTCTTTTTCCGCTCATGGCGATAAACTAGAAATGCTTGATTATTTAAAAAACCAGAAAGGTCATGTAAAAAAATTGTTCCTTGTTCACGGAGAACACGAGGCAAAGAGAGCTTTTGCAACAATGCTTCACCAATACGGATTACCTGAAGCCGTAATTCCAACATCAGGTCAAGAATTTGTCCTGTAAAAGAGGACTATTTAGAAGTTTGGATTTTATTAAGAAGTAATTGAGCTTTAATAAGGAAATCAGCATGATGATTATTCCACTCATTGTATATCATCATGAGCCTAGCAGCATCCCAGGCGGCAGATTTAGGTACAATTTGTCTGGCGGCAATGGGGTGAAGCCAATATTCCAAATTATTACTTTTTAAGTGCGACTTATCTAACCTGTAGTTTATAATAACTGATAATTTGTTTAGTGAAAATAAATATTCGGTCGTTTTATTTAACTCCTTTTGTAAATCTATTACATTCCAACCAGAGAAATCAGCGCCGCAACGTTCACATAGAAAAAGATCCCGACGACCATCAAAAACTACAAGATCGTCAAACTCATATTTATGGAAATTCTTTTCCAAAAAATTTCTGATATGCAGTTTGGCATTTTTTAGCTTGTTAAATTCAAAAGAAAGTCTGTCCTCTGACAACTTAAAATTTTCATCGAACGGCCTGGTTTGACCAGTATTCAGATTGAAAACCTCTTTATTCCTTGACAAAGTATGTCCCAATTCGTTTACTTCAGAATAGACGTTTACGATATCAACGGGTGCATTATTAATCCAACTTTCAAGGAAAAGTTTTTTAGATCCAATCTCGAAAACTAAAAAAGCAATTTCACTAATAGCATAGAAGTTGGGATATCCACCGTAGATATTACCGTATTTAAGTTCCAGAAAGGCTATATTCCTATTCACTTTTTATGTGTATTCTGGGTTTCGGATTTACCAAGACCACCTTGAGAAAAACCGGGAAAAAAATTTCGAACGCAATATAACATAAAAAGGTAAATAAATAGTACAAGTTTTACTTTAAATATTTTTTAAAAAAATAAACTTATCTGATTAACAATCATTTAAAGAATTATCTACCACGAAATCCCCCTCAATTTTATCCAATGTAAGTTCCAATAAAGCATAAAAAGACATTGACGAACCAGAGGAAAAAATTAATTATTCTCCAAACCACTACCATTGTTTTGCCTGATAGGGATAGCGGATTTTATATTGATCCTTCACGAGACCCAGTAATCTTTGTCTAAAAACATCCATATTTTCCTTTTTTTCAGCGGAAATTAGGAGAGGTTCAATGAGTTCTCCTTGTACCCATTTTGCCAACATACTGGAAACGACCTCAGTTTTACCTTCCTCGTCGAGAAGTTCGTCAAAATATTTTTCACGGTAGAGATCAAATTTATTTAGAATGAGCCAGGTTGGCTTTTCGGCAACGCCCAAATCGAGCAACGTTTGATTCACAGTACGTATATGATCTTCATGCTGAGGATGGGCGATATCGACCACATGTAGAAGAATATCACTTTCTCTTACTTCGTCCAATGTTGATTTAAAGCTTTCAACCAGATGGTGGGGTAACTTTCTTATAAAACCGACCGTATCGGACAATAAAAAAGGAACATCTTCCAATACTACTTTTCGAACGGTTGTATCGAGGGTTGCGAAGAGTTTATTTTCGGCAAACACGTCTGATTTACTTAATAAATTCATTAAGGTTGACTTACCCACATTGGTATAACCCACGAGGGCTACACGAATAAGATCCCCTCGACTTTTACGTTGTGTTTCATTTTGCAAAGAAATTTTTTCCAGTTTCTTTTTAAGCAAAGTAACCTTATCTCTAACGATACGACGATCTGTTTCAATCTCCTTTTCACCGGGACCTCTCATACCAATACCCCCTTTTTGCCTTTCCAAATGCGTCCAAAGCCCTCTTAATCTGGGCAATAGATATTGCATTTGAGCCAATTCAACCTGTGTTTTTGCTTGAGCGGTTTGTGCTCTTGACGCGAAAATATCTAAAATCAAGGTAGAACGATCAATAATTTTTACTTTAAGGAAAGTCTCAAGGATATTGACCTGTTTACCCGTAAGATCATCGTCAAAGATGACCATATTTACATTTTCGTGACCTTGAACATAGGCTTGAATTTCCTCTAATTTACCCTTTCCAATAAACGTTTTACTATCGGGGTGTATTAATTTTTGGGTAAATCTTTTGAGACAAATGGCACCTGCTGTGAGAGCTAAAAATGCTAATTCGTCTAAATATTCATTTACTTGTTCCTCCGTTTCTCCCTTTTGGATCAAACCTACTAAAACGGCAAATTCCTGTTCTAAAAGAATACCTTTTTGAGCCTTTTCCCCAACATTCCAGCCATTACTCATATTAACATAATTATTGTATCCAATCGGAAGGATTAAGTCTCTGCTTTTCCTTCCATAATTCAAAATGAATCTCAGGTTTTTCATCACCTAAAGATCCAATAGATTGATTCACCGACAGCACATCCCCTCTTTTAACGCTAATCGTCTCCATATTGGCATACACTGTATAAAAATTATCGTGTTGAACAATCACTGTATATTGGTACCCAGGAACTACTTGTGTACCGACCACTTTTCCAGGAAAAACAACTTTGACTGATGCTTTTGGGGAAGTTAGTATATCAATCCCATTATTCACCGTTTTCACATCTTTAAAATCAGGGTGTTGTTGCGTACCAAAATTTTTGACTACCTGTCCGTTCTCGACGGGCCAGGGAAGACTTCCTTTTGCTTGTTGAAAATTCGATGCGGTTGAGGCAGGCATTGATTTTTTTTCTGATTTTGGCGCTACAGCATTTCTCTTGGCCATCGCATCGATTTCTGTACGAATTACCCTTTCTATGGAATTATCCAATTTAAGTCTTTGCCTCAACTGATCTTCCAGAGAGGTGGCTAATTTCTGTTCATTTTCCTTTAGCGTGGTCAATACTTTATTTTTGACCTTCATTTCCTGCCCTAGTTTTATCTCTTGTCCCTTTATGGCCAGTAAAATAGATTCTTTTTCTGCCAATGAGGAGGTAAGCTGAACCGTTTTCTTTTTCAAAGTTGTCTGCGTCGCATGTATTAACGAAACCTGCCTTCGCCGATAACTCTCGTATTGTTTTACCAGAACAAAGCGTTTATAAAATTGATTTAAATTTTCAGCTGAAAATAAAAAAGCATCCATATTCCTATTCAGCTTATTTCTCAATGCAGCCCTCACCATTTGCTTGTATTCGATCTGTAAGCGGTCAATATCTAATTGAAGGGATGCCAGAACGTCTCTTGTCCGATAAATCCGCGATTCCGTGTAAATAATTTCACTTTTAAGATTATTTACTAGCTGTTGCCTGTTTAAAACCTGCGTTTGGAGATTGAGATAGTGTTGTAGAGATTTTTCCTTATCCTCCCTGGTTTGTTGAAGTTCCCTGGTTGTTTGTTCAATATTTTTCAACAAATCCTTTCTACGCTCCTCTAATTCCTTTCTCGATTGACTATAGGCAGGAACGATTATGGCGAATAAAAAAAGAAAATTAATGGCTACCAGAATACCTCTGCGGGACATCGAAGCGAAGGCTGACAGGCAAATTGAATTGAACCTGGTTGAATGATAGAACGACATGTAGGTTTCCAGTTTCGGCACTTTGTATATTCAAATCACGAAAATAAGAAAATTGTTGCTTGCTTTCTAATTCTTTATAATCTCCAAACTTCATTTTAAAGTATTTGTTGCTTGCAGACTGACTCCAATCAATAGCAGAAATCCTTTTGTTATTAAAATCCCACCCTAGAGACAAGATACCATTATCCATTGATTTTTGCAACTGCCACTCAAATGATTCTTTATTAGTCACCGAAAAATCAGATATATCGTCTAAAGGCGCATTTCCAAATAAGAGTGCTTGAAGATGTAAAAAATCACCGGGTAGCTGATATTTTTCCTTTATGAAAGAGATAGCATGAGCTTCAAACACATTATTGAGCCTGTCTAAGTAAAAAAAAGAATCTTTTAAAATCAGCGCTCTTCCCACTTCAAATCCTAATTTTCGCACGGAAACCCAAATGGCACTATCCTTGCGTACCCGAATAATGCCTTGCCCACTCACATTTGAACCCTCCGATGCCATTTGAAGCTGACATTTTCCCTCCATCCACTCTGGGGCGAATACCGCATTTTTAAGGAATAAAGAAGGGTTATCATCTTCAACTAAACCTCCTTTTTTACTTATTTTAGGTGAGCAGGAAAGAAAAGCAAAAAGAAGAAAAGAAGAAAAAACTAATTTGTACATCTTACTAAAACTTACTCAATTTTAAAGACAAACTTTTTCCTGTATTGCCCAATTCCAGTGATTTTTTGTAAGCATTTTCTGCCTTTAACTTATCATTTGCAGAAAGAAATGCATCTCCCCAATGTTCAAAAAACAGAGGTGTTCCCCATTTTTCACCCTCATTAAATAGCTTTAATGCCACATCATGTTGATTGGCTTTGAATGCAGCAAACGCCTTGGCATGCATGACAAGCGCCTCATTATAACTGTCATCTGGACCGTTATTTATCAAAGGATAGGGCGATTCTCCCTCCGATAAAATTTGCAGCGCCCAGAGATAAGACTTTTTATCTTTTCCTTTTAAAGATAGGAAAATATCCTTTACAGCTACTTTTTCACCTTGTTGCGACAGGGAGAATGCTTTTAGAGCCATTAAATGGTTCGTAAGCTGCTCGTCTTTGGAACTTTGAAGAAAAGCCTCTTCCATCAATGGTAAGGCTTCTTCTGTTTTACCCTGAAATAAATAACCGTACACTGCATAGAAAGGAATCTTTGGGTTATTAGGGAAAATATCCCAGGCAAACAAAGCTTCCTTAGTTAAGGAAACAGATTGACCGGTAGTCCAAAGTAAATGCAAATAATTTTCCCAAATGTAGAAAATAGATTCTTCCTTTTTTAGCGCTGCTTTATACTTCATCACAGCCGTATCAACTACCCCCATGATACGATAAATTTCAGCCTGGAGTGCCAAAGGAGCGGCATCAGAAGGATGTGCAGCTTCCATTGATGCACAAAGTACCAGTAATTGTTCCTTTAAAGAAAACTCCTTAGAAATAACCAGTTTGTCAATCTCAGGCATCAATCGAGCCCTTTTCTTTTCGGTATCAATCTGATTATCAGAAAAAAATGAATTTAACGATAAAAGTGAAGTAGCTCCAGAATTATTTTCAAGTTGATTCAGCTCGAATTTTGCGCGGGAGGCATCAGGCTGTAAAGCCAATAACTGCTTTAAAATTTTTGATGCCCCCTCCGGATCATTATGCTTAATAAAATAATCAGAAGCCAGATAAAAATGATTCTCTTCCGAGGGAAACATACTAATCAGGTTAATCAGCTCCTTTTTTGCTTTTGGAATATTGCCCGATAGATGAAATAGCTCTTTTCGTTGAATGATAGACTTAGGAGAAATACCCCAGGCAGCTTCAAATAAATCTAACACTTTAAATGCTGCATTCCAGTCATTTGCTTTTTGATGACAAACAATCAACGACTCATAAAAATCGATTCTCCTGGGGTCTAGTGTGATACATTTTTGTAGTACAGGAATAGCCAGATTAAATTGACTATGCTTCATAAAAAGCTCGGCTAGTTTCTGCTGGAACCAAGGATTATCAGGTGATTTTTTAGTGGCAGAAAGAGCGTAAGAAATCGCTTTATCCCATTGAGAACTATCCTGATAAATCAAAGACAGATAATAATCTGCCAAATCATTTGACGGATAATCCTTCAACAATTTTTGATAAATAGCCACAGCTTTGTCTGTATTGCGTAAAAAAGTTTCTTTTGCGCCTTCAATCAAAGCTGTTTCTACCAATAAATCATTTGCAGAAACTTGTACTGGTTGCCCCACTACCGCAAGACTTAATGACAAAAAAGATAGACAAAACCAGATAATTTTCATGAAAAGATTTAATCATTATTAATCAATAACGGTGATTTTAAGCATGTTCGTACGGTGTTTTCTCATCAACGGCATAGTACCTGTATTCACTACTACATCTCCTTTTTGAACAATGTCCTTTGCCTTCAGCAAATCTACTACATCCTGAATGGTGTCATCAGTTGTAGCAAAACGATCATAATAAAAACATTCGACACCCCATACGAGGCTAAGCGTAGCGAGCATGTGAACTTTATCACAGAAAATATATGTTTTGATATTGATATCGGGTCTGAAACTTGAGACTTTGAAGGCAGTATAACCTGAGCTGGTCATACCAATAATAGCCTTAGCTTTAATACTTTCAGCGGTTTGGACTGCTTGTTGACAAACAACATCAGAAAGGAAAGTACGTGAGTTATCAGAAGGTACCGGTCTTTTATCTCCAATTTCGAATACTTTTTCTGCTTCTTGAATAATTCTAACCATGGCTTCAACCACTTTAATTGGATGTCTTCCAACCGAGGTCTCTGCACTCAACATAACGGCATCGGCACCATCAAATACAGCATTAGCTACATCCGTAGCCTCAGCGCGCGTTGGTGAAGGGTTAGTAATCATAGAATCCATCATCTGGGTAGCTACAATAACGGGTCTGGATCTACGAATACACTTTTGGATAATTGTTTTTTGAACAACAGGCACTTGCTCGATAGGAATTTCGATACCAAGATCTCCACGAGCCACCATAATAGCATTAGAAGCCTTAATAATTTTATCAATTTTTTCAACCGCCTCAGGTTTCTCAATTTTAGAGATAATTTTAGCCGGGTGATTTTTAGCATCGATTCTAGCTCTTAATTCCTTAACATCTTTAGCTGAACGGACAAAAGAAAGGGCAATCCAATTGACTGGCTGGGTAAGAATAAATTCTAAATCAATAAGATCCTTTTCTGGTAAAGAAGGCAGAGAAATTTTTGTATTAGGAAGATTCACCCCTTTATTTGAGGACAAAACACCACCGAATAGGGTAACCAATCTAACCGTATCTTTTAAATTTGTTTCTATTACTTCGAAAACCAGTTTACCGTCATCTACGAGCACTTTTTCTCCTATCTTAACGTCGGAAGCAAAATCCTGATAGCTCATGTAAATAGCCTCTTTAGTCCCAATACAAGGTTTATTAATCAGCGTAATAATGTCTCCTTCAGCTAGTTCCAATGCATTATTTTCAATTTGACCCACCCTGAGTTTAGGGCCCTGAAGGTCGGCAAGAATACCTATATGATAGCCAAACTTTTCATTTAACTCCGTAATACGTTCTATCACTTCAAGATGCTCATTGTGTCGACTATGAGAAAAATTGAGTCTAAAAATATTCACTCCGGCATCGGCTAAAGCGCGAAGATTCTCAATGGAGCTACAAGCAGGACCAACGGTAGCTACTATCTTTGTGTTTTTGTTTACTTTGTTATGCATCTTTTTGGGTATATCACATTTAACATTCTAATAAATGTAAGGGCGAAATAAGCAATAATATTGCAAAAAGGGATTAAAATATCTGAAAAAATGAAATAAAGAACGTATAAAAGCAAAAAAATAATAAAAAACTTTGATTTTACAGGTAGTTCTGCTTTACTTTGCACCTTATTTTAATAAACCACTAATAATTTCCCTATGTCTAGCATTGCAGAAAGAGTAAGCAAGATTATCGTTAAAAATTTGGGAGTTGACGAAGCAGATGTAAATCCAGGTGCAAGTTTCACTGGTGATTTAGGAGCCGATTCTTTAGATACGGTTGAGCTAATAATGGCTTTTGAAAAAGAATTCGAAGTCTCTATTCCAGATGAGCAAGCGGAAAAGATTCAAACTGTTGGCGACGCCGTTAAATATCTAGAAGATCAGTTAGCTGCAAAGTAATTCTTGTGTAACTAAAGTGCAAACCACAAGTCTGTCAAATGTCAGGCTTGTGGTTTTTAAAACGTTGAAATGGATCAGATGAAAAGAGTTGTTGTAACTGGTATTGGGGCGATTACGCCTATTGGTAATGATATTGATTCCTTTACTTCCAGCCTTCAAAATGGAGTCAGTGGTGCAAACCTTATCTCTCTGTTTGATCCCGCTCTTTTTAAAACGCGCTTTGCTTGTGAAGTGAAAGACTTCAATCCTGAAATGCATATTGACCGTAAAGAAGTCAGGAGGTTAGACCGTTATGCTCAAATTGCTATTTGTTGTGCCGCGGAAGCTGTTAAAAATTCTGGCCTCGATTTCGAAGGTGATTCCTCATTAGATCACGACCGAATTGGTGTCATCTGGGGTTCAGGTATTGGTGGACTTAGTAGTTTAGAGGAAGAAATAAAGGAGTTTATGAAGGGCGATGGTACACCCAGATTTAGTCCTTTTATGATTCCTAAAATGATTTCTGATATTGCCGCTGGACATATCTCCATGCGATATGGTCTTCGTGGTATAAATTATGCTACAGTTTCTGCCTGTGCATCAGCTACTCACGCCATCATCAATGCTATGGATGCTATCAGGTTAGGTAGGAATGATATTGTGGTAACGGGAGGGTCTGAAGCCACTGTAACTGTTGCAGGTATGGGCGGCTTTAGTGCTATGAAGGCGCTTTCCACCAGAAATGATGATTATTTAACTGCTTCCCGTCCGTTCGATAAAGATCGCGATGGGTTCGTGCTTGGTGAAGGTGGAGCCTGTATTATATTAGAATCTTTGGAACATGCTCAAAAAAGAGGTGCCACTATTCTTGCAGAAATAGCCGGTGGCGGTGCTACCGCTGATGCTTATCATCTTACTGCACCTCATCCAGAGGGTTTGGGTGCCACCAATGTTATGAAAATTGCATTAAAAGATGCAGGTCTTAACAAAACAGATATTGATTATGTGAACGTACATGGTACTTCCACGCCGTTAGGTGATATTGCTGAAACAAAAGCCATAATGAATGTTTTTGGGGACCATGCCTATAATATGAATATTAGTTCGACAAAATCTATGACGGGCCATTTGCTTGGTGCCGCCGGTGCCGTTGAATCCGTTGCTTCTATTCTTTCTATCATCCATAAATTTGTACCTCCTACAATCAATCATTTTACAGATGACCCAGAATTAGATGCAAAGCTTAACTTTACTTTCAATGAAGCTCAACCCAGGGAAGTGAAAGCAGCACTAAGTAATACTTTTGGATTTGGAGGTCACAATGCATGTGTTATCTTTAAAAAATTTGTATAACTAATAGTCTGTTGCGATTACTATTCAAATTATTTAACTTTTATCTGTCTAAAGATAAATATTTCGCTCGACGCATGTTCGATGTTCTTGGCTTTGTTCCAGGTAACATAACTATTTATAAGCTTGCCTTTTCCCATAAATCTTCACAAAATGAAAAGCCAGTCCTCTCTCAAAATAATGAGAGGTTAGAGTATCTTGGCGATGCTGTACTAGGTACTGTCGTAGCAGAATATTTGTTTAAAAAGTATCCGGATAGCAATGAAGGTTTCCTCACTAAAATGCGTTCTAAAATCGTCAAAAGGAAAACCTTAAATCGGATTGGTGATAAAATGGAACTCGATGGCGTTTTACAGGAATTTAACAATACCAGACTTAGTAGGTCAATGTTGGGTAATGCGGTGGAGGCACTGGTTGGCGCTATTTATCTCGATGCAGGCTACGCATTTACCCAAAAATATATCGTAGAAAACATTTTACGCCGATATCTGGACATCCATGAACTGGAAAATTACGATGACAATTATAAAAGTCAACTCCTTGAGTGGTGCCAGAAACATGGAAAAACAATTTCTTATAAACTTATTTCCAGGTACAAATATGAAAAACGCGATCGATTTAAAGTGGGTGTTTTTGTAAATAATCAACGCATAGCTACCGCGGACGATTTCAATAAAAAAAGTGCTGAACAAGCCGCTTCTGAAAAAGCGATGATAGCGTTGGGTTTTCTGAGTGAAGAAGATGACGATTGACTTTTTCTACATAATACATGTCTTTATTACCTCTATGGGAAGATATTGAAAAATTATCTCCCGATCCTGCTACCCTAGAACGTTGTTATCGTTTAGCATCTCAGCGATATCTAAAAGATATTGGTGTAGCAGAAGGCCATATTTGGGGAAAAATAAAAACTTCAGGGGCTTCTTTTTTCCAGGTTTGCTGGCAGTTGGAAACTTTAATTTCTGCCTCTAATTCTCCCATATATCCCAAACCAGATAAATATACCTTAGCCCTTGCATTTTACTATTGCAAAAATCCAAGGGCATTTCCTACTTTTGAGGAAATCCCCTCATGGGTAATAACTTATGTTTCAAAGAAACCATTAAGTGAGGCCGAAATACTGGAAAAAGAAGCAGAAAACCAACGATTAAGAGAAAAAAACCAAATAAAAAGACAGTCAGAGATGCTTCAGGGCTGTTTAATATTGACCCTTTGGCTTGA
>VFQS010001908.1_pt1 | contig 18016 bp, 23 predicted proteins | sample 3512361 | NCBI WGS metagenome assembly VFQS01 (sample SAMN10412375, study PRJNA504923) | tailings metagenome | isolation source: Relicate 1 Philex TSF3 active mining | place: Philippines
AATCAGGTGGTCACTTTAAATTGGAATTGGGTGGTCAATATCACTGGAATTTACAATTTATAGCAAATTTAAATTTAAAATAGTCATATTTTGTCTATACTGAAATTAAATTTGTATTCACCAACAAGAACAACTTAGACATAAAATGACAAAGTTGTAACTTAGTTTTGCATCAAACTTAAATTATTTACCATGAGAGTACTTACAAAATCCCGTTTCAAATTAGGACTTGAATGCCCAAATAAATTGTATTATACGCATAAAGAAGAAGAATATGCTAACACAAAATCAAACAATCCTTTTTTAGAGGCTCTGGCTTCTGGTGGTTTTCAAGTGGAAGAATTAGCTAGGATGCATTATCCAAATGGAATTTTGATTGAAGATGGTGTCGATAGAACAGACTATAACTACCAAGAGAAAGTAAATCAAACTAATGAATTGTTAAAGCTAAATGATGTTGTGATTTTTGAAGCCGCTTTCATGTATAAAAATCTGTTCATTCGAGTAGATATTTTAGAGAAAAAAGGCAATCAAATCAATTTAATTGAGGTTAAAGCAAAATCTTTTCAAAAAGGAATAGATGATGTTAAATACAATGCAGACTGGAAATTTTATCTTTTTGATGTTGCTTTTCAAAAATATGTAATAGAAAAAGCTTATCCAGAATTTAAGGTTACACCTTTTTTAATGCTGGCTGATAAGGATAAGTCAACCACTGTAGATGGTTTAAACCAAATGTTCAGAATTTCAAAAAATTCAGGTAATAGAACTGGCATAATTAAAATGGATGAGCAACTAAATAAAATTACTATTGAAAATGACTCTATCCTATCACTAATAGAAGTTAGTGAAATAATAACTCGAATTCAAAACAGTGAAGAACGTATTTTGCCTGAATATGAATTTGAATATGCTATTGAATTGTTTGCAAAAGCATATGAAGAAGACCGTTATTTTGACTATGATTTAAAATTCAATATTTGTAAAAAATGTGAATTCCAAAAAGATGATAAAAAACCACATTTAAAATCGGGCTTCGAAAATTGTTTTAAAAGAAAATTAAACTGGACAGAAGATGACTTCAAAGCACCTAATGCTTTTGAAATTTGGGATTTTAGAAGATGGAAACACTTAATTGATAATCAAATATTAAAATTAGAAGACATTTCAGATGCTGCTTTTGGTGAAACAACAAATAGTTCTAGTAAAATTGGGCGAGTTGATAGACAATTAATTCAAAAGCATAAATCATTAGAAAAAGAAACAACTCCATACCTATTAAAAGATGCTTTAAAAAGTGAAATGCAAAACTGGAAATTCCCATTAAACTTTATCGATTTTGAAGCATCAACAGTAGCATTACCATTTTATTCGGGTCAAAAACCGTATGAAAAAGTCGTATTTCAATTTTCTCATCATGTTTATTATGAAGATGGAACTATTGCACACGAAAATGAATACATCAATGTCACAGCAGGAGATTTCCCAAATTTTGAGTTTGTTAGACAATTAAAAAATGCTCTTAGTGCAAATAATGGAACTGTTTTTCAATACTCACCCTATGAAAACTCTACATTAAATCAAGTTAAGGTCCAACTTGAAGCATCACATGAACCAGATAAGTTAGATTTAATCAACTTTATAAAAACACTAACAACGCCTCCAACAGATAAAGATTACAAGGGTGAAATATGGTCGCCTTCTAGAAAAATGATTGACTTATGTGAAGTAATTAAGGCTTATTATTACAATCCATATACAAAAGGAAGTAATTCGATAAAAGCTGTTTTACCAGCTATTTTTGAATCGTCATTATTTATTAGAAATAAATATAGCAAATCAATTAGTGATATTAATTTGACTTCAAAAAATTTTAGTCTAAATCATATTTGGTTAAACTTCGAAAATGAGAAAGTAATAGACCCTTATAAATCATTAGGAAAACCTTTTGATGGTTGGGACGACTCATTTGAACGAATTACCGAAATGGATGAAATCAACAATGGTGGGGCTGCCTTAACCGCTTATGGATTAACACAATACACTAACATGAGCAATACAGAAAGAGATAGTTTAAAAGCATCTCTATTGAAATATTGTGAATTAGATACTTTAGCTATGGTTATGGTGTATGAACATTTGAAAGAATTGTGTGATGAATAATGTATTGCCTGTTGAAATTATTAAAATATTTCCATCAGTTTGTGATTGGATTGAACAACAAGAAAATATTATCTTTTCAAAAGGAAGAAATTTAACTTTTATTGAAACTCAAATAGCTAAGAGTATTGGAATTAAAAATTTTGATATCATTAAGGTGTTTGAAAGTGATTTTATTCCACAACCCAAAAATAAGATTATTTTAGAAATGGGAGAGCAATTTGGATTACTTAATAAAGAAAGTACAAATGGAATTTGTTTTAGATATGGTATTTTCATCAACAAAAAGGCTACAAATAAAAATCTAGTATTAATTCATGAATTAATTCATACATTGCAATATGAAAAGTTTGGAAGTGTCGAAAAGTTCCTTTATCAATATATTAAAGAATGCATTGAGTTAGGCTATGAAAACAGTCCCTTGGAATTAGAAGCTGTAAATAAGTCGAAATTATATTACTAATAATTAAATTTGAATTACTAAAAAATGAAAAAAACATTTATCATAATTCTCATATTATTTGCATTGTTTGGCTGTTCAAGTGATGATGAAAGCCAAGCTGTTTGTTTAGATGGTTCTTGCAATGCTAATTTTTGGATTGATACTTTGGGGCATCCAGGAACTTATCAAGACAACAATGGAGTTTGGCATATTAAACATGCAGGTTTGAATTACTTTACTGTTAAAGGAAATTTAACCCCATTGGATTCTCATTATGTTATTAATGGCGTACCATTAGTTGTAACAGCATTTGATTCCAATTTTTTCTTTATCCCAGGAAATGTTATTTGGACATACCCTGTTTATTCATATTTGGGATTATGGAATAGTAGTCAAATGAATACTCCAATTCCTATTGGAACACAAACCTATACTTTTCCGCAATTAATAACACAAACCAGTATAATGAATTTAGCGGGTTATACCATTCAACAAAATCCCCATGTTAATGTAAATCATCCTGCCTACCCCACCTATTTTTCAACGTATTCTCGCTATACATACACACCACAAATGTCAATGCCTTTTTTTGAAGATTTCATTGGTCGTGAGGCTACCCTTTATATTCAAGTAGCTTTTGGTGAAAATAAAGAAATTGTAGATAAGGAGTTGAAGGTTGTTTTTGAGGATTAGGTTTTTAATTCGATTAAATAAAATTAAATATTTTATTATTTTTAATTAAAATGAAAAGTAAATGTTAGAAATACTAGAAAGTTTACTTCCAAATAGAGTAAATATACCTTTAACAAAAAATGATTTACCAAATAAAGGTTATATGGTTTATATCTTAATACATAATAATATTCCGATTGTTGTTGGACATGGCCAAAAAAATAGGGCTAAAATAATTTTTGACAATGAAAATCAAATAACAAGCAGCCATTTAAAATCAATTTTTGTCAGGCTATACCATCTTTACGGATTAGGAAATTTTGAAAGGTATTTCATCAATTGTTTAAATAAAGATGAAGCTAAAGAAATAGAACGGTTTTTACATAGTCAAATTGGAGGAAATAATAGGAATATTCCAGTCGAAATAAGAAATCAACTTTTTAGTGAATTAGAAGACTCTTCAATAATTCGTTTGATTTTAGAAATAGCATTACGTTCTTCTTTTGATGGTATCTCAGACTTGAAAAAATGGAGAGCAGATGGAATATTAAGTGATGATATATGGAATGAAATATCAGAAAGATTAAGATTAAATTAATAAATTTTAAAAATAAAATTGGATAATGAGCTACTTAATAACATGTTCAGGTTCTAAAGTTGAACCTAATAAAATTAACCCTTCTACTTTAGAAAAATTGTCATTTAGTCAATTAAATCCTATTAGAGAAAAATTAATTAATGAATATCAAAAACAAAAAGGAAACTTAGATTGGAATTCGTGTTTGCCCGCATGGCAATTATATTCAGGTAAAAGAGCTAAACTTTACGCTAAAGTTAATGATAACAATTGGTTAAAATCAGATGCTGATATAAAAATTTTATCAGCTTTATTTGGATGGATAAATCATACGGATTTAATACCATGGTATAATTTAGCAATGTCAGATAAAATCAATATCAATAATAATCAAATAATTGTTTTTAATTATTGGAGAAATAATATAAATCTAACTGATTTCATTAATCCTATGATTGACATAGATTTACTTTCAAACAAATACAGAAAATCATTAAATATTGGTGGAAATCCAGTTGCTAAAACTCCAGATTTATTGTGGAATGATAAGTATGGTGTTCATAAAGGAATATGGCTAAATGAAGAATTAGAATTAATTTAAAAATCAATTCATTATTTCACATTTTCCCTCAAACCTACCTAAAATAAAGTCAATTTCGTGATTTTCCCAAACTGCAATTTGAATAATCACGTAATTGGCTTTGTTTTCAATCACTTTTTGAGAATGATGGAGCTTTTTATTTAATACAATTCCTTTAGCCCAATCATAAAATTTAATTCTATATACTTTTAATTCATTTTTAGGGTCATACCATATACCAATACTGTGATTCAATTTATTTTGTAAATCACTCTTTTTATATAATTCATCATGATTAAAAGTAATTGTATTAAACTCTCCAAGTCCATCCTCAGTCTCGTAACATGCCTCAAATACTTCAAAATTGAGAAATGTATCTAAACAATAATTTTTTAAAATTTCACTAGGCATTCCTGACACACTATCAATATCAAGTCCTAATAAATAATAACGGTGGTCATATAATCTAATTTGAAGTGGAGCAACATATTTATAATCCTCAACTCCTTCTTTGTTCTTGTAATAATATTTTACAACTATACCTTGTTTAGCAAATGAAATTAGTTTACCAGCTAATAAAATGATTTTATTATGATTATTTATTTCTGGTTCTGTTTTTACAAAAAACTTCGAATCAAGTAAGTCTTTTTCTTTAAATCCGTATTCTTTAGCTACTAATTCTTTAATTTTTTTTATGGTTGGTAAATCATCTTCTGTTTGCATATTGCCAAATATCAAAGGAAAAGCATTAATCTCATCTTGACTTAATACTAATTTATTTGGAATAAAATTTAATTTTAATGTACGTTTATGTCCATCAAAACCATATAAAATTTCATATTCTTCTTCAATCATTGTTTCAATTATTCGATCAAAAGTTTTTAAGCTTTTCTTATCAAACCCTTCAGATTGTAAATAGTTGTTAAATTTTTCGAAAACTATTGTTTTTAAGACAAAGTCATTATAGGAATTAAATATTTTTTCAATTATCAATTTATAATTTTGGTATACTCCTGTTGTTTTCATTTTATATTTTTTTACAAAGATAATAATTTCAATATCACAACAAAGACGTTTTTGTCTATGTTGCGTATTATCTTTGTCCCATCAAAGCATTAGTGGCGGAATTTGGTTTCGGTGCACAGAACCCAAAGAGTAGACGCGCACAACCTAAAGTTGTGTGGACTGAAAAAGTCCGTGAAGGTTCAAACCCTTCCTAATGCACTAATTTAAATCACTGTACTATGAGTAATTTACAATTTGACAAATTAAAATTCATTGAGTATGTTGTTGGTGAAAGTTTTGGCACTAATAACAACGAAACACTTATGCAACAAACTGAAATTAAAGAACTACAAAAATTCTTTAAAATTAATTACAATGAGTTGGTAGTACTTTCTATACTTATAGAAGGTGGAATTCGCCAAGAAGAACAGGGTATTGATGCCTTTTTGGAATACTTTGGCGGTGGATTATCTGGTATAAAACATATTAATAAGGCCCTACATTCTCTAATTTCTAAAGGATATGTGGTTTCAACCACAAAAAATAAGTTTAGTAAAACCCTAATCAAACAAACGTTTCAAGTAGATGAGAAAATCTATGAGGCTTTATTAAATGACAAGAAAGAAGGATTAGAATTTAAACCTGCCGAAAACTTCAATCAATTATTAAAAAATGTAAATGAAATTTTCAGAAAGCGAAAAGATGGATGTTTTGATGCTACAACGTTAAAAAAACTCGTTGAGCGTGAATTAAGCACTGCAACAAAAGATGAGGCACTAAATTGGCTGAACAGTTTTTCAAATTTAACACTTGAGGATAAAATTCTATTTCTATTCGCTGCTTATACGCATCAAAAAGATGAGGAACAAATTGATTTAGAATTTTATATCAAGCAAATTGAAGATAATTTTGCTAAACAAAAAGCATTTAGGGATAGTATCGCTAATAAATCTTCATCATTAATTACTAATGATTTGTTACTTAGAGATGAAGATGGTTTTATTTTTGATGAATTTGTAGGATTAACAGAAAAATCAAAAAATGCATTGTTTCAAAAAGAAACCAATAACGTAAAAAAGAATGCTTACAAAACAGCTACAATTATACAGCCAGAAGATATATTTTTAGAAGAACTTTTTTATAATGAATCAGAATGGTCTCAAATCAACACGATTGAAAAAATTTTGAGTAAAGAAAAGCACCAATTAGTTGTCAATCAATTACAAGAAAACGGATTAGCAAAAGGAATTTCTATAATTTTTAATGGCTCTTCTGGTACCGGAAAAACGGCTACCGCCAAACGTTTAGCTAAAATTACGAATCGCCCACTATTTTGTGTAGATGTTGAAAAAATTGCGAACAAATGGATTGGCGATTCAGAAAAGAATACCAAGAAAATCTTCGATGAATATTACGAGTTTTCCAATCAATGTGAACTAACTCCTATCCTATTCTTCAACGAAGATAGTATCTTTTCAAAGCGCGTTGATGTTGGACATTCCTCCGATCGAACGCACAACAGCATGCAGAATATTTTGTTAGAACAAATGGAGCAATTTACTGGAATCTCAATCGTTACTAGTAACAATGCAGAAAAATTGGACAAAGCATTCGAAAGACGTTTTCTTTATAAAGTCGAATTTGAAAAACCAACAAAAGAAACGCAATATAATTTGCTATCAAATGCTTTTCAAAACATCTCAAAGGATACAATCAACACTATTTTAGAAGATTATTCCTTTACAGGCGGCCAAATATATAACATCCGTAAAAAATACATCATGCAATGCATCATTGAGGATGCTAATTTGGATGAACTTTTCATCAAACTTTGTAAAGAAGAATCAGTAACAAAAACAACTCAAAAAATCGGTTTTAACTCTAATAACTAGAAACAATGGAAAAAACTATTCGTTCCTATTTGAACTCACTAATCATAATTTTTATCTTTTACTTCGCCACTCGAGGAATCGTAAAATTATTTTGGAATCATAACAACAGAGAGGTTGTTAAAGCTCGGACATTTATATTGTTCACATGCTTATTTATAGGCTCCTTTTTCAATATTGTAATAACTTACCATTTGGTTGATGGCAAAACGGAAATGGTTCGTTTATTTTATAAAATTTATTTATTCCTAGCATTTTTGTATATTGTCGTGGGATTAATATATGATATAATAAGTAGTTCCAACTTAACTTCTAAAAAAACTATCAAAAATGAAAACAAATAATTTCAAAGCTAAATTCAATTATACCTACATAGAATCGGGATATAATGAACAAGATTTTAAGAAAGTTTACGATGCTAAAACAAGAAGTATTGATTGTGAATTACTTCTACCAAATCATGAAGGAAAATATGTAATTGAAATGGAGTTTGAAACTCCTGATGGAAAATATAAAGACTTTGTGAGCAGTGACTTAAAAAATATAGTTTTAAATGGTTCTGATTTATTGTATTTGGGTATTCATTTAAAAGGTTATAATGTAAATGAAAATAAAGTCATAGTGAATGGTGATTTTGTACTTGAAATAAAAGATGAAATGGATGGATTTCATTTTTTTAATTTCAATTTAGAAATTGAAAATACAGATATCATTTCTGTTTTTGAAAAAGAAGATTTATTAAGTAAATTATAATTAATATGTCGTACTTTATAGCCTTGTAGACTTCAAAATTAAGGATTTTAACACTTTCATAGTTTTGAACTAAATAAGTACACTTTTTATTATCGATTCACAATAGCTTAAATGCCTCAGCTTGTATCATAGTAAAGACTAAATTAAAAACGAGGGATTAATTTTTGCGTTGCTCATAACTTCTTTAGTAACTTTGTATAAAATAGGTTTTGCCATGAATACTTTTGAGAACACATATAAAGAACCAGTTCTAATAATAAGAAATAACTTTGATATTCAAGAAGATAATGATAGTTTGGAACTAATAGCTAATAATCTAAATGAAAATCTAAAAGTATTCAGAAATAAAAATTTATTAAGAGAAATTATTACAAATAATAATTGTGAAAGTATTGAATTTAGTTTTCACAATTATGAAATAAGTAAAGAAGTACAAAAAATATTAGTTCATGGTGACGAAGCTTTCTTATTCTATGACGAGTTTGTTTTTATTCATTTACCATTTGATATTGATTATGATACCCTTTTTAAAATGCATAATGAAGACAAATTAGTATCAGATTCATATTTTAATTCATTATTTCAAAAAATTAAAAATTTAGGTTCAAATGAAATATACTTTACAGTATTTCATCCTAAAAATATAAAAATATTGGTATAAGATAACTGGTCTGTAATAGAACAAGTATTACAAACAAAAGAAGAGTATTTTAAAATAGTAATGTGAGAAATATGAAACTAAAGAATTTACATACTACCAAAGTGTTTGACTTTTACATTCCTGATTTCTCAACAAAATTGGAATTACCTTATGTTGATGTAGGTATTAGTGCTGGCTTCCCCTCACCTGCTGATGACTTTATCGAGTTAACAATTGATTTGAACAAAGAATTAATAAAACATAGAGACAGTACATTTTTTGCCAAAGTAAAAGGGAATTCAATGAAAAATGCAGGTATTTTCGATGGTGATTTATTAATAATTGATAAAAGCTTAGAGCCACAAGATGGTAAAATTGCTATTTGTCAAATAGATGGGGAGTTTACCGTAAAAAGAATCAAAAAAGAAAAAGAAGTAGTTTGGTTAATAGCCGAAAATGATGAGTATAAGCCCATAAAAGTAACAGAAGAAAACGAACTAATGATATGGGGAATAGTAACAGCATCAATAAAGAAATTTTAAAATTAATGGAAGAAAAAATAATAAAACTAGAAACTAGTATTGTTAATACTTATGTAGAAGATTTTAAATTTAAATTAGATGAAGTTGTTTCAATGGGAGAATCACCTATTGAAAAGCTAATGATTCTTCAATTATTCAATTATTTTCTAAAGTATGATAAAAAAGATAAAGATGACGATAGTGCTAAATTCGCAAATTTAGACTTTATTTATGAAGAAATATGTTTATTCAATTATCCAGATGAATCCGAGCCCAAATCTGAATATCATCTAAAAATACTTGAAGAAAAAGTAACTAAATTTAATTATAGACCTAAGAATGGTAGGTTTTATAAATTTGTTGGTTTTAAATGCACAATGAATAAAAATATTTATCTTAACGACAAAGGTTTATATTTTAGAGATATTGAAATTAGACCTCAATTTTATGAAATTAATTCTGATGGTCATTACAGAATAGATATTGCATTTATTTTAAAAACAAGAAATTGGGAAGATAATAACAAGATAATAGAAGAAAGAAAAATTGCAATTGAATGTGATGGATATGATTATCATTCTTCTCCATCACAAAAAAGAGAAGATGATATTAGAACAAGGAAATTAAAAAGAGCTGGATGGAAAGAAATTGTAAGATATTCAGGAAGTGAAATATATCATATAGATAATGACTTAAATCATATGGATTATAATTTTGAAGAAATAATGGAGATAATAATGTATTAATGTTTGCCTTAGTAGATTGCAATAACTTTTACGCCTCTTGTCAAAGAGTATTTGAGCCACATTTAATTGGAAAACCAGTTGTGATACTTTCTAATAATGATGGTTGTGTTATTGCACGTTCTAACGAAGCCAAAGCATTAGGCATTCCAATGGGTGCTCCTGCATTCGAATTCAAAAAACTATTCGAAGACAACAAGGTATATGTCTATTCATCAAACTACGCTTTGTATGGTGACATGAGCAGCAGAGTAATGAATATACTATCAACTTTTACACCAGATATAGAAGTATATAGTATTGATGAAGCTTTTCTAAAATTCCACGGATTTGAATTATATAACCTGGAAGAGTACGGAATTAAGATTCAAAGAACCGTAACTAAAAATACAGGTATTCCAATCAGTGTAGGATTTGCACCAACAAAAGCACTAGCTAAAGTAGCCAATAAAATAGCAAAGAAGTTCGCTGAAAGAACAAAGAGTGTCTATGTGATAGATACAGAAGAAAAGAGAATAAAAGCCCTTAAATGGACTAAAATTGAAGACGTTTGGGGTATTGGTAGAAAACACGCTAAACGTTTACAAGCAGTTAATGTTTTTAATGCCTATCAATTCACTCAATTACACGATGATTGGGTTAGAAAGGAAATGGCAGTTGTAGGATTGAGATTAAAACTTGAGTTAGAAGGTAAACCAACATTAGATTTAGAAACTCCAAAGAGTAAAAAAATGATTGCTACAACAAGATCATTTGAAAAACCAATGACAAAATTGGAAGATGTTTCTGAACGCATTGCAACCTTCACAACTTCCTGTTCCGAAAAACTAAGAAGACAAAACAGTCATTGCAACATGATAATGGTTTTTCTTCACACCAACTATTTCAGAAAGGACCAACCACAATATTCAAGAAACATAGTAATCAACACCGATTTCCCAACAAACTCCACAATCGAGTTAAACAAATATGCACAAATAGGTTTAAAAGCAATATTCAAAGAAGGCTACAATTACAAAAAAGCAGGGGTAATAGTAATGGGATTAACTCCAAAAGACCAAACCCAATTATCACTATTCAACACCTCAAATCCAAAACATCATCCTTTAATGTCAGTAGTTGATAAACTTAATTGGGCATATGGTAAAAACAAAATCAAGTTTGCCAATCAATCCCTTGGCAGACAATGGAAAATGAAGCAAGAAAAATTATCAAAATCTTACACAACTAGATTAGATGAGATAATTACAATTAAAATTTAAAAGAATAATTATATTTGAAAATAAAATAAAACCACACAAAACTTTCGCCAATCTTGTCTATTTGGAATAAAAGTTGTCTGAAAGTATCGCATATTTACAAGTTACCAGCCATATTAAAAAAGACAAAACGTGATATTATGAATAAAATTAAGCTCTTATTAGTGACAGCTATACTTTGTATAACAAGCTCACTTGCATTCAGTCAAAATGATTTAAACAAAAGCTTTATTGGTTATTGGACTACAGATGGCTCAATGACAAGAACTATTATCTTTAAAGATAAAGACAATGTTCTTCAAATTGTTAAATGGGATAGTAGTAATGGGGAAGAAAAGGAAATTTTAAAAATTCAAGTAGTAAACAATACAATTAAAACTACAGAGAAAATGGTTTCAAAAAATTGGGTGACCTATAATACCTATTCAATTATAGATGAAAATACCCTTAAATGTTCCATAGGTGGTGATGGGAAAGGTTCCGTAATTTATTTAAAAAGGTTAAAATAAATGTCAACAATTGAAGTAAAAAGACAACATTACGTTCCAAGAACATATCTAAAACACTTTTCGACAGAGCGTTCGGGAGAATTTTTTATTAAGGCATTGCCGACAACAGACTGTATAGAAGGTAGGATTATCGAATTAAACATTTCAAATATTTGCCTTCAAAAAGATTTATATACACTTCCTGGCGACACAGCCGAAGAAAGAATGTTAATTGAAAAGTTTTATTCCGACAACTATGAAGTTCACTACAATAAAATTTATGAAATACTGATAGACCCTGACAAAAAAACTCTGACAGACGAAGAAAGAGAGCTAATCATTTCGACAGTTGTTACTATGTTTTATAGAACTACGAAATGGATAAATCTACATAACGAGTTTTTTAATAGAGTTTTAGAGCAAGCATACTTTATGTGTCAGCAGACAGGAAAAGACTATTTTATGTTTGAGAAACAGAAAATTTCTGTAGCAGGCAAAACCCTTGAACAGTTGCAAAAAGAAAATAAATATGAAAATCGACCTGCCCAAATCTTGACACAACTTCAAGTAGCATTGCGACTTATTAAACTACGAACAATAAGTGACGGTATCTATGTTTCAAAATTGGTTGACGAAAATTGTGAATTTATTACAAGTGATAATCCTGTTGTTTACTCGAATATAAACAGCGGTCACGTAGCACCATTTGACCCAACCAATATTTTAAAATTACCTTTGGACAACAAACATATGTTATTTCTTATGCCTTATTCGGACAAAGAAACAAAGCACTTATTATTACGACACAATGTAAGTGGGACAATGTGTTTTACAGAAAAATTGACTTCTAATTATGAACAGTTTCGGAACACAGAAAGATTTTTACTTGGTTCTGACAGTTCGCTAAATGGATATTTGGCAACAAAAGAAATATCTGAACGACCATTAACAGAAGAAGAAAATTTGAAAATGAAATCATTTGGTGACTTAATACAGAAAGGAAAAGACCTTGGACTATTTTAGAATAAATACGGCTGGTAACAGGCGTTTGGCAAAAAAGCGGGTTCAGTACTTAAATGAAACTTTGTGCTTCGTTTCAAGTTCAGTGCTGGCAGAAAGTTTAGTGCTTCGAAATCCGCTTCTTCGCCAAGCGCCAGAACGTTAGTGGTAATATTGGTCAGAATAATCCGAACGAGACCATATAAATCGAAGTAGGAATAACTAAAAATAAATTTCAATGAAACAATTTATCATTTTACTATTAATTCTTGCGCCATCATTAGGATTTAGTCAAGGAATGAAAATTACATGGGAAGATTCAGATGGTAGAGAATTTTCAATTAACACCCATACAGGTAATTTTCAATATTCAATGATTGCTGGCGATAAACTTTATTACAATGGTCGATATGATAGCGGGCCAGAAGGAAGTATAAAATCAATTGGAAATGTTAAGGTTTATTATAACGGTAAATATGACGGTGGTCCAGAAGGTTCTGTGAAAAGTGTCGGTAATATAAAAATATATTATAATGGGAAATATGATAGTGGACCGGAGGGAACTATAAAATCTGTCGGTGGTTTAAAAATTTATTACAACGGCAAATATGATAGTGGCCCTGAAGGCTCAATAAAAAGTACGTCTGGCTCAGTAAATCGTTAATTTATTATTTTTTAGTAGTCCTTAATTATATTTTGTTGTTTAAGATTGGACATAGATTTAAGTTTTAAGACTAATAAAGACAATGAAAAAACAGAAAATGAAAAGTGTTTATAAAAGTAACAAAGGGAAGTGTCTTTTTTTTGAACAATTCGAGCAAAGGGAAAGGTCTGATTGGAATGATGATTTACCTCCATTTTTTGAACGAATCAATAATATTGAAGACGACCGTTCATTTATAATTTTGGCAACTTCGGTTCTTGAATATCAAATAGATAAATTTCTGAAAGCTTTTGTTCCCAATCATCAAATACTTGTAAATGACAAAACAAATTTTGTTACAAAAATCAACATTATAAAAGCTTTCAATCTTATACCAGAGCATTTTCCAATTATGTTTGACAACATTAGAAATATTAGAAATGATTTTGCTCATAATTTAAATATTGACACTTTTAACGATGCAATTGAATCAGAAAAATTATCAAGTCATATTGAAGAAATGAAAAAGCTTTGGGAAGAATTTCAGAATGATATGTGTTACTGGCAAAATAATGAACCTATTCGCCTAATGTTTAAAGATATTTGGAGAGTTTGTATTGAAGGTTTAAAAGTATTTGAATCAAATGTTCGTCTTTTTAGGCAGGAAACCGAAAATAAAGAATTTATAAACCATTTATTGAAACTTTCAACAAAATTAAAAGATATACGAGAGACATCAGAAAGAGATAGCGTTTTAAAAGAGTATATGCCGTGGAGAAAATAAATATTACCGCTAACCGCTATTATCAGATATAGCTGGAATTTCTTGAGTTGTATCTTTTTTACGTAAATACATTAAGTATGCAGTTCGTTGGCTTCCGCAACTAACTAGAAGCAGCGGAACGATGTTTACAAGCTTAAAATATAATCGGAATGGACAAAATTTACAAATACATCGATCAAAAGGGGATTCCATTTAAAAAGTTAGCTAGCTTTTCAGTAAAAATTCAGAAAAATGACATTTTAAATAAACTAAACATTGAATCCGATGAAACAACAGATAAAATAATACAGAAAGGGGAATTAATTATTTCCGCTCATAATCATCCCAATGTAAAAGCTCCAAATTTTCCTGATAAATTCAAACTAGATAAAAAAGTCCAACAGAGAATTGCAATTAATTGGCTAAAAGATACGACAGGTTATGTAGTGAATGAATTTAAAACGCTCTTCGAACTACCAGAGCTAAACCGAAATCCATTTTTATTACAGATTGAGAGAGGAATTGGGAATTACTTTTTAATACTTGCAACAAGAGTTATTAATGGAAATCTAATTGTCAGAGAAAAGTTTCATAGCCATCATGGTTTTTTACAAGAAAATTTTATTAAAACATTTGGTCAAATTGAAAAAATAAACGGAACTATAGGTATAGAAGGTAAAATGAATGACTTTGGTAAACTAACTGAAGTAGGTGGAGATTTGTGGTTTTCTAATCATGTTTATCAAGAAAATTTAGAATCTATCAAACCATTAAAAATAGTTTACGGAGATTTAAATTTAAAAAACACTCATGCAACTTTGGAGTCTTTAGAAGAGGTTGGAGGAAACTTAAATTTAAGAAAGACCACATGTCGTAACATATCATCTTTAAAAAAAGTTGGTGGAAATGTATTAGTATCAAAAAGTCAAATGAACAACTTTGACTTTTCTAAAGTAGAAATCACTGGAAAAATCAAGACATTTAATGATGAATTCAACGAAGGAAGATTAACAACACCTAATTATTAATGAAAATAATTATAATGAAAAGGCAGCTCACAAAAGCGTGTAAGCAATATTGACTAGCAAGAGGTGCAACTAGAAAAAATCATCTACAAGCAAAACGTCCATTCAATATTTCATATAAAGCATTAATAATAAAATAATGTGCTTCCATTCCAAACAAACAAAAATAGCTTTAGAAGTCGAAAACAGATTTAAAGCAACTATAGAAAAGAAAGAACTTTTCAAACCAGCTATTGATATAAATGGTTTTGATTTTGGAATAAATCCAGTAATAACAGATGAAAACCCTAATTTGATTAAACATTTTAATTGGGGTTTAATTCCTTCTTGGTCAAAAGACGAAGACATCAAAACTAACACTAAACGCCCGATTAGAAACAATAGTAGAAAAACCATCATTCAAAAATTCTATCAACAAAAGATGTCTAGTAATAGCAAATGGTTTCTATGAATGGCAGTGGCAAGATAGTAAAGGCAAAAATAAAATCAAGCACGAAATTGGTATTGGTAATGATGAATTATTTGCTTTTGCAGGTATCTATTCACAATGGGTAAATCAAAGCACTGGTGAAATTAAAGACACTTTTTCAATTGTTACTACACAAGCCAATCAACTAATGGCTGAAATCCACAACACCAAGAAAAGAATGCCAATCATTCTAAAACCAGAAGACGAATCCAAATGGTTACAACACAAACCAATCAATGATTTTGCCTATCCCTATCAAGTAACTCTAATAGCAACCAAATTAGATAATACACCACAAGGTCTATTATTATAATTTATATATTTTTCAAAAAATTAAAAAAAATTACAACCATAGGGTTACCTTTTTATGATTTGAGTATAAACAGTTATAAAACAAATTAATTTATAACTTTTTAAAAAATTTAAATCATGAAAAAAGCATTTTTATTTATCGTCTTTTTATTTGCAGCTGCAAATTCATTCGCACAATCTACAGTTTATGTACAAGGGTACACAAGAAGTAATGGAACTTATGTGCCAGCACATTACAGAACCGCTCCAGATTACACCATTAACAACAATTGGTCAACTGTAGGCAATGTCAATCCGTACACTGGAAAGGCAGGAACTGTTCCAAATACATATTCAACAAATAGCTATTCAAGTTCAACTTATTCTTTGCCTACCTATTCAACTTATTCTTCAACTTATTCTTCAACATCAACCTATAGTTTACCAAGTTATTCAACACCAGTTTATACTGGACCTCAAGGAGGAACTTACTATATTAATTCAAATGGTAACAAAACATATATTAAATAATTAAATAGGACTCATAAGAGCCCTAACTAAATTTTTACATATGAGACTATTTTTAATACTATTTTGTCTGTTCACTTTAAAAGGAATAGCACAAAACTCAACTGTTTCTGAAACTAAAAATATTATACTAGCCGAATTTTTTGTCAAAGATTTGAGATTAGATGGTGCGAACTATTCTATAGAAGCTAGAGAACAAAATAACAAATTATTCTTTTACAAATCACCAGATAGTAACGAAGTATTATTATCTAATTACTGGGAAAAGGACGACACACAGAGTTATGGTTTAATTAGTAAAATAACTTACAAAAAACATGAAGCTACAGAAGAATTCTATGAAATTGATGAATACAAATTCATTTGGAGTTACGTAAACTCTTATGATGATAAAAAAGGAACTTGTGATGCAACTTTAAAATTAGAATACAAACCCAATGGGATTTTCTTTGATTTGAAAATGTATTCAGAGAGTTTAGAAGAATTATATTATAGAGGAGAATTTAAAGGTTCTATGGAATTTATAACCTATTTAGTGCATAAGTATTAAATATTTTTTAAATTGTGCCTTTAAATAAAATAATAATGGCACTAAGCGAAAATGATTCAAAACTAAGCGACCAAGAGATTATTCTTAAAATTAAAGAAGATACTGATGCTTTGGGAATTGTTTACAAGAAATGTAAATCAAGCGCATTGCAATTTTTAAGTAAAATTAATTATAAATCTAATGATAGAATTGATATTGAAGATATTTTTCATGATTCAGTAATTGTTTTGCTTGAAAAAATTAGAAGTAGTGATTTTGTTTTAACATCTAGTTTACAAACATATTTAAATTCAGTATGCCGTTTCCAATTATTAAAAAAAATTCAAAAAAATAATGCCATAGAATTTAATGATAATAATGAAAATGATGATGAAAGTGAAGATTCAATTAGATTTAATCCTCTAATAACGGATACTTTAGAAGAGTTTGAAGATTCTACAGAGCAACAATATATTGCTATAGAAAAGGCATTAGAAAAAATTAAAGCTGCAGGCGGCCATTGTTATGAATTATTGACATTATTTTGGTATCATAAAAAAAACATGGATGAATTGTCTGAAATATTTGGTTATACCAATTCGGCCAACACTAAAAATCAAAAGGCAAGATGCCAGAGAAGATTAGAAAAAATCACGTTCGATTTAATGAACAATTAAAATGGAAAAAGAAATACAAATACTTCAAGATTTATTTATACCTATATTGCAAAAAGACGAGCGTTTTGAGGAATCAAAATTTGATAGTTCTTTTTGGAACAAACTAACTCTTGAATTTATTAATTTTGAACAAGATAAAAAACCTTTTTATTCAACTATTTATAGCTTAAATTTGGTAAAAGCTGAGCAAGTTTTAAATAAATTAGAATCATTGCTAAATCCTTTTTTAGACCAATTAGCGGAATCGTATGTTCAAGGATATACTTCTGAAATTACTCAAAAATTATCAAAAGTTAGTCACTATTTTAATGAAAGAGTTCTTTTTTATAAAAATTTGAAAAAAGCAATTTTTCTGTCTGAACG
>VFQS010001909.1_pt1 | contig 18010 bp, 13 predicted proteins | sample 3512361 | NCBI WGS metagenome assembly VFQS01 (sample SAMN10412375, study PRJNA504923) | tailings metagenome | isolation source: Relicate 1 Philex TSF3 active mining | place: Philippines
ACGAGGTGGATGTGACGGACAGCGTGCGGATCGAGATCAAGAAGTCGCGCTTCCAGGTGAACGACCCCTATATCTTGTCTGTGGGGGTCTTCAAGGGGTATGCTGACGGAGCGGCTGGTGCCCTGGAGGCGGTTGCCGCTGCACCGATTCCTGCGGAGGATGATGCGGAGTTTACTGCGGCAGCGGCTGCGGCTGCGGCTGCGGCTGCGGAGGCTCCTGTGGAGCCGGCCGAGGAGGGCGAGGTCGAGGACGAGGAGGCCCCAATTGCCAGAGGTCCCGCTTCGCTCACCGCTGCACCGCCTTCCGGTATGGATCTCGACCTTGACCTCGGTCTGGATGCATAAGCGGAGGCCGCGAGTTTAAAAATCATTTAAGCGAAGACCCATACATATAGAATTTCATATGGTCAATTACGCAGAACGCGCACTTTTTGCCGAGCGCCTGGGCCAACTTTCAAAGAGCGAATACGAGGAGGTTTTCCGCATACTTAAGCGGGCCAACGAACAATGGAGTGAGAACTCCAATGGAATCTTTTTTGATATTAACGCGGTGAGCGCCGCGACATTCGAGAAGCTCCAGTTTTTCATGAATTTCTGCATGAAGAACCGGTCGGATCAGGACGAGCGCCTGAAGGCCATTGAGGCACTTAAGGCAGCGGCGGATACAGAGGAGGCGGCGGCCGCGATGGCCTAAGACCCGCTCGCGTTTTCACTGTAAATGCAATCGCACCGCACTCCTGTCCCAGACTTTGATGCCTTCAAGTCCCTAATTGCAGCAAATCCAAACCGTGGAAAAGGCTTGGATAGGTTGTCAAGTGGCGCTCTACGAGCCGCGCCTGCACTGGAACCGGCGCTATCGGTCGACCTTCCTGGGGTCACTGGTGCCTGGACGGAGTATGATGTAAGTCCAGCCGGCCCACTGAGTGCCCTCCAATTCATCATGAACCCCCTTTATGGGCCCGCCACACATGCCATGCGTGGCCAGATGCTTCTGGAGGCGCAAACCGCAGTTGCCGAGAAGGTCGACAGTGCATGCCGCGGCAGCGCCGGCAAACTCACACGGCAGCGCAAGAAGATCCAGGAATGGCTTGGGACGGATCCTGCGCTGCTCGATGATGCCGGTCGCACGGGTCTCTGGGAGGCTCTCGCGACCGTCTACGAGTTCCAGGCGGTTGTCCTGAAGGAGGGTGGAAGCGGAGCGGGCTCAAGCGGAGCAGACTCTATGGAAATTTCCTTTGCACCCGCGCGCATCGACCTTTGGCGCTCCGACCGTCCCGTATATTTCGTGGAGAAGGCACTTAGCAAGGTGTGGGTATATGCAGAGAAAGGCTTACATGCGGCACTCGGACCCTGGTTGTCAGCGAAAGAAGGTGTGGGTGGCGCCGGTGCAGCGACAATCGCCTGGCCGGTTGCCGAGGGGACGAAGGCCGAACTAATCGAAGTGCTTCAGGTGCTCCCCACATGGCGCGCGGACTACGCTAAGCGGCTCAAGGATGACCTCGCTGCAATGGCAGGCAGGGCCGCAGCGGTGACTCTTCTGGGGCGCTGGTTGGGCGGTGTGCGCGATGTCCTGGAGGATTTCTAGAGGCGCGGCGGGTCAATGGCGGCTAAAAATGAAATTGGCTTGTGGCTATGCTTAAAGTCACAAGCCAATTATACACTAGCAGTTAGAAATGGAAGTCACTCGACAGGACGCCGAAAGGCTCGACCGGCTCATCAAAGAATGGTGGGCTCATCCCGAGCAGGAACTGGAGTCGTCCGTGGGATACAGAGGAACCGTCAATGCCACTACATTTATGGCCATTGTCCAGCGCCTCCGTGACCGTGGATTCCAGCCCATGCCCCAAGAGGACCGTCTCAGTATTATTCTTCCAAATAGTATCCGGTTCTCTATTTTCGGACTCGGGGATATTCAACAATATTGCCGTGATGATTCGCTCACTGGTCGCACATATGTGGCCGTCATTAAGGACAAGACCGGTCCAGAGGGTCAAATGGACTTCGGCGAGTATGATGTGCGTGTCAAGGCGCGTCGCGAGGTGCCCCTGGCCGAGGACGACGACCGTGTCAAGGAGGCACTGCGGTCCTGGCCGGCCCAAAAGAAGGCGTTCCGTCTCTTGCGGCGCTGGTCATTTATGGGGCAGGGTGTGCGCTTCGACCTCTCGATGGTGCGCTCGACGCCGTTCTCCGCCGAACGCCGCGGCTTCGCCTGGGTCCGCAGTTTCAAGGATCACGACCTCTTCGCAGAGGCCCCCGCCTACGAAGTCGAGATTGAACTCATGCGCGAGCGTGTCGAATCACCGGCAGATGCCATGCGCCGCCTAATTGCAGGTGTGGGCGAGGTGCTCCGTGGTGTGCAGAAGACGCAGATCCTCATTCGGAAGTCCGTCAAGGAGGCCGTCCTGGCGGCCTACAAGGAGTTGACCGGCACCGACCGTTTCCGCGGCGTGGCTCCTGTGACTCTGCGGACGGCCAACATGAAGGCGGCGATCGAGCCCAGCACGCCTAATATCAGAACCGGCTACAATGTCACGGAGAAGGCCGACGGTCAGCGCGTCCACGGCTACTGCAATCCTGCAGGCGAACTCTTCCTAATTGACATGGGCATGAATGTCTACCGCACGGGCCTGATGGTGGAGCGGCTGGCGAACACGCTCGTCGACGGTGAGTGGATTACGCGCACGCAGGACGGCAAGCCGACCCACCAGTTCCTCGCATTCGACATCTATTACGGACGCGAGGGTGAAAATGTGTCTACACTGCCCTTCATGGATGCCGCCAACAATGGTCGCTACAAGCGCCTTGAGGACTGGGTGAGCACCTGGAATGCCGGCAACGGGCCCTCCATTGTGGCCGGTGGCGTGACTGCGGCAAATACACTTATGGTGTCACTGAAGACATTCCTCTTCGGCGCAGCCGGCGATTCGTCCATCTTCACGGCCGCCCGCCGCATTCTCGAAATCCCCCGTGCGTATAAGACGGACGGCCTCATCTTTACACCAAACACCGACCCGCTTCCTGATAAGCCTGGCACCACATGGTTCAGCCAGTTCAAGTGGAAGCCCGCCGAGGACAACACCATTGATTTCATGGTGGTCTACGAGAAGGACAGCGAGCATGTCAGCACGGACAAGGTGACGGCCGGCTTCAACCCCGAAACCGGTGATATTCTCCGCTACAAGACCATGCGCCTCTATGTCAAAACATCCAGTGACCCCGCCTATGTTGACCCGCGTCTAACTGTGCTTATGGGCGGAGAACTCCCTGGTCAGCGCGAGCAGCGCAAGGGGAAGACGAAGCCGGCCATCTTCAATCCCATCGACTTCCCTGACACCCTCGCCAGCACCGCCTACGCGGCCGTTGAAATGGACGGCGAAACGGGCGATGAGAATGTCTACACGGAAGCCGGTGAGCCTATTCAGAACAATTGCATTGTCGAAATGCGCTACGATATTTCGCGCAAGCCTGGGTGGCGCTGGATTCCTGCGCGTATCCGCCATGACAAGACCGAGCGCCTCCTGCGGAAAACCCTTGCCAATACAATGAATGCCGATACGGTCGCCAATGATGTGTGGGCGTCAATTCACGATCCCGTTACGCCACACATGATTTCTACGGGCGCCGAGGAGCCACTGGAGGCCGAAATCGAGGGGCTCGTGGAGAGCCGCGCGGAGTTCATCGGGAAGAAGTATTACGACCCGACTGCATCCGATGAAAATATGGTGCGCGTGAAGGGTCTGCGGTCATTCCACAACGAATGGATTAAGGACACAATTCTACTCGGCACGACTCTGCGCGGGGGCCGCCGTGCTCTCCTCGACTTGTCGTGTGGACGCGCTGGAGACATTCATAAGTGGATTCACAGTGATGTGCGCTTTGTGCTCGGCGTGGATATTGCCGGCGAAAACATCCGCGACCCTGACGGTGGTGCATTTAGGAGATATTTGAACATGATGGTGAAGCGCGGGCGCGACGCCGTCCCGCCCATGGTGTTCGCCATCGCAGATTCCTCGCAGCCTCTCGTAAATGGCGAGGCGGGGGCCACAACAGAAGAGGGTGATATTCTCCGCACAGTCTTCGGAAAATTCCCGCCCCGTGGTGCAATTCCTGCGTGGATCGAGTCGCCGGCCGTGGCAGGGACGCTGGCGAAGGGTGTCGATGTAGCCGCCTGTATGTTCTCCCTCCACTACTTCTTCGAGAATGACGAGAAGTTGAGCGGGTTCATCCAGAATTTGTCCGACACACTGGCGGTTGGCGGCTACTTCGTCGGCTGCTGCTTCGACGGTGAGGAGGTGTTCAAACTCCTCGATGGACTGCAATTAGATGGTGTGCGGCAGGGCATGGACGGCGACGTGCCGCTGTGGACGATTCGCAAGCGGTATTCGAAGGGTGAACTGACGGATACGAACGACTCGCTCGGGCTCGCTATTGATGTGGAGTTCCTGAGCATTGGCTCGGCGCACACGGAGTATCTCGTGCCCTTCAAACTGCTCGTCAAGAAGTTGAAGCGGGCCGGCCTCGAACTCATGAGCGACGAGGAGGCGCAGGCGATTGGTTTGGTGCAAAGTTCAAACATGTTTGAGGTGTCATATAACATGGCGGCGAAGTCGGGCAAGAAATACCCCATGTCGACGGCGGCGCGCGAGTTCTCCTTCCTCAATCGCTGGTTCATCTTCAAGCGGACTGGCTTGGTGGGTCCCGTGGAAGTGGACGAAGCGACACGGGCCGCGCTGGACGCCGAAGCAGCGGCCCAGGTGGATGCGCTGAATGCGGCAACGGCAGCGACCGCTGCTGCTGCGTCTACTCCTACAACCACAGCGTCTGGAGTGGCAAATGCGACTGCCAAGGCGCTCCAGGCGCGCACTCGCAAAGTCCTAAGTGCAATTCCTGAGGAACTCCTAACTGAAGCACGGGAGGCGGCAGCATCGCCCGAGGTGCGCGTAGAGATGCGGGCGGGGCCTACTGCTGTGAATACTGGTATTGCTGCACCAGAAGTCATTGCGGAGCCTCTTGCGGCTACTAAGAGGATTTCTGTAGCGGCTGCATCTGCAGTTAGGGGTGTGGAGGGAGGGCCTGGGGGCCCCGAAGGGCAGCGGCCCCGCACAATTCCTGTGGCAGCTGCCTCGCGGGTTAAGAAGTTCGTCGCCGGCCAGGTGTTCAACTTCTTCCTCCAGGCACCGGCCGACGACCCTCTTGCCATTGGTGACACGGGATCGCGTTCCTGGCTCGCCACTGGTTCGCCATTTGAAATGGTGGACCGCATGGCGGACCCCGATACGGGCGCGGAGAAGGAAGTGCGCTACTCGACTATTGAGCATTATATGGCCGGCATGAAGTTCAAGTTGACCTCCAATATGCCCCGCCTGGCCGAGACAATCTTCAGTCGCACCGGCATTATTCACACGGATATGCTGGGGATTCGTCAGCAGGAGTCCGCGGTCGGTGGACGGGCAATCAGTTATGAGCGCGACCAGGAATTGCTGGCCGATGAGGTGAAGCGCATTTATGAGGAGATGAAGCCTGGTGCGCTGCGCCGCTACAAGGTGACCATGGATGAGACGCGTTGGGCTGCCATGAAGGACAACTTGCTGCGTGATGCCCTGGCACAGCGCTACAGTCGCGATGCGCGCTTCCGCAAGATTGTGGATGCCGCCCGCGACCAGGGCAAGTATCTTCTCAATTATGTGGCGTCGGCCGGCTCCGAACTCGGCGGCAAGTATGTGAAGACACGGGGGCAGATTGACGGTGAAAACAAGGTGGGTGTGTTTATCATGGAGGCCGCTGGATTTACATTTGAGGCCTAATACTAGATGAGCAGGACCAATTACAATGCATCCGACGTAATTGCACGTGCACGCAACCGTGTGCTATACGCCTATAAAATCCAGAACGATTTCTACAAACAAAAACAACTAACTCTACGTGGACTCCAGAACGGGACACACGGGGCCATGCCACAGCCTGCGCTTATTGTCCCGATAGTGGCGGAGGCTTCGCAGTCCATTACATCAACTGAATTTTTTGCAATTTCTGCCGGTTTACAGGCGGACTACGACCGTGAGTTTGGCACTGGCTCTGGGGAGAGCACTGGGACTGGCGGGGGAACGGGCCCACAGCCGTTGCCGATGGAAATTGTGTATATAAGCGGGTCGCCTATTCCACCGGTAAATCAAGTTATAAACTCGTTTTCACCTGGTGTTGTTCAAGTTTGCGGAAATGGGTATTTCTTATCTACACAGCAAAACTATGGTGCAACTGACTTTATTTTTACATTTACAACACCTTCTTCGCTTACTGATCCCTATGGCGCAGGTAGGGTTCGCATAGGTGTTGCAAAAGACGGTGATGTGAATGGTGGAGATATAAGTATAGAATTTAGCAATAATGGCACAAATACATTCTTTATTGTGAATGGAAATGGTGTGCCATTATCAAATATATTACCAAATACAACATATTCTATAACATATATGGGCTCTGTTGGCACAGCTACATTCAAAAATGAGTCAACATCCACAGTTATATCTACCCGTTCCATAGCAACATCATATATAACCTATGCGATCTTCTTAAAGGGTTCCAATTGGGGTAGTGGAAATACTCCATATTCTCCAATTATAATATCAAATCTGACAATTATGGATCCTTAAAATTGACCGCATAACTGCAATTAGGGATAGGATACCAACCCACAAGCCACATAATGCCCGCACCCTGGCAACGCCTCGCAGTCGTAAATCGCCACCCGCGCGATGCCCATATCCACTTTGATGAGCCCACGCATATTTATACAGTCAAAGGGACATCCGAGGGCTATATCAGTTGCACGGGATTCCTACACGCGTTCTTTGGACACTTTAATCCTGATGAGATCATTGCAAAAATGATGTCATCACCGAAGTGGCCGCAAAGCAAATATTATGGGATGACACCGGCCGCCATCAAAGCACTTTGGGAGGGCAACGGGGCGGCGGCCTCGGGTGCCGGCACGGAGATGCACTTGGCCATCGAGATGTTCCTAAATGACGCTCATGACCTGATTCCTGCGGCAGTTAAGGAAACGCGCGAATGGTCCTATTTCATGGACTTCTGGCGCGACCACGGGGCCGACCTGGAGCCTTACCGAATGGAATGGGAGGTTTGGGTGGAAGAAATTAAATTGGCCGGCAGTATCGATGGGATTTTCCGCCGGCGCTCAGATGGGCGCTTTCTCATTTATGACTGGAAGCGGTCGAAGGAAATCAAGACGGAGAACCGTTTCCAGCGGGGCCTCGGGCCGATGTCGCATTTGCCTGACTGCAATTACTGGCACTACAGTCTGCAGTTGAATGTCTACAGGTGGATTCTGGAGACCTATTATGGACTGGATGTGGCCGACATGTATTTGGTGATTATGCACCCTGATGCCAAGGGATATAAGCGTATGCGCTTAAATCGCATGGATGATGAGGTGGCTGCGATGATTGAGTGTCGGCGTGCGGCGGTTGCCCGAGGAAATTGCCGCGCAGTCCCAGTGATCTTCGAGGAGGGACCTGCCGCGGAGCCCGAGGAAACCGCGTCAGATGATGAGGGCGTCGCTGCCGAGTGCCTTATTCAATTATAGACTGGCAGTGAATATTAATTTCAAACATGCACTAAACTAGTCCTAGTCGTGCCATCATATTTTTAACGCGCCGTTCACGGTCTTCCTTTGTAGCCGTGTCAGCCGAATCAGAATTGCTAGGTGTGCCTTCATAATTGCTATTAGAAATATATGATGACTCGTTATTATTGCTATTAGAAGATGTGGCAGTGGTTGTCGCGGAGTCTTCCTCAGGTTCCTCGGACGCCTCGGAATTTTCATATGATTCGCTTGAATTGCTATTAGATTGTATGGGTGGTGGTGGGATAACTACAGGCGGGGGTGGGGTGGCCACCGATTCTTTCTTTTTGGTTGCATAGGCAGTCGCTAAAGAAAGTTTTGGTTGAGTAGCCGGCGTTGCCGCTGGCGGCAAAGATACTTTAGCAGGCGCGGGAGTGATACTTTGTTCTAAAGTCTTTTGTGCTGCTAAAGTTTTGGCGGTCCCTAAAGTTAACTTTGGACGAGTAAAGGGCAAAGGGACACTTTCTGGGACAGGCTCTTCCAGTTCAGGAGTAGTTTCCTGGGGCTGTTCGATAATTGTCGGTGTTTCTAATTCAGGGGTCGAATCACCTTCTAAAAGTGCAGGCTGGGCTTCTGCAGGACGACTCCGCATAGCCTGTGCGAGCGACAGTTTTGGAACTGGAGGTGCCGCTGCAGAGGCTACAGGGGCAGCGGGGGCATCCGTTGCTATCTCCACAGGGGGTGCCACAGGGGGTGCCACAGGAGGCGCTGCCCGCAATACCTTCCCTAAGGTGAGTTTGGGTTTAGCAGATAAAACAGGAGCCGCGGAGGGAACCGCCGGTGGTTGCACAGGGACCGCACTGGGCACAGCGGCCACTGCCGCTGTAGCATCCCGCGCCGCCCGCATTTGGGCCAGCGTGGGTTTGGCCGAAACCACAGCACTCGCCGACCGCGGCGCAGCCGCTGCCACAACGGGCCCCGCCACAACCATCTCAGCACTCCTAAATGCCACCTTCAACACCGCGGGGAAATCGCGCACGGCCAACGCGTGATTCCGCTGGTCGACTGTGGTCAATGTAATAACCCGCCCCTCATCCGTCTGCACAAATACATACATCTCATCTGCACCCGTGCCAGCCGCCACAACACCCTCCACTGCCGGTCGCCACACCTTAATTGAAGGTCCACCCGCACCCGCACGCATTTCAATTAGGGAAACGGGCAGGCCCGTGCGCTCGACATAGGCGCGCATTGCCGCTGGCGTGATTTCGGACCCACGCAGGTCTAAACCCAGAGCCCCCAATTCGACCCCCAGGAGGGCCCGCAGAGGGAGCAGGGGCTGGCGGCGTGTGATCTCGTTCCCCTCGGCGATCCACATGCGCAGGCGTTCTGCAGCCGCCGCCGGCGGCAATGCCAGCACCGCCCGCAAATCCGCCGACACAGGCATCAGCCCTAATTGCTGTTCCTCAGCCGGCGTCGGCGCACCTTCCAGCGACCCAAATTCTTCATAATACATCGCCTTGCCCTGCATTTGTATGTGGGAATCCACTGCAAACAGATCCGTCCATTCATGGGATGCCTGTGGGATAATATACTGGTCATTTTCGCCCGTTGGTCCACGCACGCGTATGGCCCCCTTAATTGCAGTTAGGGATGATACGCCGGTTTCCATGAGTTGGCGCCGCCGCGCAGGAAACCGAATGAGTTCCTCGACGAGCCGCTTCACAAACAGGTCTGCCGTCTCCACGACGACCTCCCCAGGGACCAACTCGGTTTCCGTCGGCACATGCAGCAGGCATCGTCCTTCATCTTGGCGCCATGTGCAGGCCCCTGTGCACTGGCCCGCGTCCTCAATGGCGCGACAGTCATGCCGCAGGAATGTGGGATTATACGCCACGTCTTCATCGGCGGCCATCCAACTGGCCAATTCACCTCCAATTAGGATGAGTAGGCGCTTCCGCTTCTCAAAGAGAGGCAGCGAAAGACCGAGTTTCGCACCAAAGACAATTGTCTGGATTTGCCGGCGGATTTCGGCCGCTTCGGCGGTTTGCAGCCAGCCGGCGAAAGAAAGACGCAGGTGCTGGTAAAGTTCTTCTAATTGATTCCGCTTCGATCTGTAGCCGGTCACTGGGTCGGCAGCCGACGGGCGCGCCAGCCGCCGGTTAATATCGGCCTCTAGCACACTCACTGTCTGGACCTCGAGGCCGGCTGTGTCGTTCCCCTCCTCATGCTCAACCGGCACCAGCAGTTTGTTCTGGAGGCGCACAAAATGGGCGACACGGTCATCGGCTGTCCGCTGCACGATCCGTTCTGGCGAATAGCCGGCGTAGTCCGCAAATACCCGCTGAAGTTCTTTATAGGTCGCCACAGTGTCCTGCACAGTCGCATACTGGTCCGCATAGTCGTCGTAGTCAAAATATACACGGAGCATACTGGGGATAAACCCGTCGTCCACCACAGGAAGTGTGATAAGACCCGTGCGACCGGCCAGCACGAGCCCCTGAACGTGGTTGTAGGTGTCCCGCACAACACCCGCCACTCGCCTAACTGAAGTTGCTTTTAGGATTGCACGGGAAAGCGGGATGAGGTCCAGCGGCGCGAGGGATGTGGCGGCGGAGTAGGCGGCCTTGCCTGGCCCCGCGCACATATTGAAGAATTCATCCACTCGTGTGCGGACTATGGCCGGCCACGCCGCGTATAATTTCGAGAACGACTGCATACCACCCTGGAATGCCCGCTGGAATACGAGGGTCGTCTCATGGGTTGCCACATGGCCGCCCTCGGCCGGCTTATTTTCCGTGTGGACGAGCAATTCGTAGACCCCCTGGGAGTCGCGCGTGATGAAAACAATGTCGGCGCGTTTTTGGCGCTCGACATCGACACCGAGGGAAGGGCAGATGACTTTCGGGGGCTGGGCCGGATTCTGTGGGTCCACCTGGAGAACTACGAGATGCATCCCGCGGGGAGTAATGGGACCAGGCTCGGCCAGAATGGGGGTCAGGTGGCGCAGTTCCTTACGTTTGGACGGGTCTTTTAGGAATGCCCTGAAGTTCTGATAGGCGATGTAGATCCGCTGCAAATAGGTGGTGTTGGCGGGGGTAAGGCGGTCAACATCGAAGTATGTCTTGGCCCAACCGGCCAGCAGGTTGGGTGCCGGCGGTTCCGTGGTGGGTGTGTAGAATTCGTGGACGAGATTCCCGTAATGGCTGTAAAGGAATATATCGGGACGGTAGGCGCGGTCAAGGAGGGCACGCACTTCATCGGCCGAGTTCTTGAATAGGAGGGGCGCAATACAGGCGAGCAGGGATTCATTTAGATTGCCGTTGTTGACGGCGAAGCGCAGGAAGCCGCTGGCTTTGGGCGCGATTTCCTGTTTGGACCGCTGGATGAGTTTGGCAGAGTCCTGTGAGAAATACTTGTCGAGGCCTTCAGAGAGCATGCCAAACTGGGGCATACCGTGTTTGTCCGTTTTAAGGGGGTATTTCTCGCGCTTCTTGATGTATGCTGTGGCAATTCGCTCCATGGCCACGCGGTATTGGATGGCCTTTCCGAAGAAAACATCGGCGTCGGCGTCGGCGTCCCCGTCGCTGCGGCGATCCTCATTCTCGTCATCACTACCCTCATTGTCGCTGGCTTCGGCCGGTGCGGCGGCCTTTATGTCTGCCGCCTGGCGGGCCTTTTTAAAATGCTCAAATGCAGGGTCCTCAATGCGCAGCGTCGTGTCTTTAATGTAGCAGCACGGGAGTTTGAAGCCGGCCGGATGCCCAGATTCTTTTAGGAATCCCACATAACTGTGTGGACGATTTGCCTTCGGCTTATTCATACGAATTACGACCGTATACCCAGGTGTTACTTTATTGCGATTCGCCTTTTCGATCGGCTTCCCGTGGCAGAAAGGACAACTGTTGGCCGGTTTGTCTTTCTTGCGGCGATCTTTCTTTGACTCAAAGTCGACTGGGCGAATCATAATACGGTCATGGAGGCAAAATATGGGCGGGCACATATAGTAATTTGGCTTGGCAGGGTTGCTGCCATACTTCATAATTGTATACACCTCGGCATTCGGCACAGGGTCGCGGTCTTCTTCCTCGTGTTCCAGAGGGTATAAGATGAAGTCCACTTCACCGCGCGCCTCGTCTTCCTCGTAAATGGCGCGCATTGTCATATACTCGTCATGTGTCAGGACCGCGGGCTGCTGGTCGACATTGGCGGCGCACCGCTGGGGGTATGACAGGTCGCCGGCGACGGTCGGCTTATATTTGAAAAGGGTCGGGTCGAGTTGCTGGAGCCGGTCAATAAACCAACTCTTCACTTTGACCCCCGGAGGAGGGCCTTTAGTGGGTGCGAGGGCCGCAGGAGAAGGGGCAGGGGCAGCAACCGTCTTTGGTTGTGGAGCGGGCTCAGCTGGTTTTGCAGGAGTTGCTGCCGCTGCAGGGGCAGCAGGCACTTCGAGGTCCTCCTCGGGCTCCATTGCGCCCATTCCAAAATCGTCAAAATCTCCCATACTAGATGCGTTATTATCATCGGCCTCCACATCTTCTGCGGCAGCGGCAGGTGTGCTGGCGGCGGCCAGAGGTCCCGCTTCGCTCACCGCCGGCCCACCCATCTCGCGGCTCAGAATCTCCTCCTCAACTACCACCGACCCCTCGACAATCGCCTCGCTCCGCCGCGAAGACGCCTGGAGTTCATCCATAGGAACTGCGAGCAGCAGCGCCAGTAAATTCTGAACCCGTTGCAAGTCAGTTAGGGATGTCGCGCGGTATATATCCACATCATATGTCTGGAAACTTCCGTGAATTGCGATATCCGTCCCAGGATTATACGCCTCTGTAAATGTCATTTTCTCGGGGTTCCGCACAACAAACTTCTCGCGTTTCGTCAGCCATTCACTTAGGGTGCGCTGGGCCTCGTCTGCCGACATGCTGAATTCGGCAATAAGGGCCGCCACAATATTGGCGTCCATATCCTCGCCGTCCAGCATGACTCGATTGGCATACTGCGTTAAAAATGTGTATATGCGGTCCTCGTTCGCAAAATCACTAACTGCCTTATAACGGAGCATGAGCAGGGGTGTTTCACCCTTTAGCGCGGGAATCTCCTGGAAGAAATACGAGAAGGCGCGGAGACGGCTGCGCAACTGGTCCGCGCTGAAAATATCCTCGCCGAGTGCCACACGCACAGTTAGGTGCATGGCGGTTTCGCCGAGGGACAGCGGGTAGTCGACAAATTGCGACCCTGTCATGCCGTCCTCGAGCGCCTTATAGAGATTTCCGAGGTATCCCACGGGGTCCAAATAAGGGGTCGGCTTCGACGGCAGCAGAAACACATCTGCCGTGCCACCTTCAAATAGACGCACGGTAATATATTGGGGCGGTGTGAGGCCACCGGCCCGCAGCACAATCTTCATAAACATGTAGTCCTTATTGGCGGTTGGTGTGGATTCGCGCCCCCATTGACCGATAATGTTGGGGTCGGTCACAGTCGGCGTAGGCAGCACACCCCCTACATGCAGTTTCACAAGCGGCCCACCGTTGTCTGGAATGAGACGGAAGAACGGGCGGCGCGCGGTCACGGGCATGCGGTAAAACATCTGCTCGGGCCCCTCGAAGTCCTCCACGGGGGTCTCCCAGACGAGGCGAAGGAGTCGCAGACCATCCACCGTTAGGGTGTTTTGTGCGAAGTAGACGCCTTCTTCAAGGAGTTCATTTAGGTGTGCGAGTTGCTTATCACGGGCGGCGAGGTATGTATGCAGCGTTTCTAGGTAGCGCCGATCGGCTTCGGTCGACTCATAGGGACCTTCGAGGGGGATGTCTGGGAAATAGGGCGCAAAGCGGCCGTTCCAGTCTTTCTGGGGAATCGGTTGTGTGCCATTGTAGTCCCGCATGAGTGAGCGCAGATTGTATATGTGAAGCACAGGGACTCCGCCTTCGCCAGGAAACCTATCCTCCAGCGAAGTCCGATTATTCCGCGACTTCCCAGGATTAACGAAGTTCCCCTGGGAGTCGACAAAGCGCCGGTCGCGGGGGGTGGCAGTATCCATTAGAGCAAGCGGATTTGCCAGTGGTATTGCGGCGGCCTGATTAAATTCCCCACCAAACTGGGCGGCCCCTGTGCGACCGACGGGATACCAGTTAATATCTGCACCGTAATACTGGGTGGCCAGGTCAGGCTCTTCGGAGCCGTCCACGGTCTGACCCACAAACTGGAATTTAGGGTGCCAGTCGCGTGCAGCCGCCTCGCCGTAAGTTTCGCGAACAAATTCATACGCGGCATGTTTAATGTCCTCCACCGTCGAAAAGGGAAATAGTTCAAACTCCGTGTCGACATACTCGCCACGAAAGTATAGGAGCACCCGCACTGGCTCCATATCATCCTTGAGCGATGTCATTTGTTTGACTCGCTCCAGGGAGCGTATAATTTGTAGTATACTTTTATTGGCCGCTCCGTCCATCTATTTTGCATAACGGGTATTATTTGTAGAAAATACCCCCTATTTGACCACCGGGTGCCTGCCCGCCCTTCCCCACAAGATTCTCTTCATCCTTGTGCGGGTCATAGGTCGGCTGGTCCGTAATAGATACACCGCAATAAGGTGTCGGATGGGCGGTGAAGTCGGTGTGCTTGTAAATGCCAATGCTCTCCGCTTCCCGTAGAATCCATGCGAAGTTATTCCAGAAGTCTGGACCGTGTCCTATAGTTTCTGTCATGCAATGGCCTAGTTCATGGAGGGTCACAAATGTCATGACATTTTCGTCCACAAGACTCTCGTCTCCAGCGCGCCGTTGCCGGAGGCAGAGGTGCATAGTTTCTCCCTTATTGACACTGTAGGAGGTGTGTTCGGCTTCGGGTGTAGCTTCAATTAGGCGGGATGGGTCGGGCTTGAAGTTGCGGGCCAGGCGCTTGATTTGCGGCTTATCAGGATAGCGCTGTTGGAAATGCTCTATGATACGGATGAGGCGCATGCGGACTTTGGCCATTAGGTCGGCGGCCTGCTGCTTGTCGGGCATGTCACGGACTCTGTAGGTTTTGCCATCGACGGTGGACCGGACATCGGCCATCGGGTATGCGCCGCCGCCGAGGAAATTCTTTATGGCAACTCCTATTGAACTCATTCTAACAATTGTGGCGGGTAATACTGACATGCGGTGTGATTCACACAATATGTTAGTATGGGGGCCGTGGGGACGGCATTATACTAGTCTAGCTGGGGTGGGGGATATTTAGGCAATCTCGAACTGTTGCTACGCAACAGTGTTATGATCGCGTAAGGCTACTTACGCGATCTCGAGAGGGCGGCGGTTGATATCAGGCTCAATCGTGGGGACATTGAAGATGGAAACCGACACCTGGGGATTGGGGGGCTCAGAGCGGAGCTGGAGATTGGCGTTGCGGAGGGACTGGCCGACCGTGTTGACACCAATGAGGGCGCCGGCAGAGAGGAAGTTCTTGCCCTTGAGGGACCCAGTGCCCATAGGGTTCTGCTGAGCCCAGACGCTGTTAGGGTCCTTAGGGAGGAGTTCCGCAGGCGTGAGCTGATCACGAGGGTAGCAGCCAGCCGGGGCCTCGGCATTGCCGAACTGTGCAGGGCCATCGTAGCCAGTCACATCCGCAACATTGGGGTTGGCCATCGTCGCCTCCTGGGCAACAGCACCCGCCGTCTCATTCGCAAAACCCTCCGCAGAACCAGTCTGGGGAGGCTGGGCCGGTGCCGACCCAGTGGGGGCAGGCGGCATGGGAGGCATAGGAGGCATAGGAGGAACAACAAACTTGGGCCCGAGAAGACCGAAGACCGTAGGATCCATTAAATAAACGGCGCCAAACACAAGCACCACAACTAGGAATATGGTAAATATACTGGTTCCGTCCATTGTGTATCTGTAATATCATGAGGCGAGATTTTACTGGCTTTGATCACCATTTGCATGCATCCCCGTCGGCACCCCCGCCAACCTCCTAACTGCCATTAATCGGATGCATCGGCGTCGGTAGTATATGCCGAAGTGGCATCGGAGTCGGACGATTCAATATCGTAATCACCGTATTTCTCAATATACCGCTCGAGCGCCCTCTCAGCCCGCACGGCGGCCAGCGTTGCCCGGAGACGGAACTCCTCCACACGACGCCGGTCTCTTGTCTGCCGGTCGGACGGGATTGCTGGGCCGGAACGGAATGACGGTCCTGATTCAGCGTCGTCGATACTCTCAATATCATCCACCTCAATTATTTGCCCATCTGTCCCCGCAACTGCCGGGGAATTCTGTGGGGGAACCGTGGCGGGTGCCGTAACTTCATCCTCCTCAAGTGCCAGTTCAATGCCGAATGGCTCAAAGGTGGCAGCCCATTGTAGAGTAAACCGTCCACCAAACAGTATAATGCTTTTCGGGATAAGTGTGCATGCATACTCATCCACTGTAGAATCGTCGGGGGGTGACATCTGAATTGTATGACTGGTGAGACGCATACATTGCGCCGGTGTGTAGGATTTAGTGAAATGCCGTGCATGTGCCTTTAGGAGTTGTGTATACCCTTCGGCGATATAGGGGACAAACTCACCTTCTTTAAGGCGTGCCACCACATGCTCCGTGGTGGCTTCCTTAACAATCATTTCAAGGGGCACAGGGACCGCTGTAATTCCAAAAATATATCCAGGACTTTGTGTGCCATCCGGGTTTGCCCGTTTTACATACTGAATTGGTGAAAAGGTCCACGCGCCGCTCATACTTTCTTTAATGCTAGCGCCGTGCCCCAACTTTAGGCGTTTGCCGCGGCCCGCCGCTTTCCCCGAAACTTTCTTTTAGAGATAGAATTGGTCGCCGGCATGGATACTTTAGCAGGACAAGCCGCTGCCGACCGCAAATTTACATGGCTGAAACCGTATATTGAGCGTCTGGTTATTATGATGAAATCGAGTGAAACCCAGCAATGGCTGCAGGTATTTGTCGTGGATCCGGTGCTTTCGTATATTATGAATCGTTTTTTCGCATATTTCCTAATTGCCCTTATATTGTTTGGTGCATTGCTGATATTTGTTATACTTACCTTCGTTGTCCTAGTGCTTCGCACAAAGCAGGCGGCGGGGGCAGCAGCGCATGTATGTCCAATGTGCGGTTAGGGCATGGGCGGCGACTGACGGAATACTAAGTAGATATGTCTAGACCATCTGGGCCTGGAGCAGCCATTACTCCGGTGGACGATTCGGCGTTTCCTACATGGGTCCGCAATTGGATACACTATGATACATTGGCATCGTCCCTTTACAAACAGGCAATTAATGCGCGGAAGGTGCGCGAAGGATATGAGGAGAAAATCCTGGAAAGCCTGGAGCGGCGCAAAATGCTGAATGCGATGCTGCAGTTGAAGCAGGGGAAGTATCAGGCCGTGGAAGAGGTGCACAATTCCCCGCTCAGTTTCGCGGCAATTGAGGGAATCCTCCACGCATATTTCAAGAGTAAGGGGGCGACTGCGCGCGACGAAACACTTGACATAATTGCATTTATGAAGCAGCATCGGCAGCAAACGCGGACAATGAGGCTGCGCAAAGTGGCCGACCACGCGGCTGACCTCCCGCCTCCGCCGGCGCCCGAACAACGGCAGTTAGAGTAGGTGGCGGTTGCTGGGATGCGGCTGCAGCCACCGCCTAAGGGATTTCCTCGCACTATAACATAGTTCTACACATACTAATTACCGTCTAGCCACCATGCTTGCCAGTATAAATGCGCGTAAAGAATCGACCGAGTATATGAATTGGGTGCACGCAAATGTGCTTCTAACATCGGGCACGGCGCCGCTTCCACGGTATATGTGGGCTGCGCATATTGTAGATAACATTGTTGAACATAGTGCGCAGCACGGATTTGTGTATGTGCACTCAAACAATATCCTAATTGACAAATATTTGCAATGGGCGTGGCGAATGTATAAGGATGATACATCTATTTTGTATCGCGAAGGCGGGTCACCCAAGTGGGTTGTGCCAAAACTGGCCGCTGGTCATCGCAATTACGAAGAATATGCCGATGCACATGCGGCAATTTTCAGCACGGATTTTTGCCTTTCTTTTATGGAGGCGTGGCAGGATTCGTCGTTCAGTGAACGACTGCACACGGCATTTGTGAACTATTTTCCGCAGTTTTTCTACGCGTTTTTATCAATGAATGAGTCGACTACAATTAAGGATATTGATTCGGCGGCGGCTGACATGGCGGCAGCCGAAGAAGAAGATTGGAGTGGGGCGGCCGCGGGAGATGAGGGGAGTGGATGGCGAGGAAAGAAGGGGACGGATATGTAGGCGGGGCACGCTAGAATATATTAATAATCAATAATTAATAAAAATATAATGTTCATATATTTTTATTAATATAATTTCCAAATTATTGCGCTCAGGACTTTTTAGAATTCGCTCCAGTCCCCAGGCTTGAATGGCAGAACA
>VFQS010001912.1_pt1 | contig 17978 bp, 17 predicted proteins | sample 3512361 | NCBI WGS metagenome assembly VFQS01 (sample SAMN10412375, study PRJNA504923) | tailings metagenome | isolation source: Relicate 1 Philex TSF3 active mining | place: Philippines
CCAACACCTGCGAGCGCCTGCAAGGTGAGCATGTCGCTCGGCCTCTGGGCCATCCCGAGTTCGGCGACGCCGACGGCGATCGCCCCACTCGTGACGACGATGACTTCGTGACCGGACGCGCGGAGATCGGCCACCTGTGCGCACAGGTTGGCGATTGCATCCTGGCGGATCGCCCCGCTGTCGCTCGTGACCGAGGATGTTCCAACTTTGACGACGAGTCTCATGATCAGGTCTCCGGAACGTAGTCGAAGCTGAAGGTTCCGATGTGCACGACACAACCATCGGTCGCACCTGCGCGCGCGAGCAAACGAGGAATACCGAGGTTCTTCAACCGTTCGTCGATGTAATTGAGCGCATCCGGTGTGGTCACGTCGCTCAGCGCCACCGCACGCTCAACATCGCGGCCCGACAAACGGAATTCCGAATCGCCGACCTTGTCGATCGTGGTTCCCTCCGGAATCGGTCGAATGGTGATTGCCGACTGCTTGGGCGGCTCGGCAGAGCGCGCTTCTTTCACGAGCACGGCAAGAGAGCCGAGTGCCTTGCGAACTCCCGCACCCGTGACCGCAGAGATGGCATCACCACCCCATGAAGCAATCGCCTCGGGTGAGGCTGCGTCGGTCTTGGTTCCGAGCACGATCCGTGGACGCTCGAGCAGGTCTGGCCGATACTGGCCGAGTTCGTGTAGCAAGACCTTTTCTTGCTCGTGCGGATCCATCCCATCCATCGGCGCAAGGTCGATGAGCAGACACAACACGCGCGCGCGTTCGATGTGACGCAGGAACTGGTGTCCGAGCCCACGGCCTTCGCTCGCACCTTCGATGATGCCGGGGATGTCGGCGATGACGAATTCGGTCGATTCATCCAGACGCACGACGCCGAGATGAGGCTCGAGCGTGGTGAACGGATAGTTGGCGATCTTCGGCTTGGCCGCCGAGACGACGCTGATGAACGTCGACTTTCCGGCATTCGGAAAACCGACGAGAGCGACGTCGGCCATCAACTTCAGTTCGAGCTTCAGCCACCGTTCCTTGCCATGCTCGCCCTGTTCGGCGAATTTCGGCGCACGTCGTCGATTCGACAAGAAGCGCGCATTGCCACGACCACCCTGACCACCACGCGCAGCCTGGAAGCGTGCGCCGTGAGACGCGAGATCGGCGAGCACTTCGCCTGAGTACATGTCGCGCACCACGGTGCCCTCAGGAACCTTGACGATGAGGTCTTCCCCGCGTCGACCATGGAGGTCCTTGCCCATTCCGTGTACGCCATCCCCTGCACGACGGTGAGGATGATCACGGAATGCAAGTAGCGAGGCGACGTTGTGGTCGGCCTCCAACCAGATCGAACCGCCATCTCCCCCATCACCACCGTTTGGGCCACCGAACGCAACTGGTCCCTCGCGACGGAAACTCACGCAGCCTGCACCGCCGTCACCACCGCGAACGTTCAGCTGGGCTTCGTCGACGAATGCACTCATAGGGGGTTTCCATGCTACGGCTGACCCATCCGTGAGATACGGGGTGCGTATCGTTGTCGTATGCCTGATGGACACTCGACGGAACGCACCACACAGTGGGCGTCCACGATGAAGGGCTTCGATGCGAGCGATCATCCAATCCGCTTCGCCCACGCGGACTCCTGGGCGGGCACCGGCACGACCGACGTGCGTACGCGCCACGAGCGCGAGGAGGCCGAGGCGACGACTCTCGCCCCGCACGCAACGGTCGCACTCGGCGCCGGGAATCGTGCAGTTGAAGAGGAAGCCGACCCCTATCGCACGTGCTTTGAGCGGGATCGCGACAGAATTCTCCACGCATCGGCGTTCCGCCGACTCGCGGGAAAGACCCAAGTGTTCGTCTTCCCGCAGGATCATCAGCGCACGCGACTGACCCACGCGCTCGAAGTAGCCCAAGTTGCATCCTCGGTTGCGCGAGCGCTCGGCCTCAACGTTGCGCTCACCGAGGCGATCGCGCTCGGCCACGACTGCGGACACGGACCTGGTGGTCACGCAAGCGAAGATGCCCTCTCCCCTTACGTGCCGGGTGGATTCGATCACGCAACATGGGGAGCAGACGTCACCCTTGCACCGCTCAACTTGTGTGTTGAAACCCTCGACGGAATCCGGAACCACTCGTGGTCACGACCCGCACCGATGACACCAGAAGGTGAAGTCGTCTCTTGGGCAGATCGCATTGCGTATGTCTGCCACGACTTCGAAGATGCCGTTGCTGCGGGTCTCGTCACCCCCGAGGCACTCCCCGATCTCGTCCGCAGCGCATGCGGCACCACACGTTCGTCACAGCTGCGCGCCTTCATCACGAGCATGATTCGCGCGACTCACGAGACTGGTCGCATCGGCATGCAACCGAACGAAGCCGAAGCCCTCGCCGCGTTTCGTCAGTTCAACTACGACAACATCTACATGCGCGACGCCTCACGGGCACAAGCAAAGTCAGTGATCGATCTCCTGCGCGCACTCGTCGAGCACTACGCCTCGCACCCAGAGCTCATGCTCGGCGGATCTCCGTCGCACACCCGCATCGCACCAGTACGAAGCGATGAAGCGTTCCACGATGCGGTGGGATTCGTAGGCGGAATGACCGACCGGTACGCATGCCGACAAGGTCAGGCGTTACTCGGATTCGATGAAGCACGACTCCCGAAGGGAATCGACGTCACCTAAGCGGTGACGCAGAGAAAAAGGTCGTCAGGCTGACGGAAGAACGTCAACGACCTTGCGGCCACGACGCTCGCCGAACTTCACATTGCCCGCAGCGAGTGCGAACAAGGTGTCGTCCTTGCCACGACCGACGTTCTTGCCAGGGTGAACCTTGGTGCCACGCTGACGAATCAAGATCGTTCCTGCGGTGATCGACGTACCGTCGAACACCTTCACGCCGAGACGCTGTGCATTTGAATCGCGGCCGTTCTTGGTTGAGCCGCCACCCTTGGTCTTTGACATGGTTCAGCCTTTCGCGATTGACGTGATCTCGATGAGCGAGTACTTCTGGCGATGGCCGAAGCGACGACGCTGGTTGGTGCGACGCTTGTAAGTGAATCCGTCGACCTTCGGGCCGGCGACCTGACCGATGACCTTGGCGGTCACGGCGGCCTTCGACAGCTCCGACTTGGTGGACAGCACGGTCGCACCGTCGACGACGAGCACCGGGGTGAACTTCACCTCGGAGCCTTCTGCGGCGCCCAAGAGTTCGACCTGGACCTGTTGGCCCTTGGTCACCTTCTCTTGCTTGCCTCCGGTTGCGATCACTGCGTACATAGCGGTCCTTTACTCTATCCGTGCCGATTCTGGCTCTCCAACCAGTCCCTGGCGCTTGCGAACTAGTCCAACATCGACAAATCGAGGGTCACCCCACGGCCTTCACAGACCACGCACGGGTCGGCGAAGTTGGTGAGCAACCCCTCCCCGATGCGCTTGCGGGTCATCTCGACGAGGCCGAGTTCGGAGATCTCGAAGACCTGGGTGCGCGTCTTGTCGCGGGCCAGGGCGTCCTTGAACGCCTCGAGCACGCGGCGACGATTCTCACGGACCTCCATGTCGATGAAGTCGATGACGATGATGCCGCCGATGTCGCGCAGGCGCAGCTGACGGGCAATCTCGTCGGCGGCCTCGAGGTTGTTGTGGAAGACGGTCTCCTCGAGATTCGACTTCCCCACGTTCTTGCCGGTGTTCACGTCGATGACCGTGAGCGCCTCGGTGTGCTCGATGATGAGCGATCCACCGGATGGCAACCAGACCTTCTTGTCGAGTGCCTTGCGGAGCTGTTCGTGCACGCGGTGCTGTTCGAAGAGCGCAAGCCCCTCGGCCGACTGGTCGTAGTACTCGACACGGTCAGCGAACTCGGGGTTGAACGCCTGGATGTAGTCACGCACCTCGTTGTAGAGCTTGCGATCGTCGATGACGATTCCTCGGTACTCACTCGAGAACTCTTCTCGAATCACACGCACCGCAAGCGGTGGCTCGCGATACAGCAACGTCGGCGAGTTGGCCTTCGTCGCAGCTTCGCGAATCGTTGCCCACTGCTCGAGCAGTCGTGTGAGGTCGGTCGTCAGTTCGTGCTCGGTCGCATTCTCCGCGGCGGTGCGCACGATGATGCCGTGCTCTTCCGGCTTGATGCGGTCGAGGATGCTGCGCAGGCGACGACGCTCCCCTTCGGGTAGGCGCTTGGAGATGCCATACGTGCGCGAATCGGGAATCAACACGACGAAGCGTCCAGGCAACGACACTTCCTGGGTCAATCGACCACCTTTGGCGCCGATCGGATTCTTCGTCACCTGACACAGGATCAACTGGCGTGACTTGAGCACCTGCTCAATACGCGGATCTGGACCCTGCTCGACGACGTCGTCCTTGTCGAACTGCACGTCACCGCGATACAGCACGGCATTCTTCTGGGTGCCGATGTCGACGAACGCTGCCTCCATGCCGGGGAGCACGTTCTGCACCCGACCGAGGTAGATGTTGCCGTGGATCTGGGTTTCGTCATCGGCAGGGCGAGAGACGTAGTGCTCGATGAGCGAACGGCCCTCGAGCATTGCCACCTGAGTGAATTCCTCTCGCACCTGGACGCACATCATGTAGCGACCGACGGCCTTGCCGTTGCGCTCCTTGCCCCTGCGACGCTCGATCAACTCGGCATCGGATCCCGCCATCTGCTCCGAGCCGCCAGTGCGGCGACGGTTGCGACCGCCGCGACGACCGCCCCGACGAGACTTGCTCTTCGGCTTGTCCGCGGCAGGCTTGGCAGCCTCTGGCTTCGGCGCCATCACGGGAGCAGGACGAGTGTCCCCGATCTGTGGCTTGCGCACGAGCGCCTCGCTTGCGGCCTGTGGGCTGACCATCTTTCCCTCACGGGGCGGATCGGGCAGCTCCATCGGAACGGCCGACGATGACGTCCCGGCCGATTGACGATTGCGATTACGGTTCTTGCCTCCGCGACGACCCCGGCGACGCTTCTTTGCTGGGGAATTGCCACCTGCGGACTGCTCAGGGCCCGAGGCCCCAGCGTTGACTTCACTCATTTTCCTGCTCGTTTCGTGTATTTCAGCGGCATGCGCGGGAATCAATCCGCGCTCGCAGCCGTCGCGCTCGCGCACCTCGCCGACGGACTCGGGGGAATCTCATCGGCCGGTTCGCAGTCGCGATATCGACCTTTGGAAGGGCGACTGCCCGTCCGTGCCCTTCAGGCTACCTGCGTGGGACGGCCCAGATGGGCTCTTTGCCAGACCTTTTTCCCCTATCGCAGGCGGCGCATGTGCACGCTTTGCACCAGTCCGACCAGGATGGCGCTCGACACCAGGTGGGATCCCCCATAGGAGATGAAGGGCAACGGGAGGCCACTCACCGGGGTCACCCCCATGCTCATTCCGATGTTCTGAAACACCTGCCACATGAGGATGGTGAAGATTCCCGTCACGAGGAAGTAGCCGAACCGATCTCGGGCCATCTGGGCGATACGCCAGACGCGCCACAACAACACTCCGAACAGTGCGAGCACGACCGCTCCACCCAGTGCGCCGAATTGCTCACCAATCGCCGAGAACGGGAAGTCAGTGAATTGCACTGGGATGTATTTTCCATTCGTGAGCGGACCGTCGAGATAACCCTTGCCAAACAATCCACCGGTCGACACGGCGCGCTTGGCGAAGCGCACCTGCAGCACAATCTTTTCGAGATCCTTGTCGTAGGAGTTCTGGTTGACCCAGGCGTCGAATCGACGAAGCTGATACGGAAACAAGGCGAACGTCACCGCGATCGTCGCCGCCGACAAGCTTGCGATGAGCGCCATGTATCTACGTCGAGCACCGGCGACGAAGAGCACGCCGGCGACGCCAGCGACGATCACCGATGCCGACCCGAGGTCGGGCTGGGCAAGCACGAGACCGACGGGGACCATCACGATGTAGATCGTCATCACGAAGTGGTGCCAATCGATGCGCTCCGTTGTCGCCTCACTCAAATACCCAACAACCACGAGGAGCACGGCAGGCTTGGCGAGCTCAGCAGGCTGAATCGAGATTGGTCCAAGGTCGAACGCAAGTCGCGCACCACCCGTCACCGCACCAGTTGCGAGGACGAGCACCAAGAGCACGATGACTCCCCCGAAGAAGAACCCGCTTTGCGTTCGGAACCAGTCATGACCAATCGTCATCACGAGTGCGAGGACAACCCCGGCTACCACGACGAAAATCGCTTGGCGCTGCGTGTAGACGTAGGGGTCGAAGCCCTGCTCAGCGAGACGTCGATAGGTCGCAGAAAACACCGTGAACAGTCCGATGACGACGAGCGAGATCACCGAACCCATCAGCACCCAGTCGATGTTGCGGATTGGGTCCGAGTAACTTCCCGTCACCGTTGGATTGCGCCGAGCGCTGATCGGTCGAAAACGTTCGAAGGTCGACGACATCAGTCCCTACTATCCGATCGTCCACCCGCGAGACACGTTGGATTACGCAACCCGACCGGGGGTGCGGCAAACGTTCCAGACACGTTGAGCGGTTCGGCGACTTCCACGGAGTCCATCTTGTATCGACCAGAAAGGGCGAAGTACACACACTTGATGACTGGCGCTGCCCCTTGGGACCCGAAGCCCGCCTTTTCGAGATAGGCAAACGCCGAGTATGGATGCTGCGGGCTCAAGCTGAATGCCCCGAATGCCGACGAGTCATTCCACGGCAAGTTGTTCAAGCCTTGCGCCGTGCCGGTCTTACCCGCGATCGGCAGCACATTGTACGGGTAGCCCTTGAAGAGCAGCTCGCCAGTCGTCTTGTGATAAAAATCGAAGTTCACACCCGGACCCGTGATCACGCGCTGAAGTCCACGCACGACGGCATCACGTTTCTCCCCCGTCATGTCGACTGTTGAGACGGGCTCTTCGTCATCGAACCGATCGAGGATGCTCGCCTGAGCCACGTCGGCAAGACCTGGTTTCAGGTCAGGAGTTCCCGGCGACAGCACCGCTTGAACCACGTGTGGCTGCATCACCTTGCCACCGTTGCCGAACACCCCATACGCGTTGGCCACTTGTAGCGGTGACGCAGACAGCAGACCCTGGCCAATCGAGAACAGAATCTGATCACCGACGTAGTACGCGCGACCCGATTCCTCAGAGATCGCACCGAGGTCGGCCATTCGCTTCTTCAGTGCCTTGCTCGGAATGGTGCCGGCGTATTCGTTCGGGAGATCGACGTTGGTCGGTGAACCGAAGCCGAAGAGCCGCACCTGCTCCTCGAGGATCGGCTGATAGCCGCGCTCGGTCAGGATCTGCTCGCCGATCTTGTAGAAGAACGCATCCGATGATACGGCAAGCGCTGATTCCACGTTCACGAGTCCATATCGACACGGCGCACCAGTTGCACGACAGATCGCATTACGGAAAACGCACTTGACTCCCTGCTGACAGCGATCGTCAGGGATGCTCTCCAGCTTGTACGAGCCACGGTCGTCATAGCGATAGCTCGCCCCACCGACGAGCTGGCCCGAATTGAGTGCCGCGTACGCGACGAACGGCTTGAAGGAGGACCCGAGGTTGTAGCGACCGGACACCGCCCTGTTTACGAGGATCGACGAGTCGGGGTCGTCGGTCTGAGGGAAGATCTGTGCGAACTTCTCCTTCGTCACACCACCGGCGAACCATCGCAAGTCGAAACGCGGATACGACGCCATCGCCACGACCTGACCGGTGTCGTGATTCATCACGACCGCAGAACCAGCAGGCGCCTTGTAGAACACGGGGTCCGGGTTTGCCGGATCGATCGTGCCGTCCTCCAGGCGATTGAAACCAGCTTCGACACGGCGTCGGAGAACGAGTTGCGTCTCGAGCGCCTGTTCCGTGAATTGCTGCAACTGCATGTCGATCGACAACTGAATGTCGTTGCCAAGAACTGGCTCAACGCGCTCGAGTTGGCGCAACAGACGACCCTGCGCATCGACCTCGTAACGCACGTAACCAGGTGTGCCACGCAGGATCGTTTCGTAGGTCTGCTCGACGCCATAACCGCCCACTCGTTCATTGGGTTCATAGTCGAGCGACTTGTAGTACGCGAGCGTGGACTCGAGGATCGCACCCATGTACCCAATCACGTGGCTTCCGATCGCGCCATAGGGGTAATTGCGGCGCCACTCTTCGCGCACGTAGATGCCCGGGAAGTCTTCGGCGCGCTCGCTGAGATACAGCGCAGTTTCCTCTGACACGTCCTCTTTCAATGGGAGCGCTTCGAGCACACCGTACCGCTTGTCGTCATACCGACGCTCGAGGGCTTCCTCCGTCATCTGCAACGGGCCGCTCAGTCGTGCGAACAGCTCAGCGCGATCCGAGTCCTTGCGAATCACCTGACGATCGATCGTTGCGGTCAGGATGCGCTTGTTGTCGGCGACGATTCGACCCGTTGCGTCGAAGATCCTGCCGCGTTCGGGAAGGAGTCGGATGGTGCGCGTACGCACCGACAACACGATGTCCTCGTTCAACTCCAACTTCACCGACTGCAGGAACCACATGCGAATCCCCAGAATCGACATGAGTATCGCTGCGACGATGCCGAGCGAAACGAGTCGCGATCGTGATGCTGGCGTGGCCATCGCGATCAGCTACCGAGACTTGCTTTGAGCGTCCAGCGGCTGACGATGAGCGCAAGTGGCGACACGATTGCATTGATCGTCGTCACACCGAGCGCCACGAGGATCATTCGCGGACGCACCCACCCACCGATCCCGACCATCGTGAGTGCAAAGGGAAATACGAGTTCGGCCACGAGCGTCGTCCCGGCGATGGCGGCGATCTTCAGCCACCACGACGGTTCACGAATGAAGAACGGCAACGCACCGGCGGCTGCCGCAGCACCACCGAAGACCAACGAACACAATCCGAGCGGGGTGTTCAAGACGCAGTCATACATGAAGCCGAGTGTGAGCCCCGCAATCGCACCAACCTCGAATCCATAGGTGACACCCGCCGCGACCGCAAGGAGCAACATCAGCTGGGCGACCACGCCGAACGGCCTCACGTCGGTGAAGAGCGTCGTCTGCAGACCCAACACGACGAGACCCACGAGCACGAGCCGCGTCCAGCGACTTGCCACGAACGGCAGCAAGCGATCGATCATGGGGTCGTCGACTCCGTGATCGGCTGATACAGCAAGATGCGCACGAAGGACAGATTCGACAGGTCGGCAACGAGCTCAATCTCGAGCACTGGACCAGCAGTCCCCAACCGGCTGATGACGCGAGACACCTTGCCGACGACGATGTCAGGCGGAGCAAGGCTCAGCGAACCTCCAGCAGTCACGATCGGAGTCCCCGCGAGCACCGTGCCGAACCGCTGCTCGGGATCGATGAATCGAACGATTGGCACTCGGCTCGGCCCGCGGCCTTCCAAGATGCCCGTCTCGCGAACGCCGAGCGCACCAGATGCAGGGATCGTGAGCGACGGCACCGAGATCGACACACTCACCCCCGGACTCGTCGAGGGGGTGATGATCGGCCCAGGAGTGAATCCGGGAATGTTCGAACTCGGCGCGATCGTTGTCGTCGTCGTGGTCGTCGTCGATGACGATGACACCGCTGCGGCATCTGGGTCGTTGACCGCCGTCGTGTCGAGTGCTTCCGGAGTGTTCACCACCTTCACCGAGAGTGCATATTCGGGATCCGTCACGAGCATGACGACTGCACGATTGGCGAACACCTTGGTGACCTTGCCGACGAGACCTGCGGCATTCAACACCGGCATACCGACCTTGATCCCACTCTCGCTGCCCTGATTGATCTCAACGGTCTGTGAGTAGTTCGACGGCGCGTCACCAATCACCTGGGCGCTCACCGAGTTGATTCCGGCGAGTGTGGGAAGACCATTCAGCGCGAGGAGCTCCTGGGCAAGTCGAACCGATGCAGCAGCTGCAACGGCTGCACCCTCCTGCTGTGCGATCTTTTCGCGCAACAAATCGTTTTCGTCTACGACATCGTCGTAATTCGTGATGCCGTTCCACACGTTGCCGACTGGGCGGGTGACGATTCGGGCAACACCCTCTACCGGTCTGAACACCGTGCTGAAGATCGACCGCACGAGCGACGTCGAACCCGACTGCTGGAGATCAAGCGTGACGAGGATGATCGAGGTCAGGGCGAGCAGCGCAATCGCTCTCCTGCGCTGTGCAGACATCACGGCCACAGTGTGGTCTTCGCGTCCTACTCGAAGGAGGTCTGAGCCGTCAGACCCTTCATCGCATCGATGTTGTCGAGGGTGAGACCACACCCGAGCACGACCGACTCGAGGGGCTCTGGTGCCAAATATGCATGAATGCCGGTCTCGTTCGTCACGCGCTCGGCGAGTCCCGTGAGGAGTGCTCCACCACCAGACAGCACGAGACCGTGACCGATGATGTCGGCGGCAAGTTCTGGTGGGGTGCGCTCGAGAGTCGTCTTGATCGCATCCACGATCATCGTCACGGGACCGTCGAGAGCCTCGCGCACCTCTTCGCTCGTCACGAGCTGCGTGCGTGGAAGACCCGTGGAGGCATCACGACCACCGACGTCGGCCGACAACTCTTCAGCAAGTGGCCACGCAGAACCGATCTGAATCTTCACCGACTCGGCGGTGTTCTCACCGATGTCGAGGGCGAACTCCTTGTGGAACAACTCCACGATCGCTTCGTTCAGGTCGTCGCCGGCGACTCGAGCAGAGTGCGCGGTGACGATTCCGCCCATCGAGATGACGGCGACTTCAGTCGTGCCTCCACCGATGTCGACGATGAGGTTCGCGCTCGGAAGATGCACGGGAAGCCCCGCACCGATCGCCGCGGCCATCGGCTCTTCGATGATGTAAACGGGGCGTCGCGCCCCGGCGAACTCCGCGGCATCCTGCACGGCTCGACGCTCGACTCCTGTCACCTCGGAGGGCACGCACACGATCATGCGCGGCTTGCTCCAGCGGCTCGTGTGGACGCGCTGGATGAAGAACCTGAGCATCTGCTCACAGACGTCGAAGTCGGCGATCACGCCGTCCTTCATCGGTCGCACGAGACGAATGTTCTGGGGTGCACGTCCCCACATGCGCTTGGCTTCGGCGCCGACGGCCACCAACTGCCCCGTCCGATTGTCCACGGCTGCCATGCTGGGCTCGTTCAACACGATGCCCTCGCCCTTCACGTAGACGAGGGTGTTGGCGGTGCCGAGGTCAATCGCGATGTCACGACCGAGCGATAACGCACTCCCACCTGGCATGTCTGTCGAGCTCCTCAGTGCAATGGCACCCGGGACGGGCGATGAACTGCCTAAATCCTACCGAGCGTCACCTCGGCGCAAGCGACGCCTACTCCCTACAGATTGGGGAAGAAGATGCCGATCTCACGTGCGGCAGAGGCGGCCGAGTCCGAACCATGGACGAGGTTCTCGGTGAAGATCGTGCCGAAGTCACCGCGAATCGTTCCCGGAGCTGCAGCGCGAGGATTGGTCGCACCCATCATCCCGCGAACGATCTCCCACGTGTCCTCTGGACCTTCGACGACGAGTGCAACGACGGGGTTGCGTGACATGAACGCGACGAGGTCTGCATAGAAGCCCTTGCCCTTGTGCTCTTCATAGTGACGCTCGAGAGTCGCCGCATCGAGTTTGCGCAACTCCATCGCGACGATCTTGAGTCCCTTCTGTTCGAATCGGGACAGGATCGCGCCAACCAACTGGCGCTCGACTGCATCTGGCTTGAGGAGGACGAGGGTTCTGTTGCTCACGCGCTACAGGCTACGGCGCAAGGTCGTGCGCGCACTACCTACGACATACAAAGAACCCGCGACGAGCACCGCATCGTCTTCGCCGGCGATCGACAATGCCTTTGCGCACGCCTCCTCGACGCTTGTGCATTCGAGCACCTCGTCGCACCCCATCGATCGCGCAGTGGCGGCAAGGACCGCAGACTCAAGACCTCGCGGAGACGGTGCGGTGCAGGTGACTACGACGTCGAAGTCGTCCACCCTCAATGCCCCGAGTGTGAGTTCCGGATCGCGACCCTTCAACGTTCCAACGACGAGGATCCTTCGACCAACGGGACTGAAGTCGTCGAAGAAGACCGCCGAGCACACGTCGGCCCCCGCCGGATTGTGCGCCCCGTCGATGATCACGAGTGGTCGATGCCCGAGCACTTCGAAACGTCCCGGCATCTCGACGGTTGACATCCCCTCGCGCAAGATGTCTTCGGAAATCGGTGCGTCGAAGAACTCCTCGACGGCCACGATGGCGATCGACGCATTATCACCTTGGTGCCGCCCGTGGAGCGGGACCATCACGTCGCGATAGACGCCACGAGGCGTCGAGACATCGAGTAGTCGTCCACCGATGGCGAGTTCATTGCCGATGCAATCGAAGTGCTCGATGCGTCGCACGAGTCCACGCGACGGCGCACCCGACCAAATCGGATTCAATGCGTCGTTCACGTCTCCGACGACGAGCGTGCTCGTCTCTTTCGAGATCCCGACTTTCTCACGTGCAATGTCGGCGATCGTCGGCCCAGCGAACTCGGTGTGATCGAGATCGATGTTGGTAATCACGGCGACCTGCGACTGCACGACGTTCGTCGCATCCCACCGCCCCAGCATTCCGACTTCGATGACCGCCACATCGACTGCTTCGTCGGCGAAGTGGCGGAATGCGCTCGCCGTCATGATCTCGAAATACGTCGGCCGCACTCCGGAGATGCCCTCAACGTCGGCCACAGCAGCTACGCATTCAGCAAAGTCTTCTTCGGAGATCGGGATTCCGTTGCGCGAGATTCGCTCCGTGAGGTGCTCGAGGTGAGGGCTCGTGTAGGTGCCGACGTGCAAGCCGTGTGCCATCAACAACTTCGTGATCATCTGGGTCGTCGAGCCCTTGCCGTTCGTGCCAGTCACGTGAATCACCGGGTAATTGAGCTGGGGATCGCCCATCACATCCATCAGGCGAGAAATGTTGTTGAGCGATGGCTCCTCGACGCGACCGGTCTTTTCGTAACTGGCGTGCTCGTCGAGATAGACGAGAGCTTCGTCGAACCGCATGACGGGAAGGTTACGGACTAGGAGGCCGCGCGGCGCTGGCGAGTGGCCTTGGTGCTGCGCGGGATGAGCGTCGGCATCTTCTTTTCCGTCACCGCATCGGCGTCCACGATGACCCGAGCGATGTCCGTTCGTCCGGGCAAGTCATACATCGTGTTCAGGAGCACCTCTTCGAGGATTGCGCGCAGCCCTCGAGCACCGGTCCCCCGCGCCAGGGCCTGATCGGCGATAGCAACAAGTCCGGCAGGGGTGATTTCGAGTTCGATGTCTTCGAATTCGAAGAACTTCTGGTACTGCTTCACGAGTGCGTTCTTCGGCTCGGTGAGGATCTGGATGAGGGCCTGCTGGTCGAGGGCATGCACCGCACCGATCATCGGCAGTCGACCGATGAACTCGGGGATCATGCCGAACTTCATCAGATCCTCCGGGAGCACCTGAGCGAACAATTCGCCGGGGTCCTTCTCGGACTTGGAGCGAACCGTGGCGTGGAAGCCAACGCCCTTGTGACCGATGCGCGATTCGATGATCTGATCGAGTCCGGCGAACGCCCCACCCACGATGAACAACACGTTGGTGGTGTCGATCTGGATGAACTCCTGGTGCGGGTGCTTGCGACCACCCTGTGGCGGCACCGAGGCGACCGTGCCCTCGAGGATCTTCAGCAGCGCCTGCTGGACACCTTCGCCCGAGACGTCACGGGTGATCGACGGGTTCTCGCTCTTGCGGGCGACCTTGTCGATTTCGTCGATGTAGATGATGCCCGTCTCAGCACGCTTCACGTCGAAGTCGGCGGCCTGCAACAGCTTGAGCAGGATGTTCTCCACGTCTTCGCCCACGTAGCCAGCCTCGGTGAGCGCGGTCGCATCCGCGATTGCGAACGGCACGTTGAGCATGCGCGCGAGCGTCTGTGCCATGTGGGTCTTGCCGCAACCGGTCGGACCGAGGAGCAAGATGTTGCTCTTTTGCAACTCGACGTCGTCACGGCGCTGCGTGCCCGAGGTCTTGTGCTTGATCCGGCGATAGTGATTGAACACTGCAACGGCGAGCACTTTCTTGGCCTGCTCTTGACCGACAACGTACTCGTCCAAGAACGTCCTGATGTCGCGCGGAATCGGCAACTCGCCGATGCCCGTATCGACGTTCTTGACGAACTCTTCGTCGATGATCTCGTTGCACAGGTCGATGCACTCGTCGCAGATGTAGACGCTTGGGCCTGCGATCAACTTCTTGACTTGCTTCTGCGACTTTCCGCAGAACGAACACTTCACTAATTCGGCGGTGTCACCAAACTTTGCCATGCGTCAGTCGATTCCTCAGCGAATCGGTCCGGAACGATCGGCAAGGGTGCGCTCGGTGATGATCTCGTCAATCACGCCGTATGCGAGCGCGGCATCAGCTTCCATCACGAAGTCACGATCGGTGTCCATGTGGATGCGTTCGATTGGTTGACCGGTGTGGCGAGCGAGGATCTGCTCGAGGAGCTCGCGCATGCGCAAGATTTCCCGCGCGGCGATCTCGAGATCGGTGACCTGTGCGTAACCGACTTGACCGTACGGCTGGTGCAGCAACACGCGTGAGTGCGGAAGTGCCAGGCGCTTGCCCTTCGTGCCCGCGGCAAGCAGCACCGCAGCGGCCGAGGCGGCCTGACCGAGACAGATGGTGGCGATGTCGTTCTTGATGAACTGCATCGTGTCGTAGATCGCAAACAGCGCCGTGATGTCGCCACCAGGACTGTTGATGTAGATGTTGATGTCCTTGTCGGGGTTCTCGCTCTCCAGGTGGATGAGCTGGGCGCAGATCAGGTTCGCGATCGTGTCGTCGATCGGGGTACCGAGGAAGATGATGTTTTCCTTGAGCAGGCGGCTGTACAGGTCATAGACGCGCTCGCCCCTACTGGTCTGCTCGGTGACGTTGGGAACGTAGTAGTTCCGCATCACGTGTCGATCCTGCATGGCGCCATCTCCTTGGGTTGCCGTGACCCAAATAGTAGTTGGGGGTGTGCGCTATTGGGCGGAATCAGCGTCACTCTCGCCAAACAAGGTGTCCGCGGCGATCGCGTTCCCCTTGTCATCCACGAGGGTGGAATTGCGCAGCAACCAATCGACGGCCTTCGACTTGCGAATTTGTGCAACGAGGTCGACCATCATGTCCTGCTTCTCGTACGCCTTGCGCACCTCGGTCGCCTTGCGGTTGACCTGCATCGCGATGCGATCGATCTCCTTGTCGATGTCTGAGTCTTCGACGACGATGTTGCGCGCCGTGGCGACTGCGCGAAGCGCGAGGTCGACCTTGACGGCCTTGGTCGATTCGCCACGCATCATCTCGACGAAAGCCTCGGCCGACTGACCGGTCACCGACAACCACTGGTCGAAGGAAATGCCTTGGGCCTGGAACTGCTCCATCGTCGCACGCACACGACCCTGCAGGTCACTTTGCACCATTGCATCCGGAGCATCGATCGTGACGAGTTCTGCGAGCGCTCCCGTCGTGCGCTCGACGAACACCGACCGAGACTGACCAAGCTTCATCGTCTCGATGCGCTCGCGCAGTGATGCGCGCCATGCAGCGACCGTGTCGAACTCGTCGACTGTCGACTTCACCCATTCATCGGTGAGGTCTTCGAGCACCATCTCTTGGATTTTCTTTACCGTGACGACGAAGTCGGATACCTCTTCGGTGCCGTTCGGTGCGTCGGAGAATTCGATCGTCGCGCCGATCGTCGCGCCGATGAGCTGGTCGTCGAACTTCGGCGACACCCAACCCTTGCCGACTTCATACGACCAGTCGTTGACGTTGAGACCAGGAACCGGATTGCCATCGCGCGTTCCGGCGAGATCCACCGACACGGTGTCACCCTTCTGCACTGCGCGCTCTACGTCGCGCAACGAACCGTGACGACGACGCTCGGTCTCGAGCGCCTCATCGACTTCGCTCTCCTCGACCACGAGCGTCGGCAATTCGACGCGCAGCGAGTCGTAACCGGCGACGGTGATCTCGGGACGAATCTCACACGTCGCATCGAAGGCGACGGCGCCTTCCTTTTCACCCTTGGTGATGTCGATCGCGGGCGTCGCGATCAGGTCAACGTCATGCTCGCGCACGGCGAGCGTCAAGTACTGCGGGATTGCGTCTTGGATGGCCTGACCACGTGCGGCATCGCGACCGATCTGGGCCTCGAGCACCTTGCGCGGTGCCTTGCCTTGACGGAAGCCCGGCACGCGGATCTCCTTGGCGATCTTGCGGAATGCGTCGTCAATGTTGCGGTCGAATTCGACTTCGTCGATTTCGATGGTCAGCTTGACCTTGTTGCCCTCGAGGGTCTCAATGGTGCTCTTCACAGGGCGAAAAGTGTACCCTTGGCTTTCGTGACAGCCTCGTGGAAACCACACGCACTTGCCACTCCACACGAGGGGCAGATCAACCTGAAGACCGGCGACAAGGTGCGCACCATCGCCGAAATCGATGGGGTCCCACTCGGCTCAGAAGGCAAAGTCATCCTGGCCAACGGGTTCAACTGGCTGCGCTATCGCGTGCGCTTCACTGACGGCACCGAAAAGGGCGACCTCGACCATCGCCACATCGAGCCGATTGGCCGTGCGGCCAAGCGCCTCGCCCGCGCCGCCAAGCGCGCCTCGGCCTGATCACGTGACCTCGATCGCCACCCGCTTCCCCGGACTCGCCAACGGCTGGGCACGTTTCGACGGCCCCGCCGGCACCCAGATGGTCGACGTGGCCATTCGCGCCATGAGCGACTGGGCCGCAAGCGGACACAACGCCAACACCGGCGGCTCCTTTGCCGCCGCCACCGAGTGTGACGCACTCTTGTCACGCACCCGCGACGTGGTTGGTCAACTGTTCAACGCCGACCCGAACGGCATATGTCTTGGGGCGAACATGACCACGATGACGTTCGCCTTCACACGCGCCGTCGCACGCACGCTCACGTCGAATGATCGAGTGGTCGGCACGATGCTCGACCACGACGCCAACGTCTCACCGTGGAGGATCGCCTGTGAGACTTCGGGCGCCGAACACGTCTTGGCGCCATTCGACGTCGCCACCGGTGCACTCGATCCCGCTCGTGTCATCGAACTCATCACCCCGAACACCAAGTGGGTGGCGATCACTGGTGCGTCGAACTTGATCGGCACGGCTCCCGACCTCGCACCGATCATCGCGGCCGCACACTCAGTCGGTGCCCGCGTGTTCGTCGATGCAGTGCATCTTGCGGTGCACCGACCCATCGACATCGCCGCACTCGGCTGTGACGTCCTCGCGACGTCTCCATATAAGTGGTACGGCCCGCACTCGGGAGTGCTGTGCATGCAACCCGAACTGCTCAATTCACTTCCTGTCGCCAAAGTGCGACCGGCAGAAGACGTCGGCCCGCGTCGCTTCGAAACCGGGACGCCGAACTTCGAGGGCATCGCCGCCGTCGAAGCTGCTGCACGATTCCTCCTCGAAGAAGACATGCGCAAGGTGATGGCTGCCGAGAACGACGTTTTTGCGCCACTCCTCGACGGACTGCTGTCGATCGACGGTGTTCGCGTGTGGGGTCGCCAGACGATGGACGGACGAGTACCAACGGTCGCGTTCACCATTCGTGGCCATCACCCCGATGCAGTCGCCGAAGAACTCGCGCGCAACAAGATCGCCGTTTGGTCGGGACACTCCTATGCCGTAGAAGCAGTGCGTCACATGGGACTGAGCGACTCAGGTGGCGTGGTTCGTGCAGGAGTGACGCGATATGTCTCGCACGACGACGTCACGCGACTACTCGACGTCGTTCGATCTCTCGCACGATGAGCGAGGTCATTGTTCGGTAGAGTGAGTCAGCCCGGGGAGTGGCGCAGTTGGTAGCGTGCCTGGTTTGGGACCAGGAGGCCGGGGGTTCAAGTCCCCCCTCCCCGACCAGAGTTAGTGCAATTCGCCTCGCGCGATGCACT
>VFQS010001913.1_pt1 | contig 17978 bp, 22 predicted proteins | sample 3512361 | NCBI WGS metagenome assembly VFQS01 (sample SAMN10412375, study PRJNA504923) | tailings metagenome | isolation source: Relicate 1 Philex TSF3 active mining | place: Philippines
TGATCAGAACACCTTAAAATCCTGCTTGCAGACGGGGCGGGCCATACGTTTTTTCGCCAATATCCGGGTTGTCAGCGACAGCGAACACTGCCTCGTCAACGTCCGGCACGATATTATCATGTAGCTTCTTATATATGCGAGCGAACCGTTTGGTCTGCTCGACTTGCCAGCTCACGCTTGTGTCCGCGAGCGCGGGACAAAGGTGGTTGAGCCTTCATGCGGCTCCGCCAGGCTCATGAGGCTCTCGGCAATGAATGAAGCAGGAAGATCAGGGTTATCAAGAGCAGCGCGGCCAACCTTGGCCCAGAACTCAATTTGCCCTTGAACCGTGCGAAACTCCGCCTTGGCCGCAACACGCGCTGCGCCAACCAGTTCATCATCCATACGAACGGACAGAGTACCCACTTTATGGCTCATCCAATCTGACTTACCACAATTGTAGTAAGCAGTCGGAATTAACGCAACCTGAAGTTTGCTTAGGCCGCGCGCAGCTCTTCGTGCGCCAATGCAATCTTGGCCGCGACAACCTCTTCCGCGCTTTGGCGAATGGCCGGGTCGCGCGAATCAAGATCAGTCTGGAAGCTTGCTCACGACTTCCTCGATGATTGCTCTGGTATCGATGCTGCTCAAGTGTTGCGCAATGCTCTAAGAACCCGGTTCAGACAAGTGCAGGGCCTGGACGTCGTGACAAGCGAGGATATGCATCAGTACGCTGGGACGCCGACCGGCCATGCGCGCGACGCTCGCCATCCCGCTGAGTGCCGTTGCTGTAAATCCGTGAGGTCATGCTCATCAGCGCACCTCCTTGAGCAGCGCGGCATAGCCAAGGACATCGACGATGCTGTCGGTGTGGCGGGCATCGAACGAAATGGTCGTCAGCCCGCCGTCCTCCCACTCCGCCAGTAAATGCTGAGCCTGAACGGCCAGTTGCAAGCGACTTCCCGAGGCCAATCGCAGAAACTCGACGCGCGCCGGCGCGGGCAATACCGCCGGCTCGGAATCCAGCGCATCGAGCAAGGATCCGCACCCGGCACGCCGATGAGAATGGCGATCAGGGCGGAGGTGTCGACGATCACAGGCAACTGTCTGCATCGTCATACTCGTGCGCATCTAGTTCGGCCATGGAAGGGTATTGCCGCTTTGGCACCGTCGCGAGGATCGCCTCGATCGGTGCCCGTCGGCCGGCCTTGTCGGCTTCCTGCCGGGGTAGCGGCATCCGGTCGAGCGCTTCCTCAATCACCTGCACCTGGCCGCGCCCGCCAAGGGTCAGCAACGCCAGGCGTGCCAGCGCATGGTTGGAGCGGATGGTGATCGCACGCTGCTGGCGACGAGCGCGGACGACATGGCACATGTCCTCATTTGGAAACCCGTGTCCAACGCGGTATCACTGCGTGCAGCTACGCCCAAGCACGCCGCGACTTACGCCGATCCTCTACTTGAGCTTGCCGAGAAGACGCCCTGCCGCGCCCTGCTCGGCGGCCAGGTTGCGATTGTAGAGCAACGGCATCCGCGGACTCTTCCAGCGCAAGGCATCCATGATACCGGCAAGGTTTTCGCCGCTTGCAAAATAGTCCTGGTTGACCCCCACTCGGGTCGAGTGAGCGCTGATCTGTTTGAGCTGCACCTCGAACGCTTCGGCGCTGAGGTCGCCGAAGGCTCCGGCTTCGAACGCCCGGCGCAAGATGGCCCGAAAGATCGGCGTGATCGAACCCGGATGCAGCGGCGCCGTACCAATGTCGTATTCGATGCGGGCATCCTGGGCTGCACGCCCGGTAAACCAGGTGCTGTCCCAGCGGGCATTCCACCCGACCGAATTGGAATTGATACGCCCGCGTGCCGCCTTGGCCTTGTAGCGGCGAACAATCACCCGCCGGAATATGGGACCGGACTCGATCGCCGCAGCCGCCAACCAGGCCGCAAGCGCGGAGACGCTGCGTGGGGAGAGATAGGCGGTCGCCCCCTCCCCTTCTTGGTCGCCCTTGCTGCGCGCGATGTGCAAGAGCCGTGCATTGGGATCGATAGCGGGGAGGATGTGGGCAACCTCGATCGCTACCAGCTCGCTGGAGCGAAGCCCGGTGTCATAGGCCACCGAGAGCAGCGCCTTATCCCTGAGGCCGGTCGGCGTCGCATCGCAAGTCTCGAGCGCGGCGCTGACATTGATGCCGCGTGGGGCGTCCGCGAGCGGGTCTTTGACCGCACCGCGAAAGCGCAGCGGCCGCGCCTGCGCCTGGGCGGCACCGACGTCGCGCCGGTGCGCGGCCATCGTCAGCTTGACGAGCTCGTCCTGACCGGGATCGGGCAGGTGGCACAGGCGGTGGAGCTTGGCGATCGAGGCGCGGTAGCGGGTGAGCGAGGCCGGCGCCGCACCCTGGCGTGCCCGATGCAGCAGGAACGCAGCGAGCGTTTGCGGCGAGGCCGGTAGCGACTTGAGGCCGTGCCCCCGAGACCAGGTATCGAAGGCGGCGACATCGGCGCGGAAGGCGCGCAGCGTGTTGGGCGCCGCGGCAGCCGCGTAAACGCGCAGAAGTTCGCGATCGACCAGCACGCCCGGGCCGCGCGCCAGGGTTGCGAGATCGCGGGCGACCGCAACGTCTTCGTCGGCGGCGACTTCGGAGTGCATGACGCGAGTCCGGTAGTTTTCTGACATATCCTGCGCGAAACTGCCGAAAACGCGGAGATTACGCAACATGTGATAAGTGCATTTATCAAATGTTCACACTTTTTCCGTATGAGTGGAGTAAGTTATAAGCCGGTACGCTTGACACTGAACGTGCAACCTGCTGAAATTCATGGATGCATGGCAATTTTCCGCAAAATTCGCTGGAAGCCTATGGCGCCACCTCGGCCGCCCTCGCCCGGGGCGAGGAGCGCCTCGCGATGTCCGCGAACCGCCCTGCCCTCCTCGCCCGCATCCGCATGCTCGAGACTGAAGCGCTCGGGTCACTCGAGGGCGAGACCGTCAGAGACGATCAGCTCGCGCTTGACCACGGTCACAGCCAAGGCGCCTGGCGGCGCTGGCCGCACGCATTTGCCCAAGTGTTCGCCAGGCCGCTGCCCGCCCGCGGCTTGCCGAATGCCGAAGTCGTGCACAGCTGGCTGCACGAAGCTTCAGCTGAGACCGACCCCGCGCCGACCCGCCCGCCTATCGTAATTTACGAGGATCGACTCAAAGCTTGGGAACGTCATTGCAGCGCAGCACAGGCACAGGCACAGGCACCACTGCTCGCCGCGGCTGATCTCGCCGCCGCCTTTGCCCGCTTCGCACCGCTCAGCCGCGGCAACGCGGTGATCGGCGTCATGCTCGGCGAGAGCTGCGTCAAGCCGGTTCGGCGTTACTCGTCGGGTGGCATCGCCGCAATCGGGCTCTCGCAGCGTCAGCTCCCGTGGCTCGGTCTGCTCGCCGAGCGCGACGACGGCGAAGCCGATGACATCTCGGCACCAGGCCTCACCGCGCGTCGTCGGCACGCCTGGCTCGAAGCGCTTGCTGCCGGCGGCATCGCTGTCGTCGAACTCGCGCGCCGCGTCGATCAATGGACGAAGGTGGTCGAGACGGCCTGCGCGACCAAGCGCAGTTCGTCGCGGCTGCGCCGCGTCGCCGAGCTGGCGGCAGAAGCTCCGTCGCTCACCGCCACCAGACTAGCCGGACTGCTCGGGATCTCGCGCCAAGGGGCAACGCTCTTGCTCAACGAAGCGCGCGACCGCCAGATCGTGCGCGAGGTGACCCAGGGCAATGCTTTTCGGCGGTATGCCGCCGCCATTTAGGTCACCAACGCGCAGTTTGGAACCATCTCGGATTGCCCGAAGTGAACGACACACTCGGCCGATCATCAAGACCCTCGTCTGCCAGGCCCATCAGCCTGTTCACGTGGGAACTGGCTTCAATGAAGTTGATCCCAAACGCATTTCTCAGTGCTCCGGGAAGCGCCATCAATTTGGGTCGCAATTGCCGCCTACATTAGAGATTTGGGCTGAATTTCCATTAACTGATTGGTTTTTTAGTGCAAATTAGACATCCCTGAAAACGCCCCTTAGAGCGCGAAAACAGGGCGCTGGAGGGGTAAGGGTGCGGCGGGCCCGTGAATGCGCTCTACGGGGCTCTCTGGGCAATTTTTGGCAGATGCACCTTTTTCAACTGCGAAAACGGGCCCGTAAGCCTGGTCGAACCGTAGAATTTGCCCAAGTCGCATCTCTTGTGATGCTAGCCGGCCGGTGAGCGAGGTTTAAGCGCGCTAGAAATGGGCAAGAGATCTCCCCAATGGGCCCCTACCCACCTTCCGCACCTACGCTCGCCCAGCGCGTAGCTGGCCCGGCTCACTTAGGTTTCCGCTGACCGAACTGCTCCAAGGCTCTTTGGGAGCGTTGAGTGTTTCCATGACCGCCAGTTTGCGGCGCGCCTGTTCAAATTGTTTTAGGGCTGCATCAATCGATAGGAACGGACAATCTTAGCCATTCGAGGCCGGCCAATGTTCGGTCAGCAGACGCTCGATCGCAGCAAGCACTTTTGCTTTGTCGCCCATTTGATCAAGCATGATCCTGAGATCTAAAGCTGCGCCATGCTGGCGTTTTTGCACCGTCAAAATCGTCTTGCCGGCCGAATTGCGGAGAGTCTCGCGCTGCGGGCCGGCCGGGTTTGCTGCCGCGCCAGCGCCTTCATCCTGATATGCGGCAACTAAGCGCTTGATCACTTCGGCAGCAGCCATAGGCTCACCAACTTGCCTCGCCTGGGCAAGCTCCTGGGCACGCTGTATCACTTGCTCGTACTTCGCCTCCGGCTTCATCAGCGGCTTTAGCTGGGTCACATGCTTAATCCGCAAGTCATGCGGACTGACAAAGGCTGCGACGATTTGCGCAGGCAAGCGCGCTAGATCGAGATAGCGACTGAGCCAGCTTGTCGTCACGTTGAGACGCTCGGCCATATCCTTCTGCTTGCCGCCGTAGTAGGTGCCCAGGGCACGCAGATAATCCTTGGCTCGCTCATAATCCGAGAGGTCGGCGCGCGCTCTGTTCTCAAGATCAGAAACCCTAAACGCTTCTTCATCGGTGAGCTCGCGCGGTTCGACCAGAAAGCGGATATTGGGATAATTGTTTTCGCGCAGCCAAGCCACCGACCAGTGCCGCCTGGCGCCGCAGATAACTTCAAAATCATGCTGCGGATCGCCATGAAGTCGGCGAACGACTGCAGGTACTTCCTGCTTTCCCTGGGCCTTAATGCTCTCGATGAGGTCCTGACATCGTGCAAAGTCCAGTGCGGCGTAGTCGCGGTTATGGTGGACCCACATCCGACATTTGGCAGGATCAACTTGATACAGCGTCTTTGGCACACTGGCACCAGTTGCCATCTCGGCGAGACGGTTTGTGCGGCTCGCAATCATATCCCGGGCTACCACTGGCTTGGGAGCGGTTGTATCTTGCGGCGCCGCCAGTGCGGAGGTCAGGTTGGAGGCGAAGCCTCGGTTCTTACGTTCCATTGGTCCCACTACCTTCCCAAAAATTGCACCGGTGCAATTTTACGCCAACGCGCTACGCCGAAGCGCCGGGGCGTGGCTTGGCCAAGTCTTACGAATCTCGGTTTCGATCTCAGCATTCACGCCTTCAAGATAGGCCAAGCATCGGTCGCGAACCCCCTTACTGGTGATCGGGCCGCTCAGCTCGTACACGGTCATCAACCGAGCAGTGGCATTATCTATTTCCGCCGAATCCTTGAGCGGCGTGCGGATGAGATCCTGGCCAAGCAGGTTCCGATACAGCTCCATCATCTCGCGCTGCATCGATTTGTTGTCATCAACTTTGGACGCCAAGAAGCGAATGAACGATAGATCGGGCTGATAGCCATGCTGTGTAAGGGTCACCAAAGTCTCATCAAGCATCGCCAGAAAAGCGGCAGTCGAGGAGAAATCCATCACCGTCGGCGGCAGAGGCACGACCAGCGCATTTGCAGCGCGCAAGACCGACAGCGAAATGGACCCCAACGCTGGCGGAGGATCAATCACGACCACATCATAATTGGCGGCAATGGAGGCGATACCCTCAGCCAGACGATTTAACAGAGCACCTTCGCCAGTCGCCATCCGAGCTGCCAATTCGTACTCCGCCTGGAACAACCGCAAATTTGCCGGCACCAGATCCAACCCGTCAAAATGCGTTTTCTTAATCGCATAGCTTAGGCTCGTCATGTCCTCGTGCCGCAAGAACGGATAAAGCGTCTCGTCCTCACTCAAATCAAGATCGGGAACATAGCCAAACAAGGTCGTTGCCGAAGCCTGACTATCACAATCAATCAGGCAGACCCGATAGCCTTTGATTGCGAGATACTGGGCCAGGTGCACTGAGACCGTCGACTTGCCGACGCCGCCCTTGAAGTTCTGAACCGCCACGACTGCGAGCGGATCATCACCGGAACGCCGAGCGCGCGTACCGAAGACCTCGCGCATCGTATTCAGTTGACCCAACGTATAGCCAACCCGGCGGTTCGTCGCAGTGCGCCCGGGCGGGCTCAGTCTTCCTTGCCGCTCAGCATCACGAATCGCAGCAGGGGTGCGGCCGACCAGTTCGGCCGCACGACTGATCGTAAAGATCGGTTCACGCCGTTCATGCGCGCGGGCATCGCGAACATCGTTGCGCAACTGCTCCAAGACGATGGCAGATTGTCGGGCTAATCGGGCAATATTTGCGTGGCTTCCGCTCAACTTACCCTCGCTTTCGAAAGTCGAGGGGTAATTCGCTCATTTTCGAAAGTCAAACCGCAATCCAAGTTGCTAGACTGAGCTCTGTTGCCTGAGCAAAATCGCGCGCTGGCGACCATTTTTTCGGTTATTGCATTCACTGGGGAGGCAGCTGCACCGGCACGCTGTGTCCGCGCTGCTCTTGATAGCGCAAAGCTTGGGCACCGCGCCTTGCACACACGCTCTGCCGACAATGGCAACACAACAGCAGCTCAAAAAGCCCCGGGCAGTCGAATCACACGGCGTCAGCTCCCCCGCAGATGACAAAGCGCTATGATCATGGGGGGCGCTTAGGGCTTTAGCCGCCATGGATGTGTACGCACTAATTTCAGTACCTATCGATAGCGTTTCTCTGCTGATCCCAACCGACATCACCGCTACCGAACCGGATGTAACATACTGTTAAACCAACATAGTCTCTAGCTGTAGTCGAACTACTGTAACGTGTGGTCGCTGTAGGAAGCATACTGGCGATCCACGCAAAGCGCGGCAATCGGCCGCAATTGCCCCGCTAATGGCGTCATCACGCGACGCGATTGCGATATTGAAGCTTTTCGCTTAAGATGAGGCGATAACAGCTTCAAAAGGTAGCGCCATGTCCGAAACAAATGCAATTATCAGTCAAATCGGAGATCTGGCTGACGCTGGGGAGCGAATGATCGAACGGCTGCGACGCAAAGCCTTTTTGCCAGAAAGTCGTAAGGGACTCCATGTCCGCTTTGGTATTGCCGAGGCGGCCCAATTGCTCGGCTGTTCAACCAACCGGATCCGTATGGCAGAAGAAGCGGGTCGCCTCCCCTCCCCACCTGCTGGCGAAAATGGGCGGCGTATCGGCTATTCGGTCGAGGAGCTGCTTAACATGCGCGATGTTCTAGGCGCCTCCCCCGCACGTGCGCCGCTGGACATCCCGGCCGTGATAGCAGTTCAAAATTTCAAGGGCGGCGTGGGCAAATCAACAGTCACAACCCATCTAGCCCACTATTTCGCTGTTCAAGGATACCGCGTTTTGGTGGTGGACTGTGACAGTCAGGCTACCACGACAACGCTCTTTGGCTTCAACCCACATTTCAATATCGCGAGGGAAGAAACGCTCTACCCCTATCTCTCAATTGATCCGACGCAGACCGACTTGCTCTATGCAGTCAAGCAGACTCCTTGGCCAAATGTCGATCTGATTCCGTCAAACTTGGAGTTGTTTGACGTTGAATATGAGATGGCAGCGGCCGGAGCAGATGGCCAATCTGTACTCGCGGCCAGGTTCCGCAAGCTGAAATCGGGCCTGATGGACCTCGCCCGCGATTACGATGTTGTGTTGCTGGATCCTCCTCCGGCTCTGGGTACGATTTCGCTGGCTGTAATGCAGGCTGCCAATGCTTTGCTCGTACCGTTGGCGGCAACAACGCCTGACTTCTGTTCGACCGTCCAATTTCTGTCGATGATGGACCAAGTGATTGGTCAACTTGTAGCCGCCGGGATCCAGGTCGATTATCAGTTTGTGCGTCTGATCTGCTCGAAGTTCGACGGCAACGACCCGAGCCATGCCATGGTGCGCACCATCATGGAGCAGACTTTTGGTCCGGCCCTGCTGCCAGTACCCATCTTGGAAAGTGCCGAGATCAGCCATGCTGCAATGCGGATGATGACCGTATACGAGCTCGAAAAGCCAATTGGCACGCCCAAGACACACAAGCGCTGCAAGGCTAATCTTGATGAAGCCATGGGCCAAATTGAGCAACTCGTCAGGCAAGGCTGGGGCCGCGTCATACCTGCTCGCGAAGAGGATGTGATCCATGCCGCAGCATGACTGCGGTGTGCACGATCGCATCTGCGCAGCAACCCCGCATGCACCCAACAATGCTAATCCTCTCTCCCCAAAGGCCTGACCATGGCACGCAAGCAATCTGATTACCTCGCCGCCCTGCTTTCAGACGATGAAGCTGACACTGTGGCGTCTGCCCCGGCAGACACCTCTGCCCTCCCCTCCCCTTCGCCAACATCGCGAAGTGACCGAGTGCGCGGGACAACTCTGCTGGGACGTGAAAGCGCGTTAGCAAGGGTGGCGAGCGGGGAGGTGCGTCAGGTTACGCAATTGCTGCTCGACCCAGCGCGCGTCCGGGTCTGGCCGGGTAACGCGCGTTCCTATGCTCATTTGTCAGAAGAAAGCTGCCGCGAGCTGATCGACTCACTCGTCGCTGAAGGCGGTCAGAAAGTGCCGGCTGTAGTGCGCCGAGTGGATGATGATCCGACCTATGATTATGAGGTCATAGCTGGCACGCGCCGGCACTGGTGTGTGTCATGGCTGCGTGTGCATTCCTACCCTGACATGATGTTCTTGGCACAAGTTGCCCAACTGGACGATGAAGCTGCGTTCCGTCTGGCTGACCTGGAGAACCGCGCACGCAAAGATGTGTCTGATCTAGAGCGCGCCCGCAACTATGCCGGCGCGCTGAGGACACACTATGGCAATCACCTGACCCGCATGGCCGAGCGGCTTAAAGTGTCCAAGGGCTGGCTGTCGAAAATGCTGAAGGTTGCCGCCCTACCTGATGCGGCAGTTGATGCATTTGCCTCGCCTGCCGAAGTCCAGCTCAAACCTGCGTACGCATTGGCGCAGGCGCTTGATGATAAAAATTCTTCAACGGCGATCCTTAAAGAAGCCAAAGTGCTGTCAAAGGAGCAGGCATCGCGCAGTCAGGCCGGCCTGCCTCCCCTTCCCGCTACCGATGTCCTGAAGCGCCTATTGGCGGCGCCGTTGAGCGGGAAGGAAGCTCCCACCCTTGCGCTGGAGTGGGTGAGCCAGCGCACTGGCCGGCGCTCCTTGAGCATTGTATCAACCAATCGGCAGGGCGCCACTCTTCGCATTCATGCTGGATCAGGTGCCAGCGAAGACGAACTGGTCGATGCCTTCCGCCGCGCCCTGCTGGCATTAGAGGAGCAAGGCAAAGGCGTAGAGCGGTGAGTGCGGTTAGCATCAAGGCAACGCCGTCCAGCTCTGCGCTTGGTGGCGTCGCGCCCCCTCCTTGTTCTGACGGCGCATGCATGGCGCCGAGGATGTTTCCCCGGGGAAACATTTGCGGTCAGGTGGGGGAGGGGAAGGTATGACCCGCGCCGGGAAGCAATCTGTTTCAGAGCAGTTCGATCTCTTTCTGCCCTACATCGCCGATCTGCCGCTGCGCGATCAGCGCGAGATGATGGAGCGTCCGTTCTTCAGCCTTGCCAAGTCCAAGCGGGTAAAGCCAATCGAGTACACCAGCCCAGACAACAAACTTTGGGTGCATGTATCAGCCAATCCAGATTACGGTATGGCAACAATCTGGGACGCCGACATTCTGATTTACTGCGCAAGTGTGCTGGCAGATATGGCCCGCCGCGGTGTCAACGACGTTCCACGAAAGCTGCATATCATGCCCTACGACTTGCTCAGGGCCATCGGGCGGCCAACGACAGGCAGGGCATACGAATTGCTTGGCCAGGCACTCGACCGGTTGGTCGCAACGACTATCAAAACCAACATTCGCGCTGAAAATCGGCGGGAGGCCACATTTTCATGGCTAGATGGATGGACCCAATTGGTTGACGCCAAAACGGAGCGTTCGAGGGGCATGACGATCGAACTTTCGAATTGGTTCTGGGAAGGTGTGATGATGCAAGGAGGCGTGTTATCGATCGACCGCGCCTATTTTGACATCACTGGAGGCCGCGAGCGCTGGCTTTACAAAGTTGCCCGCAAACATGCCGGCGGGGCGGGGGAGGGGGGCTTTGCCATCGCTATGCCCACTTTGTTCGAGAAATCAGGTGCGGAGGGTCCATACCGGCGCTTCAAGTTTGAAATTATCAAGCTTGCTGAGAAGAATGAGTTGCCGGGCTATTCCTTAGATGTGGAGCCGGGGAAGGGTGGGGAACCACTACTGCGAATGCGCCGGGTATCTGGCAAGGATGGAACTATTACCGCACCCAAGCGTTCGAACACCAATGTTTCCCCGGGGAAACATTCGCAAGATCATGTCGATGAAGCCAAAGCTTTGGAAACGGCTAAACCCAGTGCGGTGGTAAACCGCTCAGAAAACCTGATCGATGCGCGCGCACTGGTTCGTTCAACGCTTGCCGGGCTTGCTGACGCAGCGACGCGGGGATTCATGACGGACCAGACGATCGAACATCTGCGCGAAACTTGTCCGGGTTGGGATCTGTATGCACTCCACGCCGACTTTGAGCGCTGGGTAAATGCTGACGTGACACGGCTACCTGCGGATTGGCAACGAGCGTTTATCGGATGGGTAAAGCGCCATCATGAAAAGCACCGCCACGAACTGCGAGGCTGAGAGAGGTCTAACAGGCTACCGCCCCCGACTTGTAGCGTTTTGACCGTTTAAGCCTGCTTGTCGGCGGATCATCAGCTGCGGGAATTGGGCGAGCTTGCGGCCTTAGCAGTTCAGACGCGCGACGTTATTGCAGGCATTATTCTCTGTCAGATCGGAGCGGCAGTAAATAAAGCAGGTCGTCTCGAACCTGCTGTTTTGCTGGTTTGACAGGCTCGACATGGACGCCCCGATCTAGAAGGTTTCAACGATCACGAAGCGCCGTGACCGGATGTTCGAAACCGAAGTCGCGAGCGAGTTCCTCAACGTGCTGATGCGTGAGACGCGCGTGCGGCAACCGCTCTAGTCGCGAAACCATTTCCCGGTCGCAGGCGCGGTGATCGACCCGTGGGCTCTGATAACGAGTTTACACCCAAAAGATGCTTCAGACGATCCGCCACGACCGAGGCCCAATGCCGTGATCGATTTCAAGCACGAGTAGCGCGGCAATGAGACATACCCCTCGGCCACGAATCCGCGACGGCGGTGCTAATTAGGGCATGCGTTAATCATCGACGCCACGCTCAACTAGGACACGGACGCCGGATGACCCTGGCCGGCGACAGTCTATGCCGCATACCCCCTCAGCCATACCAGCAGAAAGCTAAGGATGGTGAGCAAGACTCTCATCGTGGGCCGCACCACCCAACACGCCGGCTACGACATTACCCAGCGCATCCAAGAGCGCAACGAAGCATTCTGATGGACGAAGCCAATCGGCAGCGCCGCGTGGTTCAACTCCGAGGCATTGCCACAGCCTCAGCCACCTGCACCTTCCAAATGAACCCCTATAACATCGTCAAGCTGCCCAAGATCATCGAGGCAACGCCATACTCACGATGCGATCAGCGAAAATGCTAGGAGGGCATGCCGAGACGAACGCGCACTTTCCAATGCACAGCCCATATCGAACTCCATCACCAGTCCTGTCCTGCAATATTCAGCAACTTGCTAGAGCACAAAGCAGCCCGCTGAGCCGTTCCTGAAATGTCGGGTACCAGATCGTCGGCGCGTCAAAGATCGTGAAAAAAACCTGAGGGTTCACGTTTTTGAACATCAATTTACGCCGCCAGCCAAAAAGTGATTCATTCAAGCACTCGGAACGGATGCAAAGCGTGAGCCATCGACACTCCGGGAACGACTGCTGAGCAACCATCGATCCTCCAGGAACAATCCATCGCTCCTTCAGGAACACCCAGACGGAACATCAGGAACAAACAACCGATCTTTCAAGAACACCACGATGCTCGCGACTCGCCGGAATCGCTCACTTCCAGGAGCAGTGCCGCTCACTTAACCCTTTAACCATTAGACTTAACCAATCTAACCGCCTGAAGTTATATCATTTTTATAAAAACCATCACGAACGACCTAAGGGCAAACCAACCCAAAACACCTTATAGGCAACAGGATGTCTGACAGCATGCAAACACGCCTTCCAACTACATGCCGACCCTAGAGGCCAGGGCCGACACGTCCCATCAGCCATTAGTTTAGGCGTCGGCGGCGTCATCGGTGACGACTACCGGGACCACAAACATACCACCTGCTGAACGAACGAACAGGCAAGACAGGTAGCCTGATGCGGAGGCGCAGTACGCGCTCAGTCCGGACAGGGCTACACGACTGACGCCAAAGGCTTGCCGAGCCATAAAGCCGGCTTCATCTGCCTGCTAATTGATGGCAGCTCATAATCCGATCCAATCGTTGGTTTCACCACCAACGCGGTCATGTTTTCCAGCACAGTGCACGGCCGCGACTATCATGTTTCGTGGCTCTGCTCGGCTTTAGGCTCAGGATCTGTAATTGCATTTGCTAGGCGGTGCCGATCCCTTGAGGGTTTCATGGATCTGTCCGCACTGGCCGAGCCGGAGGCTGGTCGTGCTGTATCGGGTCTCACAGAGGCGAACGTTGCATTGACTCGAAGCGGGCTTGTGAACCCATCCGGTAACCTTCGCAGATCGTTCGTCCCTGCGTTCCCTCTCGGGACACCGCCCTCGGATCAGCTTTGACGCTTCACCGCTGGCAAACAGGTCTTACTCTACCTCACGCCTGGAACAAAGTGCCGTCGCGAAGCATGGCATGCATGATGACCGCAAGGCGACGGGCAAGGGCGACGCGAGCCTTCTTGAGACCTCGGCGCTTGGCGATCTTCATGGCCCATGTTTTCAGGGCGAAGGTCTCACGGCTCCGGGTGAGGATCGAGTTGGCAGCTTCGTAAAGCAGTTTACGTACGGCGCCGTCACCCTGTTTGGTGATCTTGCCTGTCCAGTCGAGCTCGCCCGACTGATGGCGTCGGGGTACAAGGCCGAAGTAGGCCCCGGCATTGCGTGATTGTCGGAAGCGTCCGGCTTCATCGACTGCAGCGGCGAAGGCAGCAGATGTCTGCACGCCGACACCTGGGATGGTCATCAAGATTTCGCAGGCTTGTGACTGGCTTGCAATGACACGCAGACGACGGTCCATCTCCTTGATCTGCTCGACCAACTCTTCGCGGACGGACAGCAAGGATCTGATGGCATCGCCAAGCCCCGGGATGTGTGCCGCTTGCATGATCCTTTCGAGGAATGCCTTCCCTTGTCCAGCCCCGGGGCGATAGCCGAACGTGGCGCAAAGGCCGCGGATCATGTTGTCGAGCCGGACCCGCGCTTCCACCAGATGACTCCGCGCGGTGATCACGCTGCGAACCCCATGCGCTGCCGGAGATTTGACGTGCACCTCCTTATAGAAGCCGGTGCGTGCCAACTGTGCGAGGCCGGCGGCATCGTGCGGATCGGTCTTGTTTGCCTTCATGGCCTTGAGGCTCTGGTGCGCCTGGCGCGCGTCAATGCATACTACCGGAACGCCAAGTTCGCGCAGGCCTAGGCAGATTGCCGGCGACATTCGCCCTGTCTCGATCACGGCTCGCTCGACAGGACCATATCGCTCAAGCATCATGGCGATCGCTTCAGGGAAGCTTTCCACCTTCTCCGACACAACCTTCCGACCATTTTCGTCAACGATGCAGACCTGCGTGCTTTCCATCGACAGGTCCAATCCGGCATAATGCTTCATGGCTGCTTCCTTCCTTCAGGATTCGACAACCAGAAGTGTGCGCCTCAACCGAGGTCCGAGGGAAGCAGCCGCAATTACACGATGACTCATTACGCGGCGCACCAGATACGGGCACAGATGAGTTTGACGGCGGCGAGATAGTTTTCGGGGCATTTATCGTAGCGGGTGGCGATGCCTCGGAAGTGCTTGATGCGGTTGAAGAAGCGCTCGACGAGGTTGCGCTGCCGGTAGAGCCGGCCTGAGAAGGCAAAGCGCTGCTTGCGGTTGGAGCGCGACGGTATGTTGGCCCAGACGTTCTTCGCGGCGGCGGCTTCGCGGATGGCGTTACTGTCGTATCCCTTGTCGGCCAGCAGCGTGGTGCCCTCGGGCATCGCATCAAGCAAGGCTTCAGCTTCCTGACTGTCGTGGACCTGACCGCCGGTCAGGCGCAGGGCGACGGGACGACCGTCAGCGTCAACGAGGGCATGGATCTTGCTCGTGAGGCCGCCTCGGGAACGTCCCATGCCGCGATCATCGGATCCCCCTTTTTGCCCGTCGCACCGTGCTGGTGGACGCGGACACAGGTGGAGTCGATCATCACAATCTCGCCTTCGAAAGCGGCGGAAACCGCAGCCAGGAGCCGGTCCCATACCCCGGCTTTGCGCCAGCGAACGAACCGGTTGTAGCAGGTCGTCGAGGGGCCGTAGCGCTCTGGTATCTCTACCCATGGTGAGCCGGTCCGGAAACGCCAGAGAATACCGTTCAGCACGCGCCGGTCATCGACGCGGGGAACACCTCGCGGTTTGTTCGGCAGCAGCGGCTCGATGATCGACCATTCACCATCCGTCAGTTCGTATCGCCGCCGCGCCATCCAACCTCCATCGCAATGGAAAGCCTGAATCACGCAAGCCGCCAAACCTCAAGCCGGTTTATGAGTTTACGACCTAGCGTCTCGATGAGTGCGGCTGCGGCCGCTTTGCGCGCGCGAGCCCGTCCGGCAAGTCCGGCCCGCTCCAAGGTATCCGAGGCGGGCAAGATGAAGCGCTTGTCCTTCAGCCCCTCGATCAGTGCGCGAACGATGGGTTCGCCGCGATCTGTGTGTCGCGCGGCGGCTTCCGCCAGTTCCAGCGCGAAAGGAATGTCCATGCGCCGGAAGGGATGAAGCCCCAGGTATCGGGCGACGATCTCGGCATGGTCGTTTCGGGTCTGTGAGCGCTGACCATAGCTGGTGAGCGCTGCCGGATCGACGTGCAGTTGGGCGGCGAGGTAATGCAAAACGGCGGTCGGGACGGCATTGTTTCCCGGCAAGCCGAATCCAAGATGACGCATCAAGGCAATATGGCTTGCGAGGCCAAGCCTGTTCGGCGCGCCGTAGCGCCTGCCGATCACTTCGATGTCTTCGGCGGACAACGTGTAGTTGGCGATGATCGCAATGTCGTCGGTCGGCGGCTCGAATAGGCATCGGCGCTCGTGATCAGTCAGGAGCCGTCGTCTCGCCAATTTGCCCTCCCACCGATTCGTCGCGTCAGATTAACGCGAGGGTCTGCCAATGCGAAGTGGTGCACTGTCCGATAGACGATCCCTTAGCGAACATGTGTCGGCAGCGCCGCCATCGCACCGAAAACCTGTGTTACGCCTGTCTCGTTTGACTGGTCCGATTTGTTTTGCGTTGAAGGCCCCTTCTGCGATACAAGTCCCGGATGACCAACACCCTGATCGGCTATGCCCGCTGCTCAACGGACAAGCAGGATCTTGCCGCACAGCGCGACGCTCTGGTCCAGCTTGGGGTGGCACCGGATCGAATTTATACCGACCACGGTTTCACCGGGACCAATCGTGCGCGACCAGGTTTGGATCAGGCCTTGGCCGCAGTTCGCAATGGCGACACGCTGGTGGTGCCCAAGCTCGACCGACTTGCGCGCTCCGTTCCCGACGCACGGGCGATCGGCGACCAGCTGACGGCACGCGGCGTGAGATTGCAACTCAGTGCCAGCGTCCACGATCCCGGCGACCCCATGGGCAAGCTGTTCTTCAACATCCTTGCCACCTTCGCGGAATTCGAAGCCGATCTGATCAGGATGCGGACCCGGGAAGGTCTGGCCGTCGCCCGCGCCCGGGGAAAGCTGCGCGGCAAGAAGCCAAAGCTATCTGATCGGCAGCAGAAGGAGTTGCGCCGGATGTATGACACCGGCGATTATTCGATCAGCGACCTGGCCGAACTGTTCTCGATTTCGCGTCCGACAGTTTATCGCACCCTTGGCCGGCAGCCCACGGTCACTGCCGTGACGGCGGAACCAGCTTGACTATGCACCTTATATAGTGCATATGGTAGCCATGGGATCGGGGACCGCACAACGCATCGAGCTGGTGTTCTACCAGACCGATGCAGGCAATGTCCCCGTTCGCGACTGGCTACTCGGTCTCCCTGAAGCCAATCGCCGCGAGATTGGCCAGGACTTACAGCGGGTCCAGTTCCGCTGGCCGGTTGGCATGCCGCTGGTTCGCCCTATGGGAAAGGGGCTGTTCGAAGTGCGTACATCCCTGCCTGACGGAACGATCGCGCGTGTGCTATTCTGTTTCCACCAAGGCGAACTCTACGCGCTGCATGGATTTATCAAGAAGTCACAGACGACGCCAGCCGCAGATTTGGAATTGGCACGCAAGCGCCAGAAAGAGGTTGAAAATGGCTGAGAACAAACATCGCGGCCCGACGCTGGACAGCTTCCTCGAGGAAGAAGGTGTGCTCGCGGAATTCCAGGCCAAGGCCATCAAGGAAGTCATCGCTTGGCAGCTTTCCGAGGCGATGCGCGAACGCAAGCTCAGCAAGAAGCGACTGGCGCTATTGATGCATACCAGCAGGACACAAGTAGACCGCATGCTTGATCCCGCCGATGGCAATGTCACCATCGAAACCCTGCAGCGCGCTGCCGCCGTCGTGGGGCGTAGGGTCGAGCTCGCGCTGATCTGATAAGCAAACAAGGCCGACTACGCCGAATGTTCCGCTTATGTCCGCCAAATCGTTGTTTGGCGCACAAACCCTGAGGTGACGCCCGCCGCACGGATGCTGCGCGTGGTAAGGGGATAGGAGGGATGATCTTGGTCAGTTCGTTGCCATCAATTATGGCAGAGCAGACGTCAGTTCGACCGCATCGATGACGCTAACTTTGGCAACCGACAGCTCCTCGCCCCGGGCGAGGGCGGTCGAGGTGGCGCCATAGGCTTCCAGCGAATTTTGCGGAAAATTGCCATACATCCATGAATTTCAGCAGGTTGCACGTTCAGTGTCAAGCGTACCGGCTTATAACTTATACCAACCTGCATGGATCATGACCCATGGGCCCAATTGCGGCGTCCGATGGTCATGATGTGCCAAGGCTGATCGACGAGCTTGTTCCATGCCTCGCAGCAATGGTCGATGATGTTGTCGTAGGATGTGAAGACCCGGTTCGACAGCCAGTTGTCGCGCATGAACTGCCATACGTTCTCGACCGGGTTGAGCTCTGGGCACTTTGCCGGCAGCGCGACGATGCTTATGTTGGCTGGCACCTCGAGCTTGCCGGTCGTGTGCCATCCGGCCTGATCCATCAGGACGACTGCATGGGCGCCTGGCGCGATGGCGAGTGATATTTCGGCGAGGTGCAGCGCCATGGTTTCGGTATTGCAGAAGGGCAGGATGAGCCCGGCTCCCTTGCCAAGGTCGGGGCAGATTGCACCAAAGATGTAGGCCGATTTCGTCCGCTGGTCCTTCGGTGCCGATGGCCAGGTGCCGCGCCTCGCCCAGCGTCGCGTGATCTTGTTCTTCTGGCCGACGGGGACTGTCAGGATTTCCGTGTATGGGCGGGCGGTTGAACATTACGCCGCCATG
>VFQS010001917.1_pt1 | contig 17941 bp, 25 predicted proteins | sample 3512361 | NCBI WGS metagenome assembly VFQS01 (sample SAMN10412375, study PRJNA504923) | tailings metagenome | isolation source: Relicate 1 Philex TSF3 active mining | place: Philippines
CCCCAAAACCCCAAAACCCCTCATGGATCAAGAAAAAAAGAAAGAAAATGAAAGTAAATAATAGTTAGGGTTTTGAAATAAAATTTGAAAATCAATCGACTTCCTCCATGTAGTTGGGATTGGAGTACTTGTTCACCTCTTTCTCTTGCGTGGTCTCTTCTTCTTCGTCAACTTCGAATATGACCCTCACCTGTGGCACTCCTTCAAGCACCTTCTCACTTGGGTTCTGAGAGTCAGTATTGATAAGCTCTGATCCGTCAGCCGCCTTGTTTGCGTTAGGATCGACAAAGGTCACAGTGAGGTCTATGAACTCAACTGATTTGAAGTCTTTGAGTCCTGGGTGAGTAAGCTCAATGATTGAGGATTTGTTAAGCACTTGACGTATTTGCTCCGCGGTCTTTCCTTGTTGGAGGGCATACATGAAAAGAGGGATCGAGCCATAGAAGACATCTCTCACGCTTAGCTTGAAAGTCTCCTCAAGGTAGTCAACTAGCTTAAGAAGAGTAACCTAGTAAGAAGATGCTTCATATTCCCATCTATCCCAGAGTGTCACTTCTTGCTTTGAATCGCCAGAGCCAAGAGTAATCTTTTAAGCGGGACCGGGTTCACTCATCATCAAGGAAGGAACTGCCAGGTTTAGGAATGAGTTTCTATACTCTACAAGCTTTGCATCTTTGAGGTACTTGATCAGTTCAATAGTTTGCAGAGCGGCAATTGCAGCAGTAGTCGTAGCAAGCGCGGGGACGATTCTGCCAGCCTTTATCTTGACTGTTATCCAGTCCATCTCATCCAGCTTGTAGTTTGCGGCACGGACATTAGCCATTGCGTGAATAAAATCAATGTGGAAGTTATCATCGTTGTCCTTCTCAAATTCCTCAACCTCAAGCTTCACAGCCTAGCTATTTCTCAGTGGCTGAATCAGCTGATTGAACTTGGCTATTATCTGTTCCACCTCTTGGTCTCCCTTAGCTGCCCCATTCTGACTCATCATCATAGTCTATTCCTACTCTTCGGCTTAGGCCTCTCCATCCTTGCCCCCTGACTTTTCTTTGTCCACTTGTGACTCAATCTGAGACGCCTTTTGATCGTTGGGCACAAATGCGGGCACCTCAACCTTCATGGCTTTCTCCGCCATCTCAGCCTTTGCCTCCTTGCTTCTGGGCTTATCGTATGGGATCTTAACTCCATAGATCTTGGCTAGGAGACAGCTAAACGAAGCAATCATATTCTGGTGCATCTCGTTGCTTGGGTCGAAATCGACGGCTGTGGGCGGTCTCTTGGGAAGTGACCAGAAGGGCCGCCCTTCCTTGGTCTACTTATCGATTGGGTAGACATGCAAGAGCTGCTTCACATCGTTGTAGAAGTGCTTCTGGAAACGCAAACGTGCCATTCTGAGGCAATCGTCAAAAGTTTCGGGTTTCTTCTCCACCATCTTTATAATCTTTTTGACTGCTGCCTTCTCTTGCTAGTCTGAATAATTTACTGGACGGTCTCTCTCTTCAATGATTAGTTTGTTGAAACTCTGAGGTTGCAGAGAGAATAGATTTCCAAACAAATCCTTAGCCCACTCTACACAGTGAAGTGTTTCCTCAGGGAACATCTTTAGTGTGCAATGAGGAATCTCACCGCCATTTTCATCTGGATCACGCTAGCTGGCATAAGATTCTGTCAAATGATCAGGTAAAATTATCTGAACATGACCTTTGGGTCCAAGGGTACCTGAGTCAATAAGAGGGGTACGAGCGTTGACACACTTTGCATCAATGAAGAGCCTAGCTTGCACGTTGTCTAAAGCATTAGTCACAATGGTTTGATCACAGAAGAATTGCTCATTGTAAATGTGAGAAGTTCCATCGTGAATTTTGTCTAGTCGTGCTTCAATCTTATTCTTGAGATATGGGTTCATCTAGATAGCAGCGGCTGCAGCTGTCTGCGATTTAGGCTTTCTCAAGTGCTTTTCTCTGAATAAGAACTATCTATTAAGATTGCTGACCTCAATAACATCTGGATCAGTAACTATGATTCCGCCATATCCCGTTCCAAGTCCCAACATTGCATAATTTTTCAAAAGTTCACATCCAATTGCTCCGGCACCGATCATAAATACTTTGCAATTCTCAATAGACGTCATGAGATCCTCTCCCAGACACATCTTCAATCCCATGTATCTGCCTTGTCCTTCATCAATATACTTGAATAGTTCTTTTTTGGCGCTGTGATCAAGTTCAGTAGTGTCCTCAACGGGGTAGAGTTCGATGCAGTCGAAGTAGAAAAGTTGCTTGATCGGCGTAAACTTCTAGGTGATCGCTTTCACTATCTCTTGTGACACGACACCTCCAAGGAAAGCGGCGATGGGTGGGAAGGTGAACTTCTGTGTTGCGCTGAAGATGAATGCAATGTTCTCTATCTTCTTCTTTTGCTTATCTGATTCCTTAAGCTCTTGAGGGACACTCTCGAGAACCTTCTTGACCAAATGATCCGTAGCTATGATTGGGTCATTCTCATAGTAGTCTTAATCCTGTAGCTCAAGGATCATCTTGTAGATGTAATGAGTGATTTGTTTGTTCTCCAGCTTTTCGAAGTCAGATATCAACATGTTTTGGTCAAAGAATGAGGATTGATCGCTCTCACTTTCAATCTCTTCAAGTGACCTAAACTCATGCTTGCGAGGTACCTTCACTTGCTTGGCGATACCGTTGCCCTCATATGGAGTATAATTGCGAGCATCTTCATTAATCGAGAAGGATGAAGGGTTGATAACCTTGACAGTCACTGTCACATCATTGATGGACTTCTCTTCGTCTTCTTTCAGCTTCATCCCAAGCACCTCCTTGAAAGACACTTGATCATTGTCCTCAAATTTGTGCTTAAACCCTTCAAGCAATGTGACCACTGTTTGGTCTTTTTTCTCATTATACTCTATGTTCTTAATCATAACTTCCTGAAGCTCCTCGCCATCCTTGTCCATCACGGTGAATTCAGAGCCGAAATCATTGAAGACCTTGCCGAAAAGTCCATTATTGTAGGCAGTGATGAATGCAGACTTAGTCTTGCGGCACATGTTGTTGATTGATTTCTGCTTTTCAGAGTTGAACTGGAACAAGTCGGTCAGCACAACCACCTTTATGTCTCCTTGTTTTTCTATGTAAGAGGGGATGTCTACTGAGGATTCAAGAACTGTAACCTTGACGTAGAAATTGAGTTGCTAGAGCTTATCTTTGGAATAATGAGCTCTTGTCTTGGTGTAGTCATATGTATCTAGCTCTTTCTGGGTTATGAAGAATTAGCCACTCAATTCATCTGTAATCGGTTGAATATCATCAAACAAAATGAGTTCTTTGCATCCGGCGAGAACAATATTTTTGGCAATTTCAACACCAATAGCACCCAAGCCGCATATCAATATTCTGCTCTCAGCTTGCTTTGCAACGGCTTCGATTCCCATAGCACCAATGTAGCGACTCCAACGGTCCTTAACCTTGTCATCATTAATGTTGATCGCTTCGTGGTTCTCAATTGGTGCTGCATCATAGCTAACATCGATATCTTCCAGCTTTACCTTATTCTTCACAGTCTCGACAGTCTTTTTCTCCTCTTCTTCGTGATAGCTGAACTTGCGCTCGACGATCTTACCCTCGTCTTCGAAAGGTGAGGGAAGACCCTCGAGTGTCTCCTTGAGTTCTTTGTATATAGCTTCCATCATTTCAGCATACTTGCCCTCTGGAGAGATTTGAGGGGCCCACGTGTAGTTGTGATCATATACAAGTCCAGTGTAAGTGGCTTCAGTCTTCTTCGAGCGTTCGACCCACTCCTTAACCTCCTTGAGTATCTCATTCTTTTTGAGGTAGAAGCTTGACCTGATAATCTTTTCGAATCCAGCTGGAGGGTTCTTAATGGCTTCTATCATTGCAAATTTGACGTTGCAGTACCTCACAATATTCGAGTAGCCCTCATTCTTGCGTTCTCCCTCGGGGGTCCCTTGCTCGTGCTCATACCCTGGCTCGTTGAAATAAACCTCGTTACTCATGATGATAGCTTAAACTGAGAGAAGAACTTGAAGAATAGTTGAAACTTTGGCATCCCAATTCTCTGTTGACTGCCCTCTCCAAGTGCCTAAGAGTGATAGACAAACCTTGCCATTATTGTAGAGGTTGGGGTTGAATCTAACGGTGCCGCCTCCTGTGGTGACAAGCTGACATTTGGGAGGAGAGTTTGGATAGGTGTTCTCGAAAAGAAGGTCATACATAAACGCACCATGTGCATATGGAGTTCCACTAGCACCCATGATTAGACATTTCATCATATCAACACGCTCTTTATCTACACGGCAGAATATAGCATCTGTGTAATCACAAGGCAGCGAATTGGACAAATCGGCAATTTCTTGAGCTAAACGGACCAGTTTAGTTACTGGAGGACTAGTGAGTTTGTAAAGATCACCCTGATAAACATGATTGTAAGAACCAGAAGAGTTTTTCATGCTCATATAATCGAAACGCATCGGCGACAACAGCTTCCAATATGCTTGCGAAAGAGGAAGGGAAAGAATTTCCATGAGAGATTCTTTTGCAATTTAACTCTTGCTCTCGCTAATCTTGGTCTAAACTATTGTGTTAGTAAGTTTAATTTCTTCTGCGAGTTTTCTGGGTTTCATTTATTCTTCATCTGTAGAATTCTTAGACTCCTCAGAGAGGCAATTTAAGAAAATTGATCCCAAATCATTCAGCTTTGATAGAAGATGATAAACAGGCTCTTTCTGGCGTGGTTCATACTCATCTCCAATATCGAGCAATAATGAAATGAGAGTTGAGTGGTTTGCAATTTCCTAGACGAAACCCAAATAAGACATATTGAGCTCATATTCTTTGGCTATTTCGAGGAGAGAGCCCGATCTGAATGCAGCCTCAAGAGTGGGAAGCAGTGCAGACTCAAGCAGCATATTCTTGATCTGTTCAGGAGCTTCCCAGTCCTTAGACTTTATCATGTTCTTTAGAATGTTTACAATGTTGGCAGCCTACTGACTCTTTGCCTCCTTCGATTTCAAGTATTCGGTGACATTCCATGTGACGCCCACCCCAGTGGTATATCCGACTCCCTTCCTCTTCTGGTCCTTCTTCTCATCATGGTGCTTCTTCTTCTTGTCACCCTTTTCCATTTGACCCTTCTTTCCTTTCTTCCCAGAGCTCTCCTTGTGTTCTTCCTCAACTATCGGCTGCTTCTTCTCAACCTTTATGCGTTTTTTCTCGCTCGATAGCTGACCAATGCGCTCTATGAATCTTTCAAACGTGCCGTTTGAGAGACACTAATCTCGAAGCTCTGCCGATTCATGACTCTCAAAGACCTCAGAGACTATCTTGTAAGAGTACTTGGCCATTTCAATGTGAAGCTCTTCTTATTACTGAATAAAGTGAACATTATCAGGAAGATTAGCATCTATAGCGCCATTATTTCCCGGCTTAATGTCGTATATCCCCTCTATCAAGTTGTAGATGATCCCCTCTTTGGAGTTGTCCTGGCAAAACTTCGAGAAGAAATTGGGTAGCTAGCTGAACGATTCAATTTCATTGAGCCACAGGCACCAGATGTCTCTGAGTTTTTCGGACTTGTATTGACTTGCAGCAGATTTAGCAGCCTTGATTAAATCGAAAATGCCACCTTTAGCCTCGAATTGAGAGAGAATGGGTTAGATTTTAGCAATCGGAGGCACCGGTTCTTCAACCTATGTGATTTGAAGTTTTCCTTTATCTTCCTTGTCAACAGATTTTCTCATGATAACTAGGTCAGTGATTGAAGAGTGCTCAGAGATCTAGTCCTTGATTAAAGAGGTGCCAGCAATAACTTCATCAGTTGGATATTTGATGAACAATTGAGACTTGCCGATGATCTCTTTTGAAATCTGAGAGAGTGTCATGCTCTTGCTGACCTCAAATACTAAGTTCTGTCTGAAGAAGTTGAAAGGAGAGAGAGGTTTATAAAGTGGGTTCTTCTTCAGCTCACTCATTACATTCGATCCGGCCTCTCTGTCTGACTTCTTGTTGGTATCACAGCTCCACACCTCAATATTCTCTACGGTGATATTGTTATAGTTGCTTGCTGAGTTAGGGTCCTCGAGACATTTCATATCGTAGATGTTGCCGCAAGAGTTTTAAAATTCGTAACTCCAAGACACCAAGAAAAAGTCACCAGATATGCTCAAAGCACCACCTTCCTCATAGTCGGTGTAGATATATCCAAAGCATTTATTATGAAGCATTGTGTAATGATGCTCTTTCGTTTGGTCATAACAAAAGACGAAATTGGCTTCGCTGTATGGGATCTAATAATCAAATTCGTGATTCCAGGTATCACCAAGCACTGGGAATGGCTTGTTAGTAAAGCCTCCATAAACTACAGGCTGTTCTAAGACTTTACCCTTAACCAGAACTATGACGTTGGAGCGGTTGCTCACAGCCTTTACGAACGATCTAAACTTTGCAGGATTTTGGTTCTAGTGTGCCTTATCCTCGAAAATCAACTCCCATTTACCCTCTTCAAGCTTTTAGAAATTTTCAACACTGTTCTTAGTTATCTCCTTGAACTTCTCAGTGAACTTAGTCTTTTGCTTCTTGTTCAAAATGTCGGTTTTAAGCATAAATCCCTCAGAGCTGACTCCAGCACTGTCTCCTCCGCTAGCGAATATCGTATCTAACTTCGGCTTTCCCTTCTTGAGGCTAGCTTCATCGACGAGACTGATTGTGATGGGCACAGTTTCTTGGGCCTAGAGAATTGGCACAATCACCTTGTTGATGAAAGCGATGTCATTCTTGGACGATGCAGCTATCATATCGGCCTTAAGGAGGCTCGAGAAGTTATCGATGAGACCGGCGTCTTCAATGATGAGATCTCGGATTACAGTCATGAGAAGCTGGATTGTGGGGTCTGAAAGGGTCTGCTTCAATAAGAGTCCGCTGGTTTCACCCGTTTTCAGGTAGTTATAAAGGGTGTGTGATAGGGTTTGGCGATAGTGAGCTCTGAAAACCTTTTATTTGGAGCAGTTGTGAAGCACCTAAGAATATTGGAAACGATTATCTTTGTTGGCTTCACTTTCCATTGCCTGCAGTATCTACTCAATCTTACCTAGGTTGATAATATGTTCGATCACTTTCTCGTCGGTGCTTGCCATGATTGAGCAGAAAAGCAAATTCTGCAAATTATCATCGTTTTTCAGCAACTTTTCAACGTATTCAATGACCGAAATGGTTTTATTCTCCAATGGTTTCGGAGGGAGAAGAAGAATCAGCGCGAATTCAGTCAGTGCATTAAAGAACTTTGACTGAGCAACATCAGTGCAAGTGCTCATGAGGTGAATCACATTGTCTAGGTCTTTGGCCTAAAAGTCGAGAACAATTGAGTCCAATTGTTGATCAGATAGCTTGAAGAAAGCACATTCTCTAAGTTTGGTGTTAAAGAGCTTCAAGTATCTCTTCAATAAGTTCTGCTGGTCTGAAGTCATTTTGAATTCTCCACTGGCTACCTTATTGATTTGTTCAAGAATAAATGCCTTCAGCTTAATGACCTTTTCCATTTAGAGCTCTTTGCTTGAGCTTATAATGTCTCCAAGGAACATTATCTACTCTCGTTTGATATATGAAGGGTCCATTGAGATCAAGCGATTGGACATAATCCAGTCGCCAAGAGAGCTATTTTTGGAGCAAAGTGCCAAGAAAATGGGTTTGATCAGTGCCCCCTTTGTGGACATAAGTATCACTAGTTTGTCGAATGCATTCTTAATCTTTTCTATGATCTATTCTTACTCGCTGATCATTTCAAATGCTTCAGTGAACTCATTAGAGAAGAATTTTGAAAGAACTTCGAGTGAGTTTTCTTTTTGAGTATCAATCAAGTAATTATAGATGATCTTGGAGGGAACAATCTGGTTTCCCATGACAGATAAAAAGCTGATACCATAGCTCTTGGTTTTAGTTGATTGTGTCAGATATAGACTAGTATCACTGCATGCAAGGACAGGTTTCCTCAATTTAAAGGTAATAAATCTGGCTTCTTTTGCTCCAATTTTACCAATCATTTAGTCTAGGGAGCCTTGTGCACCAAGATTAGAGGATTTTGACATGTCAATAAAGTTATGACCGTACAGTGTCAGAGAGTTCATGGAGAATCCGTCATCTTTGCAAACATGCAAAAGGACCTTCCACTCTGGCTGATCCTATTCGCGTCCACCCTCAACTAAGATTGACAATGGCTCAGTGTTGCAGTCTTGATCATAAGTTGACCAATTGTAGACTAATCCTAGTTGGATCTCAGTCATCATCACAACCTTTTCAAGATCAAACTTCATTACGTACTCGTAGTTGAACTGCTTATCATTGATGACATAATGATGTAGTCTGTTTTTGGTTCCATTTTTGAACTTGTGCCACTGAGTGTTCAAATATGTATTTTTAGCTCCTTCCTATTTGTCACTTGTCCAAATTAGCTTTATATCCTTCCCGAAGTCATCACTCGCAGTTATTAACTCGACATCATTGACTCCGTTATCTGGTTCCTTATTAGTTGGAGCAGCTGGCTTCTTCTCTGTTACTTTATATTTTTTCTTGTTGGTCGTTGTAGAACTTGTTGATTTGGTTTCAGTTAATTTGGCAACTAAGCTCTCTTTTTTCAAGAGAGCCACTTTCTACATAGCAAGGTTTACAATGAAGTCTTCATCAAAATTGGAGTTTGATTGTGCGTTTTCTTCAAAAAGATCATCGAACTTGTCTTCTTTTTAATCTGAAACTTATGCATTTAGAGATACCTAACTTGAGGGTTCAGTTTCCTCTACCTTAGAGAAGAGACGATCAAGCAAAAAGTCGAAACCATTCAGCTCTGTCAAAAATTTCTTTGCTACTGTATCTGTCTTCACCCAATAGTTAAAGAACGTCAAAAATAGTTAATTGACAGTCTTCTGAATTTCCAGAGCACGCGAGAAGTTAATCATATGATTCTTATCGTCCTTTCCATTATTGTTAATCAAATCTCGCAATTTGAAGTCTGCTTGCAATATGTTTTTCATTAATATGGGAAGACATATGCTGACTGCTTGCTCAGACGAGGCAATACCATCAAGTAGCTATTCAATGTTTGTGCTGAGTTATGCAATTCTGGAACCTGCTGGAGCCGTCTTTATCTTGTATCTGTTGAAATTCAGGATCATCCACTGGACAAGTCTTGTCAAGTTTAGCTATTTGCTTTAAAGTGTAAGATTTTCGGTCGCGCTTATGTATTTCTCGAAAGCTCTGTATTTGACTTAATTGGCAAGAAGATAGCTTGAAAGTTGCACGGCTAAGTCAAGCTTCATAATGTCTTCTATTTGAGCACCGATGATACCCGAATACACGCCATAGTTCAAATGTGTAATAAGGAAGGTAATGAAGATTTCAGTGAATTCTCCAACTTGTTAGGCATCCTTTAGGATTGCATGGACTGCTGCTTGATTTTACTGATCTCGCTTTCCTGTTTAAAGGATGTTCACAAGGCCATCGCATATACAGTAGGTTAATTTGAGGTTTCTCTTGGGACCTAGTTTCAGGAAGGAACCAAGAAGAGTAATGATGATCTAGGGATTAGACTTGTTGAGCACAGATTACAAACACTCATGGAATTCGGGGTATAAGCTCTCTTATAAGACATCGGAGAGATTAAAGAAGGCCTGAGTAAACTTTTAGACGCTTTGACTGCTAGTGATAGAATTTGATTGATAGCTGAGTGTCTTAAGAATCTGAATCCATACATCAGAGAAAGTTATCTCATAATTCTCACTGTTTTGCTCATTAACAAGCATAATTAGCAGATCCTCAATCAGCAAAGTAAGTTGACTGTATGCCTCATTGACATCATTTGACTCCTTGCTTGACTCAGACTTCACCTGGACTACGAGCATGTGAATGTCGAATACCTGGAAGAGATGTTTATAGTAGAGTCCGGAGCCGTTGGGACCAGCATAAACCTTGGTGTCAACCAAGTGACTTTGATTTTTGTACCACAATAGAAGCCCTTGAGACAGCTCTTTTATTCTTGATAGGTTTACCTTTGACAAGGCTATCACCAAAGATTTTGTCAAGGACGGTAGATCCTTATCCGTAGACTATCTAAAAATGGACATGAGAAGCAGATTTGCCAAAGGTTCCAGAGGCAGAGCTGAGCCAACTTGATGCAGTTAGATTAATTCAATCAAGATTTAGAGTGAGTACTTGAAAGCAACCTGGCCTTCAAGTTTTGTTGGGTCCTGCATCTGGTAAGAATTTCTAAAGAGCTCTAGTATAAAATTCAAGTACAAGTTGATATTCAGCAAAGATTTTGAGCCTTGATCTTATTTCTTAGCATCGGCCGTGTATTAATCAATGATTGTCAGTAAAGACAAGATTGATTGAATGCTGTAGGTTTTCCCAACTTAATGTGATCCTTTTTAAGACGTTTCTAGCGAATTCAGTATATCGCTTATTTTATTGTCATCAAATTTGCCTTCTATCTAAGTTGAGCCTAAGTTTGGTACAATCTTTTAGAGGAATTGATCCATATCAATTGATTTTTGCGCACTAATAAATTCAAGAACGTTCTTCTGATTATACAATGCTCCTTCTTTTGGACTGCAAAGTAAAAATTTAGCTGCAATATCCACGGTAAAAGTGGTCTTATCCTCCATTTGCTCAAGAATAAGTTCTTAAAGCTTATGAATGTTTTTGAAGTTAGCATTCTCATTGTATGCTGTAAAGCATAGGAAAATCTGGTTAAAAAGGTTCTAGTTACCCAGCAGTTTCTCGATCTCAGGGTTAGTCTTCACACCTTGAACTATGCTTCCACTGATAAAGTTGGCTAAGTTCAGCAAGTAGCGAAGCGAAAGCTTTCCAGAGGAAGCTCCCGATTGCTCTTTGCTGCCTTTGTTTTGTAGCTTCGCAATCTCAGTGATTTTAGACTTGATCTATGTCTTTGACGTGTTACCCTTCTTGACCATCTGCTTGAGTGTCTCCTTTTCCTCCTTCAATTTATTTTCATCTTTCTCAGCATTCACTTCTTCCTTTACTTGACTCTTGTTTTCTTGTTCAATTTGAGTAGTCTTGGTGTTTGCAACCAAATCAATGTCCTCCTCATTGCAAGTGACAGCGACTGCCTTATTGAGCTGAGATAGTGGGTCCCCTGGGATACTATAGTAATTGTAGTTGGCACCATCGGGGTATGATTGCTTCATTAGCAACTGATTCTACTAAGGAGCATAGATGTAGTGCTTCTTTACTTCACTCTCTTGATAGGTGACTTCTTGAGAATTCTTGTAACCGAAAAACTCTGGTCTAATGAAGATGTTCGTAATCGGTTGAGACTTGTGCACTGATTTGTAGGAATCAAGGAGGTCTATCTGGATCTTGAGGAATCTGCCTACGATAGCTCTAGGGAAATCTATTACCAAGCACGATGAGTCATTTGGCTTTTAGGTGGCTGGATTTTCAATTGTATTGGAAGCACCCTAGTTAAAGTACTAAAGAACCTCATGATTGAAAGCATTCTCACAAACTTAATAGTACCAATTCTCATCGAAGACTCTTCTATACAGAGTCTACTCAGTGCCAGTGACCGGGTTAGGTGATGAGATGCGTACTGAAATTTTATAAATCGATTCCTTGTCCTATTAAAAGAAAAATTTGATCCTGTCCACAGCAATTGAAGAATGACAGAAGTCGACATTATAGTTGTAAAAAGTGTTATACTTTTGAACCTCAAAGCGGCAAGGCAAAATTGAGGAATGGGATCCACTCACAATAGATGATTATTGTCCTTCAAAGGACTTACCCGGTTGATAATTCTCTTCATCGTAAGGGAAGCTATTGATACCGAGTTTAGATCTCAGCATAATATACTCTTCAGTCTGATAAATGGGCATTTCAATGCCAAACAATTTTTCTTCAAGCATCTGGATCAATTCCTTATAGACCTTGAGGCGATAGGCTTCTGAGCACACGGGGATTAGGTCAAAGAGTGATTTTAACTTCTCCAAGGAGAGAGTTTTGCTCAATAATTATGTGATATTCTTCTGCACAATAGCTTCAGCCATTTTTACATTTGAATCACCTTAGAATAGGCCTACCAAGTTAAGGTATTGTTGAGTTATCTATTGATATTGAACTGATTACTCAAGGTAGGTTTCAACCGATATGACCTTATCAAGGACAGTGTGTTCCTTGAAAAGAGTAATGAATTAGCCATAACTTTTATTGATGGTATTATTCTTTAGGAAATTGATGATGCACTGGAATGCAGCTACTCTCTTATCATTGGTCTCTTCTGAATTTTGGGCGATTTCAAGCAACTTACCCAGAAGGTGAGGGAATTACTGGATATCCAAGAGTTAACTTCTCAACTTTGGCTTATTACCCGAAAGAGAGGAAGTCTTAAAAACGACAGAAGAATCGGAGTACGCCTTAATTGACAAAGAAACACCTGTTAGTTCCCAGTTAGGATAGACAGATTCACCAATAGTCACCTTGACTGAGTTGATCTTATCGCTGATCTCTCCCTTGACACCAATAGTGGCATGACCGACAGCGATCATGCCAACTTAATTAACAATCTTCAAAGCAGTGATTGGTAGATTGTCCAAGTCTGCTCTAGGCCCACGAACCTTACTCAAACTCACTTTTTCTATAACTCCAATCTGATCAGATTAAGATTCAACAGATGCGTTAAATCTCACATCAATGTGTGTATCAGCTTTTACTTGGCCAATAGAGGAGATTTCATAGCCGTTAACTCCGAAAAACTGAATCTCAACCTAGTTGGCATTGAATGCTTTGCTAGAGAAGTTGATTGGATACTTCCTGAAAGCCGTGGGGATAAACTTTATATACTTAACTGGTCGATTTAAGTAATGCTGGTCAATGACTATCTCATTTTTGTCTTCAAGGTTAAAGTAGGCTATGGGCTCAATAGGTAGTGCTGGCACTTTGCTCAGGTCACCTTAATACCTTTCTTTGAACCATTTAGTGAGTTCTTTATCGGACATCTTAGTGAATTGTTTTGTGTTCTTCAGATCTTCTAGGGACTCGGAGGCAAATATCAGCCCTTAGCTTATAGGAATGCCTTTGAAAATCCTGCTATCAAGGGATCGGACCACAAAAGAAGTTGCGATAAAGGACTTATTCGACTGAAGTCTCATAATGAACTCTGGCTGAGGGTAATTGGAGCAAAATACGAAGTTGTTCGGGGAGGTAAGAATGTTTGAATGGACTGTGTCATTCATTTAAGCGCCTGTGAAATCTTCAACTATGAGTTGAAGCCTCTAAGATGAATGAGAGCTCTCTTCAACCTTAGCTTCTTCAACACCACTTATACAGTTGCTAAGGGAAACCTCACTCTAGTTCTCTTTTCTTTTGAAACTAAACTCCACATCTATCTGTTTCAAGTGAGCCTCCTTCTTCAATTGACATTTAAATTATGGCCGTTCAACTTGCTTAACGATCGTCCAATTGTGAGTGAGAGGGAGCTTTGACTTTTAATCTCTGCCGGAGGACGTTAGCACTGAGAAGTCATTGTCGAGACCGAATGACCCCACAGACTCTGACTCCAAAAGGGAGCTTATCTGGGTAATATCCAATGCTGCCGCTGTATCCAAATTGATGTCTTGACTCTAATCTTGCGTTTCTGTTGCAATCTTTTTCTAATAGGTTTCTTTCGCCTTGGTCAGTTGGTATCTCTAGAAACCTAAATCATTGAGTGGCTCATTGATGACAAGGTACCAATCTTATTGAGGAGCAGATGCTAAGTCCGCATACTTTCTCAGGTTTTCACGGTTATACATATATTCTTCTGGTGTAAGATTAACTATAGTAGCATTTGAGGTGCTTTAAAGTGCAGAGCACAGTTTTTCATCTTGTTCAAAGAAGTAATCACTCTGTCGCAATACTTGGAAAAAGTCCTTGCCAAGTAAGACAACCTTTTCATCGATCTAGAAAATTCTTTCAGGGACTTTATCTAGTTCAAGCTCCTTTCCAAGGTCTAAATATATCGGTGTGAAGAGATTCTTTTCATCGTATGCTTTTTCATCATCCAAAACATGATATTGAACCAAGTGTGTTTTTCCACCTGTCTTCTCAACCAATAGGTGGATAGAGTTGCAATCTTGAATAGTGTAAGCAGTCCTAGTGAAATCGATGACACGCGTGCAATCCTCGATCTCTAACTCAGCATCGGCAAATTCTTCAAGTACTATGAATTTATAGTCTTTCTTGGGCCAGTCCTTTTTCATCACTTGGGTTCTCATAAATACGCTATAAAGGTCATGTATGCTCTCCTAGTGATTCAATATTTCAAGGTTAAGCTGCTCCAAGTCACCAGCATTCATTATCTACTTTCCATTGATTTTATTGTAGAGGCGGCCGGACACTGAATCGATAGTGACTAAGTTCTGCAGAATATTTACAAGCCAGCTAAGCTTCTTTACTCTAAGGTAGTACTTTGTAGTCTTCGCGCTATAAAAAACGCAACCCACTGTTACGGGGTCTCTCACATTCATGGTTGTTGGCTTCGTCAATAGGATGTAACCTAAAACTTTGCATTCAGCTTGATTGAAAGCTTGCAGCTGCTGACTAATGCCCACTTGAGTCCCAGCAGGTGGAATAAAGACAGGTTCTTCCCCGAAAAGCCCTTCGAAACCCAAAGCTGGTTCTTCAACCTCTTCATCTTTTTTTTGATTTTTCATAGAAGCAGTTTTAGGCTTTAACTTTTTGGCTATCTGAGGCTTTTTTGGTTGTGTAGTACTTGCCTTGTGCTTAGCTAAAGCCTCTTTGGTAACAAGTTAAAGCGCCTTTTGCTTCTTGGCATCCATAAAATCCTCAAGGTGAGTCTGAGTGAGGCTACCACTCGACTACGGTGTCTTACCCTTTAAGAACGCAAATGCCTCGCTCTTCTTGTTGAGAGACCTCTGATAGTCCTCGAACTGCTGATATCTCTGGAACAGTTTTTCCATTATTGCGGCATGTTTCTTGAGCTTTGACTTCTTGTCTGACTCGAAGAAGTTCACACTCTTCCTTAATGAGAGCCTGAGCGAGTACAGGTTCAGGTGGATGACACCGTTGTCGTAGCCGGTCAGAGCCATGTCCGAGTTCTGACTCGATATGATATCTAAAATGGTCGAGTTTTTTGTGAACTTGGGCCCTATATAATTGAGAGTCTTGTATAGTGGAACGTTTTCGGTGACCTGAGAATTGAGTAATCGATTTCCTTCTCCAAGCTGCTCTCTGAGATAGTTTTGATTCGTCAAAAATGATTCGCCGATATCAGAGATTTCATTCCCCATGTTGCCGAACTAAGATACGGTCGTGTTCTCTCTAAAGAAGAAGCCTTCATCGGCAAGTTCACGGATAATGTTCTCAGTTCGCACTGATCCCCATCCAATAAAGCTGCCGAGACGGTTGAAAGCTGACCATGGACGCGACACAGTGTTGACGAACGTGTTCACATCTTGATGGACTCGCTGGGCCTTGGCCTGTGCCCAGAGTTGTTCCTAAAGGTCAACAAGGATAGAGAGGGCAAGATAAGTATCGTCAACTGAGAAATGATTGGGGTCATGGAAGAAAGGCTCGGAAGCAAGAGCTTCAAGGCACTGCTCTTGCTTAATCCCACGAGTTAAACCAGTGTCTGTTTTAATCAACGTATAGGCATTCTAGTATTGTCTCTTAAGCTTATCTAGATGAGATCTTGTATGAAGAATAGCTAGATCTAAGAAGTGCTTAGTCTAATCTAAAGGCACCTTGAGCATGATATATTTATCAGATAGCTTCACAGCTGTTGAAGCCATTTGATTAAAGAAAGTTTTGATGAAGCCATTCACGAGCTCATTGCCATCTTTCAACAAAGAATTCCAATTAAATTTAGTGAAGATAGCCTCGAAGACTTTGGATTCTAACTTGAGAGTTATTAGGTTACTGATTTAGGTGGGAGCCTCACTAAGATTGGCCTACAAAAAGTCGAATTCATTGGTTTTTCCATCTCTAGCCAAAGTTTGCACAAATTTTGATCCCTTGAGAATGATCTTGTCAGAAAATGGCTGCTGAATAATCTCAATCTTATCCTAAGGATTGTTTGAGGGCTGAACAAACTCTTTTTCTTCAACAAGTTTTTTGAAGGCATGACTGATAGATGAGATGGCTTCATCCTAATTAGCTTTAGGTATCAATATGAGCTCTTTGATTACTGTGAAGGGACGCTATAATGGCTCTGGAATGTCTGCTTCAGACATCTCAAACCAAGAGGCGATTTCATGGGCTTGGTAAATATGAATACCATTGTCTCCTGGCTTGTACTTTCTGATCAGGTCACTCATGGGGTCATGGTGGCGAAACTGGAGGAAAACAAAGCTATTTTATTTCGGGTTCTTATCTGAAGGCTCTGATGGCAAAGTGGAAAAAAGTATTTTCCTTATGTCACTCTGAGATATCTTCAAATCCTTAAACTGTTTGCTTGCTTGTTCGGCGTTTTGAGAAAGAGCAAGGTTAACTAAACATACCATGTTGTACAGGTGAGGCATTATCCACTTGCGCAGAGTGAACTTTTTATCAAAGTCTCTCTCGTAAAAGTCGGATGGTTCCTTGGCAAACGGATTTAAAATCAGCTTGTTCTTCTCTTACGATATCTTAACACAGGGAACCCATGGTCCACCTTGTGGCAACTTGATGTTTTTCGTCTGATTTCTGCGGTCAAGGAGCCAGAATTTGACTTCATTCTCATTTAGATCGAGGCACACTGTGACTGTGCGAGGTGTCGTGGTTTTGAAGCTAGCCATATATTGCTGGCGGGTGACCGGATTGTATACTCCAAACTCTACACAATGATTAACCAACCATATTTAGTAATTATTCGATAGATGTCAGCGGCAACTTTGTGCTCAATTCATAATAAAAAGATACACATAATAATAAATATGTCAACTTGATCTGCCGCAAAAGAACGAAAAAGTAAGAAAACTTACACATTGAGTTGCAGCAGATTGGAGCAATGATCTCCCACAAATGAAGGCCAGTGTAGAAAGCCATGTTAGTCAGGACCAGATCCTCTTCTTCACCTTGAGCGTCTGCCTTTTTGTCCTTGGAGCTTCCGCTAGTTTTGTGGTACTTCAAGGTGAGCCCTATATTTTATATCAAATATTGAAACGCGAACGATAAACAAAGGTAAGCGAAATTAATAAGATAAGAGACTGCAAAACTTACCGCTGGGAGAAATTTCAAGTCTCTTCGACTTATTTCCTCTGAGGAATCTTAGAATGCTAAGGCTGTCACCCATCGACTTGGACTCACTCTCTTTCTTCTTGCCCAACACAGAGGAATCATCATCCTTTTCACTGTTAAGGCCGCTGCCCATTTCCATCAGAGTGGACAGATCAAACTATGGTACCTCTTTGACAGGCTTCCCTTAATTGTCAAAGACATAAATCTCAGGTCTGTCAGGATCATCTGACTTCTTGTCCTCTGAAGCAGCGATGTGGTAAGCCATGGATGACAGGAAAGCCTAGTTCTTGTTATCATAAGCTATTTGCGCTTCGATGGTCGAAGGTACCGACCGCACACTCTCAAGTAAGCTCTTGATCTCTTCTGTAACCTTAGCGGAATCCTTAGTGCTGGAATCCTCTGCAGGCTTGCCAGCATTTGGGTTTTCGTTAATGTTGTTCGTTTTCGTCGTTGTTGTCTACATCTATCTTTTGAATGGTAGAATTCTCGATGATTTTCTGTTATTTCTTTCTCTTTTTTTCTCAGCTATTTGTTCTTCTAGTTGTTCTATCTAAAACTCTTTTGAAATGAGGGAGGGGTCTGAAAGTATCTCTCAAACAAAGCTTAAACAATCAATAATATATAATTAAATTTGAGCCAATACATATTACTTATCCAATACTCTCAGAATCAAATGGGGTTTTGGGGTTTTGGGG
>VFQS010001918.1_pt1 | contig 17937 bp, 31 predicted proteins | sample 3512361 | NCBI WGS metagenome assembly VFQS01 (sample SAMN10412375, study PRJNA504923) | tailings metagenome | isolation source: Relicate 1 Philex TSF3 active mining | place: Philippines
CCCCAAAACCCCAAAACCCCAAATTTATATTTGAATTTATATTCAATTTAAAATGAAGAAGAAACAATAACGCACGAGAGACTCGTAAGAAGAAGGCGGTCACTCGGAGAGTGGTGCACTTGAAAGGTGGACACCAATGGTTTCGCAAAGACCGGGAGAAGAAAGTGTCCATGAAACGAAGGAATTCAGTAATCAACCGATTCAGGTCAACTCAGGACAGTTGCCCAACATCCCTAGTAACAGTGAATACAATGAGGCATTGCTTGAAGGACTCCGCATGAGTTCAAATATCGTAGGAGTTTCTAAAGAACAAAGATAGTTGAGCAACGTTTAAAAAACGAAAAATGGCTCCAAGAAACGGAAGAATCAACCTCCTCTCCTTCTTACACTCGGCCAAGAAGGATAATAGGCTATGTAACATTAAATGACACCTTTAAATATGGATCTCCATTTTCAGCTTGGATCAAACATCCCTGAAGAACTTTAGCAATACTAATATTTGCGCATGAGTGATCAATAATTCAAATCGTCTTCAAGAGGTGGAAATCGACCCCGCGGCAATACTAGATCTACCAATCGAGAAAAAATTGGTTCCCGTGGAACAGATTCCTTGGTGAGATAACAAGCTAAATCGGTCCTGGCTGCATAAAATCTGAACAGTAAACCTCTCAAAGAAGCTCAGGTCAGTATTGAGTAAGTGATATAGAAACAGCTCGAAAAGAGGCAATTGGCGGTTGATGTACAATAAGAATCAAGCCCAATTTCAAATATTAATGGAAAACCTCCGGGATAAAGAACAACTTCAAATTACATGCCAACAACACCCGACTTCAAAGTCTATACTCAGATAAAGAACATGGTTAACCCACCGAAACATAAATAAGGCTCGCCTTATAGTGATCAATATGACAGGTCTTATCTCAAGTAGCCACCTGTAAAACTTCCAAACATACTTGATGATCGACGCAGCCCATTTAATAACGAAATGCCTTCAGTTTAAGGAATTAGCCTGCAATAATACCAGACAACAAGCCGTGCAGCCGAGACCTAGTCAACCCCCGTAGAAGATGAAATGATTCATCATCCTTTCTAGGACTTTATTGATAAGCGACAGACTCAGTACCACACAACTTCACCAGCAACTACTTTATCAACTTAGATCGGAGGTGGCAGATCCAGCGCCAGCCAAGACTACAGGCGGAAGTTCAAAGTGACTGGCTTTGATCCGAAGGCTTTAATGACACAGACATTAGGCCGTGACGCCAAGAATATCCAGGAAATCCTAAACTATAAAGACTATGCGATGGAGTCTTATCAGCAACAAAAGAATTAAATGTCAAAGCCCCAGTATAACCATCAAAAGATTTAATCAAATGCCCATGCTGATGCCTTGATCAATAGAGACACAACATCTTCTTAAGCCAAACGACGAAGGGGTAGTATCCAACAAGCGAGACACATCACGTCAGTCGAGCATCATGAAGATCAATACAGAATTATCAAAAATTCGTATGGCACAAGTAAGGTCAAAGAAGGCCACACCTACTCTAATAATATTGACCCAGTTGAAACAGTGAAGGTGCCTGAAGCTCTAAAGGAGGCCTTCTCGAAAAGAGGTAGAAAAGATAGCTTCAGCTAACTTATGCAGAAATAGAGTGAAATATTATCACCAAAGGCAATAAAAAACTATACTCTCAATATGAATGAAATACTTAATGACAGTAGGATGAAGTCAAATAGGACTGTTTTAAATAATAAGGAGAGCTCAAATGACAGTGAATATGTCATCAAGAACTATAGGTTAGTTTACTAAAAGAAAAAAGACTTTTTCTTACCGACTGCTCATTCGATGAAGCAATCTCCGACAAGGCCTAGCGCTACTTTGACTCAACAAGAATCTGAGACTGCCCAAATTGCATCAATTTTATCACCGTAACCTGCAGGAACCACAATCCGTGTATCTAACTCAATCCTTTCCCCAAATACTTTTCATTTCTCTACAAAGATTACTCTAGGGAGGAAGATATAATAAAACCTTAAAGATGGTGAAGAGTCATCCGCCTTACCCTCAATAATATCACCTAAGCTTTCTCAAGCTGAGGAAAATCCTCAGCCAAATTATATGAGTCTTTTAAGATAGCACAAAAATCAAGATTCTCCAGATAAACATACCTCACCAGAGATTTCTAAAAGCCCACCCAACATAATTATTGAAGAGCCAGAGAACTAGGAATAGTCGCCAGATGTCATTAAAGGTGGTTCTGCAATAAAACCTTTGAATTTGACGCCAGTTCTTTTAAATGAACCAGTTTAAATGCCTCTAAGAATCCTAGACACTTTGAGAGAAGAGAGCGTTCAGACAACTACCCGTGAGCAGTTGATTGAAGAGAACTTTAAAGACCTTATCAAATCATGGATGTCCAGAGGAAATGGCTATTCATCTATAAACCCACATGAATTTGTCGACAGCGATGAGGACGACAATGATGATCCTGACCTAAATGAAATTTCAAATTAGCTCTCAGACATTCGCCTCTATGACCTGACTCGATCATTTGACTCGTTTAATGTTGAAGCTAAAGTCATTAAGGAGATGAAAACGCATAAAGAGCAAATTAAGGAATCAATAAGGCGCCCAGAATAACCTGAGAAACTTATTGGAGAAACTACAGGTTTAGAGCCTTATGGACATTTAAAAGCAAGGAATGTTCTCATGAATTAACTTGAAGAGTTCAATCGCAAAATTGAACTGACTATGCCTAATATTGACAATAGGTCCAAGGCTAAGGTAATGATCGAGCTTCGCAAAGACTTTCTAACGCACTTAGATCTCTCTAATTTTACCGTAGACAGACTACCGCTGGAGATTTTCGATGACTTCCTTTAAGAAGCAGATTTTATCAAGCAGAAGATAGACCTGCGCAAAGAGAAAAACATCCCACCCTTCAAAGCCTTCACCCAGTATTTCAGGACTGACGGGTCTATTGAGGAGGTAACTTGTGAAGTCTTGGACTATGACGACACGAGAAAGAAGTTCATAATCCAGTTCACTGTCGACAACAAGACGATAAAGAGGTATCAGAGTCGGCTTAACCTGACCTTCGAAGACTTCGAGACAAGGGAGAGTGTGCAAGAGCGCAGAATCTTGGCCATCAAGCTCCGTCGACACACCATGTTCAAGCTGAATGCTGAGAGATTGTTTATATAGGAGCTGGCAAGGAAGTACGACTTCATCAAGATGCCGCAGTACCTCAAAGATCACATTTTGAAGAAGACCAATATGATGCTAAAGACACAGAACTAGGAGCATGTGCAGCTGCTAGCCTTGCAAATTGAGGCACACTTTGTATTCTCGATTTTGAAGTCGATAATATACTCTCAACTGGGTGATCCCTTCATCTCAAGAATCGTGGCATAGTATAAGATTGAAGATTTCACGGTGTCTCGCTCCGAAATCAGAAAGGAGGTCCAAGAATACACCCCTCCCGTCCCCTACTACGCTCTTAAAGCATATGAAGAACGCTCTGGCAAAATTGAGAGGATGCTTAACAAGCAGGAAGCATAGTTGGTTCTGCAGGAGTACGGGATATTAGGCAAAAGATCGTTTATTGAAGTCATTCAATACCTTATCAAACTAAATGAAGATATTGTAGCGGTCAATCAAATTTTTGAGTTCCCTGTCACTAACTCCAAATTGTATATCTACTTGCTGAACACAGATGAATTCAGGGGCAAGTCCATTGCTGACTTGGAGACACGTCTAAATGCGTTCCCCGCTCAGATGCACAACTTTGTCAAAAGTTAAAAGTGCATTGCCAAGAGATATAAAGACATATTAGAAGGAAGATGGACAGAGAACTTGGCAAGAAAGGTCGAAGAAATAGTGGATTAGGAGTTTAAGTTCAACTCTCAAGGCAAAGAGGTGCTTAAGAGTCAAATAAATCCATACTTGCTCAAACTGTTCGAGTTTATTCGTTTTCAGCAAGAGAAGATCCTCTACGATAAGCTTATTGACACAATTGAGGTCTTTCTAAGATTCCTATTGAAGTATGCCATGAGAGATGCCGAATTTAGGAAGTCGAGACTTTTCTATAATTTTGGATTTGACAAAATACCGGTCATAATGAGCCTTAAACCAATGATCAAGATTGAAGTTAGAATTAAGAAATCCATAGCTGGTTAGGAGATGAGTCCTGCAATGATGGCAGCTCAGCTTGATACCAACCAAGAGACTGTGTATGTTTATGAAATACAGACGAAACCCTCTTTGGACGATATTTGGAGTGACTTCAATAGTATGATAGATCTTTTCATTTCATCTGTCTCCCGCATCCGACGCATCGATGAAATGGTGATTCCTATGTTGAAACTGAAAAAGAATACCCTGATGCAAGTAGATAAGAATAAGTAGCCGAAGATAGTCTAGTTAACAAAGCTTATTAGTGGTCTGATTGAATCGATGCGAGTCTAACCCGATGCTAAGATGTTGAGCCTTTCGGTGTACCAACCCTTTCTAGACATGAATATTGATTCACTTATGCTTGATCTCAAGATGAAAACCTATGCTGAGTAGAACTCTCACAACAAAGACCAGGAAGAAAACAATCATATGATGCAAGGGCACAATGAACTTGAGGATGAAGCGGGGCATCATATTGATGTCGAGGCCTTCAAAGACGTTGAGGTGAGTGAGAAGGTCTATATGGCTACATTTTCGGAGTTGAGATAAGCCTACTGGAACGTTCTTCTTGAAGTTGACTCTGAGTATGACTACGGAATTGTTGTGTTGGACTGCTCCTTGTTCAAAAAGATGGTTTCCAAGCATATAGAAAATCTACTCAAACAGCTTACTGACCTCATTCTGAATGAGTTTTTGAGAAAAATGAACAGTCTCTTCGATTAATATGATATGATTGAGAAGAGAGCGAATGAGAAAGCGAAGACAATTGATGACGTTATTGTGCTTTTAGAGTTTATCGAGAACATTCAGAGGCCAGAGGATCTTTTGGAGGAATTGGAGACGCAATTAGAAGAACTAAAGGCACGAAAAAACTTCATTGATGATCTCACTCTGCCACTGATCAGTGCAGACTATTAAAAGTTTCTGCACCTTTTCTCGTTTCCTATGCGGCTTCGAATTCTTTTGGTTAAAAGGAAATTCTCTCTAGAGAATGAAAGAGAAGTTTTGAGCTCTTAAATGGCAGAAGAGAAAGATCGAGTTCTCAAAGCAATAATGGCATTTCGTGAGTGCTTCGAATTCTTTAAAAAAGTCGGCTTGTACCGACCGGGCCAGAGCACTTAAAGATTTCCTGGTGACAAAATCTCTAGTAATGCGATCCTGATTAAGCCTGAAGAAATCAAGCAACAGCAATCAAAAGTTATTGTGTCTAAAAAGAAAACCAATGAGATCAAAGCTCAAGAATCCCCAGATGCCAAGAAAAAGGGAATTCTAAATATGAGTGACGAGAATGGAAATCAATTTGTGCCACAGTACATCTCTGAGAGTAAGAACATCTTTTAATAATAATGCTTTAGATGCTGCGAGGATGGAGAAATTGAAAAGTGACTTGGAAAATACAGAGTAGGAGTGCGAGATAATTAATCGAAGGGAAAAGCTTCTCAACTTCAGATAGACTAAGTTTACAGCTGTGGCAAACTTAAAAACAGAGATGGCTCCATTTATTACATTATGGGCGATCGCATCTAATTTTACAAAGGTTTATGAAGGATGGCTCTACGGTGCTTTCAATGAACTTGAGAGTGATAAAATGGACGATTTTTTATCAGAGTGCATTAAGCAGCTCACAAGAATTTCTAAAACATCTCTGGCTACTTATTCTTAGCCTTTGACACTAGTAAATTATCTCAATCGAGAGCTTGAAAGATTTAGAGAATACATGCCAATGATATAAGCAATGAGAGCAAAAGGTTTAGAAAAACGTCATTGGGCCTAGATGTCCAAGTAATTAGAATTTGAAGTTGTAGATCCAGCAAATTTGACTCTGGCATAGCTAATAGAACTTAAAATTTTCGAGGGTGTAAAACTTGAGATCATAAAGTCCATATCTGAGGTCGCAATGAAAGAATGGGCAATTAAAACTACCTTGGATAGCCTTGATGCTGACTTGAAGATAATCGACTTTACTCTTTCACGGTATAAGGACTACAAGGACACCTTCGTGCTGAGAGGATTAGAAGACTTAATGAGCATTTTCGAAGAATATACTCTAAAAATTGTCAGTTTAAAGCAAAACATATTCGCTAAGGTTTTTAGCGAGCGCATATTCAAGATTGAAAAGGAGTTTAGAACCATCGTAGATGTTTTAGAGGAGTGGATAAAAACATAGAAGAGCTGGATATACCTTGAGCCGATCTTTTCCTAGAAAGATCTAGCTGAACAAATGGTCACCGAGACTGTTAAGTTCAACACTCTCGATGCATTTTATAAAAAGGAGATTGCTCTCATTCGGTCTGAGACTAATGTCCACAAGTATTGTAGAAGAGAGACTATATACAATTCTCTGGTCTATGCTAATCTTCAATTTGAGTAGATAACAAAAGGCCTCTCAGTATACCTCGAAGCGAAGAGAGAGCATTTCTCCCGCTTCTACTTTTTGTCAAATGAGGAAATCATTGAAATTTTGGGTCAAATTAGAGATCCACGCAACGTTTAAAAGTTTCTCAACAAAATCTTTGAGGGTATCGACGGTCTTTAATTCGCAAACAATGGTCATATATCGGGAGTTCTTAGCAAGGAGGAAGAATACTTGCCACTAAAGAGATCTGTAGACCCCTCGTAATATGCTGAGAGGTGGCTTGGTGACTTGGAAGGAAAAATGAAGGAGGCTGTGCAAAATGCGATTGAGACCGCTTATGTCGACTATCGAATGAAGGACTTGGAGAGTTGGGTCAAAGTATGGCAAGGTTAAGCAGTATTGGTCGTGTTAAGCATTATCTTGTCAGAAGTGCTGACTGATATTTTTGCAACAGGTCAAGTCAAAAGAATTAAGGATGCATTGAATTAGATAGTATTTGAAATTGAAACGCTAACGAAAATGGTCAGAACTAAAATCGACCAGAATACTCGAATATCCATTTGCTCTCTATTGACTATCAGAGTACATGCACGTGACACACTCAAAAGTATGATGGAAACTGATGCAAGATATGCAAAAGACTTCTAGTGGAAGTTGTTTATGAAATATGAGTACGCTCTTTTACCAAAGAGGAGTTTAATTGAAGAGCTGAAAAAACCCTTACCAAAGGAAGATTGTATTGATTTGTTATCTGATCAAGATGGAAGTCTTTAATAATAGACAAGTGGTATCCCAAGCGAGCCCTCGACCAATTTAAGAGGTTCTAACTTCATGGATTTTATGGGAGGAATTTCTCCACCTTCTAATCCTAACAAACCTGCCTAATCATTTAGTATCAACATTAAAGATCTCAAATAGCTTTGTGTTAGCATGATCGATGCAAGGAAGCCCTATGGTTATGAATATCTAGGAAACTCTTAGCGATTGGTAATCACTCCTCTCACAGATAGATGCTACCGTGCACTTTTTATGGCTCTTCATTTCAACTATGGTGGCTCACCTGAAGGACCAGTTGGAACTGGTAAGACTGAAACAACCAAAGACCTTTCAAAATGCCTTGGAAAATAGTGCTTCGTATTTAACTGTTCAAGTAGCCTAAACTATGACTCAATGTCTAAGTTTTTTAAAGGACTTGCAACATGTGGTGCCTGGTCATGTTTTGATGAGTTCAATAGAATTGAGCTCTCCGTTCTTAGTGTAATCTCTCAGATTATCATTGTGATGTAAGGCGCCATCAGAGAGAGTAAGACAGAGATTTTATTTGAAGATACGATGATCAAGTTCAACAAAGAGTGCGCGATTTTCATAACGATGAATCCGCAATTCATTGGTCGCTATGATTTACCAGACAATTTAAAGTCTTTGTTCCGCCCAGTGTCCATGATCGTCCCGGACTCGACCCTAATCTCCGAGATCCACCTCTACTCCTTCGGCTTTCTCCAGGCCAAACCTCTGGCCCGCAAAATAGTCCGTGCCTTCCGCCTTGCAAAACAGCAACTTAGCAGTCAGATCCACTATGAATTCGGTTTGCGTAGCATCAAGATCGTTTTGTAGATCGCGGGCCTCATGAAGCTTAAAGCCTCGGGCGTGATTGAGCCCGACTTTAAGTTCAAAGAGGGGAAGAAAAAGCCGTCGTAAAACAACGAGAACCAAGAGGACGGTGCTGGTGAAAAGGGCCAGTAAGAGAGGCAGCCGGAGGACTTGGACAAGAGGCTGAGCCGGAATGATAGAGTGGCCTTCGTGAACTACCGGAAGAGGCAGGAGTCGTCGCTGGACACAGACGATGGGATCAGAAGGAAGCGGCAGATGTCGCTTGATTCAGAGGAACTTAACGTTGGTGATGACATTATGCTCAAGAAACAAGAGGTTGCATTGCCAGGCAAGAAGGTCGAAGATATCCAGAAAGAGGACTTTGAGCGAGAGGAAAAGAAACGAAAGGCGCCAAAGAACCGGTACAGGACATTGCGCGTGTAAAACCATGAGGTGTCGTGGCGCGGCATGCAGAAGTTTAGTCATCGTAGGAAACTGATCGCAAGGGGAAACATCATGCGGCAGATGGAGCACCGCATGCAAGCCATGGCCGCGTTCAAGGATGAGGCAAAGCAGACCAAGAAGCTCATGAAGGTGCTCGGCATCGATAATGTTGAGCTGATAAAGAACGAAGAGAAGATCGAAGAGTTCATTGTTCTTAGAGCTATCAACGATACTAACGTCCCAAAGCTGCATTAGAACGATACAGTGATCTTCAAAGGTATCATAGATGACATCTTCCCCGATCCAATCAAGAAAAGCAACGAGCGTAACTCGCTCAAGAGTCTGTTGGAGGATATCACGTTCAACAAGTCAATGCAGATGACTGATGAAATTTTGGAGAGGATTCTGCATCTCGCGGACACTATCATGATGAGGCATGGAGTAATGGTTGTCGGATAGACTATGACAGGAAAAACAACCATTATTCAACTACTGTAGGAATGCCTTAACAAAAGCAGAGAAAATGAAGTAGAAGAAAGGATTTTAGAATATAAGTCGAAGAAAGCCAAGAAGATTGCTCTTGCCAATCTCTCGAAGAAGCAGTTCCAAGACGACAATGACTTTGACCTCGATGCTTTGAAGGAGCAAGAGGAGTAGGCGAAGAATATGGAGCTTTCATTCGATGAAATTAAACACATCAGGTCGCAATGCAAGAACAAGGGTGTTGCTACATTTACAATCAATCCAAAAGTACTCACTTTAGGGCAGCTGATGGGAAGTCATGATGAAATTAGTCGAGATTGGAATGATGGTATCATGGCACATGCCATGAGAATATGCGCAAAAGATACCTCTGAGAGGCGAAATTGGATAGTATTCGATGGACCCATCGATTCTGAATGGGTCGAAAATCTCAACTCAGTACTTGACGACAACAAGAAGCTGACCCTGTAAACTGGAGAGTGCATCAAGCTTACAGGGTTGATGACTGTGATTCTGGAGGCAGAGGACTTGTCAAATAGCACCCCTGCAACAATCTCTAGATGCGGCATGATCTATCTCAGAGATGATATCGTTCCATTGAAAGCCATTATAAATCAGTGGATCAATAAACTTCCTCTATTCCTTCAAGAATGCGCTCCTGAACTTGATCAAATGTGCAATTACTTTATTCCTGAAATATTGGACAAGTTTATGATACAGTAGCTCTTGGTAAGTTTTTAACCAAAAAAGTTTATTCGTTATTTAGATCTATCCGGTGACAAAAAAGTGGGCTGTAAAGAATTTTTGCAGGCTTTTAGATGCCATGATCAACGATTATCGCTCTGAGAAATTCAATCAGCTTGGTTCTCTCACACAGGCGGCCTTGGCTGTATACCTGAATCCTAAGGAAGCGTAAGGGGCTGCAAGAGCTTTCTCAAGAGAGAGTGACAGGTCTAACGTGTACAATAGACAAGAAACATAGACCACACATACTGCAGGGAACACGTAGCAGAAAAAGCCTTTTAATCTTGCGTTCTCAGAGGTTGAAGCTAGGTTCCAAAATGCCATTGTAAGTTTATGATAGTCTTAAAATTATTAAAGCGTAATAAAAATCTATGGGTGCAAAATTTCTTCTTGTTTTGCCTTGTTTGGGCCTTCGGTTCCATCCTGAAGCTCGAATATCGCGCTGATTTTGAGTAGCACATTAGAAATAAAGTTGTTTGCAATACTGAGGAGATAGCAACTATTGCTTAATTAAAAAGCAAATTCTAAAAAAAGTAGTAACCTAATGCTACTAATAAAGGTGGTGTGCGTAACTCTGGTAAGCTAGGAGGAGAATAGTCTGAGATGAAATAGACTTATACAGTCACATCCTACTTTATTGAGCCAGAGAAGTAGCCTTACTTCTTGACTCCAATCCCTTAAAACAGCAATCTCTTTGATATATACTTTGATCTTGAGACAAACTCTTGGAGCGAGTGGGAAAGTCTGAAGCTGAATCCCAACAAATCTAGTTCTTTAGATGACTAAGCAGACCAAGCCATGATAAAAAGAAACGGTTCTGCATTTACCAAATTCATACCAACTATTGAGACAATTCGTCTGGGATATATTGTTGAGACTCATATAGTTGCTAGGAACAATCTGATGCTCATTGGGCCGACTGGCTGCGGAAAGAGTTGGTTGTCTCGTGACATTTTGTTTAAGTAGATTCCTGTCATCAGCCAGAAATATAAATCGTACTCAATGGTTTACTCAGCTGTCACTAATGCAGAAAAAGCTTAGATATTTATTGATTCGAGGCTTGAAAAAAGAAGAAAAGGAGTATATGGTCCTCCACTTTCACAAAAATATGTCTTTTTCATTGATGACTTAATGATGCCACAGAAGGACAGATTTGGATCACAGGCAGCTAACGAACTGTTGAGATAGTGGTTCGATTTTTATGGATGGTTTGATACCAAAACCCTCGATTTCAAAAAAATTGATGATATTCAATTCCTTTCTTGTATCACTAATTATGACACCACGAAATCTGCGATCTCGACTAGGAATGAATGGCATTGGTCATTCCTTGGAACTTTGACTATGGATGACAAGCATTACCAATCAATGTTCACTCAGATCCTTGAGCCTTACACCTTCAATTGGCCGGCTGCATGTTAAGGCACCTCGCTGAAAAACTGCGTGAAGGCGACCCTCGAGCTCTACCAATTCTTTGAGGCGAGTGTGAAACCAACGCCGAACAAATTCCTCTACTTTTTCAACATCCGCCACATGTTCAAGATAATCCACGGAATTGCGGAAGTGGAGCCAAGCTACATGAGCTGCGACTACCACTTTGGCAAGCTTTGGATGAATGAAGCGTGGAGGACGCTGTGCGACAGGATATGCGACCACAAGGATGCCAAGATGATCAATAAGAAGCTTAGGCAAATCGCCAAGAAATATTTCAAGCCGGGCCAGCAAAAGTACTCTAAGGTCGGAGGTCATCCATTCTTTACATGGTTCAATAAGGGGTCTGAGGGCCTGTATTTTGAAGCAGTTCACTTTAGCGAGACAACGTAATACATCAAAAGGTATCTCAATGACTATAATGAATTGAACAAAAAGTCAATGATAAATGTCGTTCTTTTCGATCAAATGGTTGAGTTTTTGCTGAAAATTCATAGAATAATCAAATAACCCTTCTCCCACTGCATCATGATCGGAATCGAAGGTTGTGGCAAGGAGGCCCTTTGCAAGCTTGCAGTTTGCTTGGCTAACTATCAGTACCATCAGATAAAGTTTGATGCCAACTATACTCAAGAGGATTGGAACTAGGATATGAAGCATCTCCTTAATACAAGTGGTATAGACCTCAAAGAAATAGTTTTCCATCTTAAACATAGTCAAATCATCAAGGAGTCATTCCTCGATGATCTCAACTGTCTGGTCAACAATGGTGAGATCTAAAACTTGTTTTCTAAGGATGATTACGAAACTATCATTTAATAGGTATCAACAAGACTATAATCTGTGCATAAGAAAACTTCTATTACTGGCACTGGAGGTGATTCAAGTGGCATAGGTACCAGAGAACATCACAGTGGAAGCCAAGTGAACAGTTAAATAGCTCTAGGTGAATTTTCCTCGAAGTGCCGTGAGAATTTAAAAATCGTTCTTAACTTTACACCAACCGGAGCCAATCTGAGATAGCGACTTCGCCTGCATAAGTAGTTGCTTAACTGCTCGACTGTAATTTGGATGGAGAAATGGCCTACCGAGGGTTACAAAGAAGTTGCTGCAACCCTCTTACCAGTTTAGGATGAAGATGAGTTAGGAGACATTTCTTTAATCAAAGATCCAAGTCTTTTTAAAAGAGATAAAGTTGTTGATATTGCCATGAAAATTCACTCCGAATCGCTAAAGTTTTCCAAAGACTATTTCTTTGAAAGCCAACACTACATTCACATTACACCCTAGCTCTTCTAAGATTTCCTACGCACTTACAAGCTCCTTTACACAGACAAAGCGAATAACCTTACTGAAATTAGACAGAGATATGAAATGGGGCTTGAGAGACTTCGATCAACCTAGGAACAAGTGGAATAATTCAGTAGTCAGCTTGAAAGTAACTCCCCATTGCTGATCGACAAACAGATTGAAGTCGAAAGAATGCTTGAAAAACTTCGAGATGACAATGAAAATTTGGGAAGGCTCAAAACTATTCTTTCTGCTGAGGAATAACAGCTGGTTATTTAGAGAGAATAGGCCAATTTCATCAGAGAAGAATGCGAAAACAACCTGTAAAATGCGGCCCCAGAACTCTATCAAGCAATTGCATCTCTGCAAGCTCTATCTAAATTCGACATCAATGAGCTGAAGAGCCTTCGTAATCCTCCAAATGCGATCAAACTCCTTATGGAATGCATTTGCTTGATTCTCTCTGTGGAGCCAATTAGAGCTAAAAGCAAGGATCCGGCCGTATAGACCCTTGAGAAAGATTATTGGACTCCCTCAATTGGTAAAATGGTGCTTGGTAATCCGCGTTTAATCGACACTCTCTCATAATTTGACATTACCTCAACGAATTCAGAAACAATGGCTGCCCTTGAAGTCATTGCCAAAAATCCTGACTTTATACTGGAGCAGGTTGAAAATGCTTCTAAAGCTGCCAAAGGTAAGTTCTTTCCATGCATGCAATCTATCTTATAGGTCTCTTCTGCTGGCTGCAAGCCGTCAAGAATTACTACTATGTGTACCAGGAGACCGTGCCGAAGCGTGATGCACTATTCAACGCGATGCGATAGATGCAGGTCAAGGAGAAGGAGATTGAGGCGAAGCGGAATGAAGTGAATGCGCTATAAGGACAGTTAGAGGCACTCAGAGAGAGGCACAAGACGTTGAGGAGGGAGGTTGAGGTGCTGCAGGATCAGATCGATGAATGCTCGGTCAAGAAGGACCGTGCTGGGAAGCTGCTGAATGGGCTGGGCGGTGAAAAACAGAAGTGGCTCGTATGCAACAGGATGATAGACAAAAGATTTGTCACGATTCAGGGAGATGTGCTACTGGGTGCAGCTTTTATAACATACCTGAGTCCTTTCACACAAAAGTTTAGAGAGAAGGCATGTGAAAAGTGGTCAGAAATTATCACACAGCATGAAATTCTTATTTAAGACACCTTCTCATTCGTTAAGATATTTGGAGAGCCTATCAAAATCAAAGAGTGGAACTTTAATGGACTCCCAAGTGATTCATTTTCAATTCAAAATGCCATCATTCTTGAAAAATCACTCAAGTAAACCATCTGCATAGACCCTTAATACCAAGCAAACAAATGGTTAAAGATGCAATATGCAAAGGAAATTAAAGTTTTGAATTTCAGTGACCAAAACTTTGTTCAACATCTCGAGTTTTCATTAAAGTTTGGCAAGAAAGTGTTAATTGAAAATGTTGGTGAGAAGATTGACCTCATAATTTATCCCTTGATCAAAAAGGACTACTCGGTAGAAGCAAGCTAGACGCTTGTTAACATTTATGGCCACATGGTCGATATGGACTAAAACTTTAAACTTTTCATTATCTCGGAGTATAAGAACCCTAAATTTGGCCCAGACATAAGCATCATAACGACCCAAGTAAATTTTCATGTGACCATTGAAGGATTGGAAGAACAAATGTTGAGCATAGTAATTTCTTGTCAAAAGAGTGAGCTCGAGGAAAATAGTATAAAAATGAGAAAGGAAGCTCTTCAGTACATAAAAATTCTTAAATAATTAGAGGAAGAGATTCTTGACAGTCTAAGCTATGATATCGACACTATTCTTTCTAATGCAAAACTGGTTGAAACTCTCTAGACTTCAAAGAGGACAAGCAGATAGATTGGAGAAAATCTCCAAAAAGTAAATCGATCCCAAGCGATATTGCTTAAATCGAGAGGTATATATACACCAGCTGCCTATAGAGCGGCAATTTTATACTTCTTGGTAAGTGACCTATCCAAAATAGAGTATATGTATCAATTCTCATTGAAATGGTACATCGAGATTTTTACAGAGGAAATCAAGCACAAAAAGTTCACTGATCAAGATCCGCTACTGGATATCATTAAGAACTTTACCTATACCTTCTATAGAAAAGTTTGCCAATCTATATTCGAAAAAGACAAGCTGCTCTTCACTTTCTTACTTGCCTTTAGAATTTTAGAAGGAGACAATTGCCTGGATGAGCGGCTTTTCGATTTCTTCCTTAAGGGTTTCTAAATTCAGCCTGACTAAGTTGGCAACAACAACGATTAAGATGTCTTGTTTTCCCTCGATTCCTTCAATAAGACTAACACGGGAATAGACAAGGAATAGAAACAACCCATCGACCACGATGAAAATACAGATGAAGGACTGTCGAAGAAAGCGTCCAAGCTGGAAGAGGAACTCGAGAGGCGTAAGCGAGCTATCACATGGATATCGGAGATGCAATGGCAGACTTTGGAGAGGCTTTCCAAAGTGCCACCATTTAACAGGCCTAACATAGTGAATCACGTGCTGGATAATTCTGAGCAATGGCTCGCATATGCCACAGCAAGGGAGACTGAAAATGTTAATATGCCCGGTCCCTACCTCGAATATGATCCTGTCAAAGAGGAGAAAAGGATTAAGCATAAGAAGAAGCAGCTTTTGCAGAGGAAAAAGGACATAAAGTATAAAATGATGAAGATAGAAGAAATGACTGAAGGGGATGACGAAAGCTAGGGAAAAGAAATTGCAGAAGATGATATATGGGACCTTGATGACGAAGATAGTGATGATGGCGGTATTCAAGGAATTGATGAGGGTGGATCGGAATCGAATTCCTCAAACAGCTCAGATGAAGCTGATGAGAATTAAATAGCCGACTCAATAGTATCTGGAGTGAATGATTATCAAGAAGTAAGGTTTGGAAGTGTGAAGTTCGAGAAAGAACTTCTCAGCAAGAAATAAATCGTGCTGAAAGACCTGATAAAGTTCTGTATAGTGAGAATCTTCTCACCGGAAAAAATAATTAAGGAGATCTAACGATTCCTGGGTTCATTCCTGGACCCACGATTTATGGAACCGCCAGTGTTTAACCTACCCTAACTCTATCAGGAAACCAAACCAACCTAACCAATCCTATTCATTCAATCGGCAAACACAAACGTTTTAAACGAATTGAATGTCTTAAAACTCTAAATTAACGATCCCTAACTGCAGATTGAATACCTCCCACTTGGAGGTAATGTCGGAGAAAAAGTCACCTAACTAATATTGAAGTGCGCTACAAATGGGTCATGGTTGCTGCTTGAGAACTTGCATCTGGTAACAAATTGGATTCCTACACTTGAGAAATTTATACAAGAGATGATCAAAGAGGACAAAAAGAATCACGATACGGGAGGGTTACGTTTGTAGACACAAGTCAGCATGAGTCCAAGTAAAAGATAGCCAGCATTGAGGCCTTAAGGCAGTAAAGAGAACAATCAAGGTGGAGCAACTTCTTCATCAAGTAAGTAATAAGAAATTGCAATGTTCCCTGAACTCATTGGAGTCAGAATTAACCCAAAGTTCAGACTTTGGCTCTCTTCAATGCCCGTAGATTATTTCCCAGTAAGCTTCATTCAAGATTGTGTCAAGATTACATTGCAGCCCTTGCAAGGCATTAGGTAAAACACAATGAAATTGCTTAGTCAAACAAGTTTTGACTACCTTCAAAGATGCCCGCTGAGACAGGCAGAATTCCGCAAACTATATTTTGCAATGACTATTTTCCACGCAGTCATCGTGGAAAGATAGAGATTTGGACCTATTGGATTCGGCTAGGGATACCAGTTCTCTGAGAACGATTTTATCATATCAACCTTACAACTGCAATATCTGGTGTCTAGAGTCTAAACAGAGGAAGAGCCTCTACCACTAGAGCTTGCCAGATATATGATTGGAACTCTCAACTATGGTGGACGTATCGTCAAATTACAAGACGAAATCACTTTAAACGCAATCTTGGACACATTTATGAACTAGAAAACATGCTCAGAACAACAATATAGATTAACGGGTGATTATCATACCTCTGATCAAGGTTTTTACTACATTCCAGGTGAAGGTGACATATCTCACTACAAATCGTTTATAAGCAAGTTCCCAGTGCAAGACCGAGCTGAGATTTTTGGACTGCACAAGAATGCCATAGTGCAGCGGTAGTCATATGATGGTAAGTAGCTTTTAGAACGTGTCTTTGAGTTTGAATTTGCAAGCAAGGAGATTATGAAGGCTTCTGCTATTCTTCAATCTAATGACACAGCCGTCGGGGATGAGGACAACGATGACGAGGCCGAAGATAAAGCTCGCTCTTTCAAACGTCGAATCCTAAACATCATTAAGGAGCTACCTGACCTTCTCGATGAAAATCTTTGCTAGAAGCTCTACCCTATCTCGTATGATCATTGCTTCAACATATTGATCAAGAAGGAGGTAGAGCGCTATAACATGTTAATGCAAGTGATATATATTACGTTGAAGAACACGCTGAAGGCCTTGGAAGGTGTCATTCACATCAACGATCAACTCGAGGAGGTTTACAAGTCGCTGACCTATGAGCACGTGCCGATCTCGTGGAATAGATATTCCTACCCTTGCTTCAAGAGCCTGGGTTTGTTCATCAGCAACCTGAACGAGAGGGTGGAATTCATTAGGTCCTTCCTTACCTCTCCTCACACTGAGCCAAAGCTGTAAGATTTCTGGCTCCCAGGGTTCTTCGATCAACAGGGCTTCTTTACCACGCAGCTATAACAAAAAGCGCGCAATGAAAAGATTAGCATCGAAAGTCTTGCAGTTAGTTTCACTGTTATCAAAGAGAGCTAGGTTGAGGAGACGATCCTAGAAAATAAGGGAACTTGTCTAATTAGTGGTCTATGGTTAGAGGCGGCAAAGTGGGTCGAGATCCCAGAGGATGGGTCTGGTGAACCCATTACTCTGCAAGATTCAAACGACGGGTATGGTCAGAGTCTGTATTAGTTGATGCCTAAATTCTTGCTAAAGGTGGTGAACTCAGGTGAGTACGAAAAAATTTTTACAAATGACAAATACTATCAATGCCCACTTTACATGATTGGCTTGAGGGAGCGCCTTGAAAATGGCTTCGGTGGAGAAACAGCAGCTTTCACTAATTGCTTGATAACAAAAATCCCTCTTTATATAGGTGCCAGTGGTCCCCCCGGTTCCAAAGTTGTTAGCAACCTTCGTCAGCCCGGCTTCTGGATTAAGCGCGGAACCGCACTTCTCTGCCATAAAGAAGACTGATTAAAGATAAATAGTTTCTATAATTCAAATTTATTATATATTCAAATTTTTCTTCTCGGGGTATCACATGGGGTTTTGGGGTTTTGGGG
>VFQS010001920.1_pt1 | contig 17930 bp, 19 predicted proteins | sample 3512361 | NCBI WGS metagenome assembly VFQS01 (sample SAMN10412375, study PRJNA504923) | tailings metagenome | isolation source: Relicate 1 Philex TSF3 active mining | place: Philippines
CGCGACAACGACGTGCTCGATACCTGGTTCTCTTCTGCACTCGTCCCATTCTCGACCATGGGTTGGCCAGAGTTGACTGTCGATAGCAAGCTATTCTTGCCATCTTCCGTGTTGGTGACTGGCTTTGACATCATTTTCTTCTGGGTAGCGCGTATGGTCATGATGACGGCGCACTTCACTGGCAAAGTGCCATTCCATACCGTCTATGTGCATGGCTTGGTACGCGATTCTAGCGGCCAAAAAATGTCTAAGTCCAAAGGTAATACGCTAGACCCTATCGATTTGATCGACGGCATCAGCGTCGATGATTTGGCAGCCAAACGTACTGTCGGTTTAATGAATCCAAAACAAGCAGCGAGCATCGACAAAGCCACGCGCAAAGAATTCGCCGACGGCATCCCTGCTTACGGCACAGACGCGTTGCGTTTCACCATGGCGAGCTATGCTTCACTCGGTCGCAATATCAACTTCGACTTAGGCCGTTGCGAAGGCTATCGTAACTTCTGCAATAAACTGTGGAACGCGACGCGCTTCGTCTTGATGAATACCGAAGGCAAAGATTGCGGCTTCACAGGAACCACTAGCGACAATGATCTCGACTACTCACAAGCCGATAAATGGATCATCTCTACGCTGCAACGCACAGAAGCAGAACTAGAAAAAGGTTTTGCTGACTACCGCTTCGACAATATCGCATCTGCCATCTACAAGTTTGTGTGGGATGAATACTGCGATTGGTATTTGGAAATAGCGAAAGTTCAAGTACAGCAAGGTACAGAAGCACAACAACGCGCAACACGTCGCACTTTATTGCGCGTATTGGAAGTGACTTAGCGTATGGCGCACCCAGTAATCCCCTTTGTGACCGAAGCCTTGTGGCAAACCGTCGCGCCATTGGCAGGCAAAACGCTGAAAGCCGAAAACCGACGCATGCCGTAACTTGCGCGGCGAAATGCAATTGTCTCCAGCGGTGCGCGTACCACTGTTGCTGCAACCAGCCAACGCGGCAGACAAAGCACGCATGGAAAGCTACGCGCCTTACATGGCAGCTTTGGCGAAATTGTCTGAAGTCCAGATCATCGATACCCTGCCAGATTCACCAGCACCGGTCTCCATCGTTGGTGAAACCAAGCTGATGTTAAAAGTAGAAATCGACGTCGCCGCCGAACGCGAACGCCTCTCGAAAGAAATGGCAAAACTCGAGGCCGAAATCAACAAGGCACAAGCCAAACTCAGCAACGAAAGCTTTGTGGCACGTGCACCAGCAGCGGTGGTCGAACAAGAGAAAGAACGCGTGGCGGGCTTCTCTGCTACTTTGAGTAAGATGAAGGAGCAGTTTGCTAAGTTGGGGTGATTGGGTTTTGTTTGGGTTTTGAATGAAAAAAGCGCTTCGAGGTTTGAGGCGCTTTTTTGTTTTTGGAATTTGAATGTGAAAGTTGGACACGGCCGATCCGGAAAACTTGTAACGGGCATTCAGAAATAGAAATTCTGAGAGGAGACCAATACAAACTCAATTGGCAAGAATCGAAATCAATCCGCTTTTATTTCCTGAAACGATCGCCGCAATTCATCAACATTTCTAAACCTGAGTTTTCTATCGCTATTCAGGCCTTTTTCGATAAATGATTTAAGATTTTCAGATAACTTGTCTGTTCTAGTTTTACCAGTCAAAACATAATACAGAATACGGGTTAAGGCATAGGTCTCATGCGAAAGATCATAATTATCAAAACCTTCAACTCGTAAATTAGGATCGTTAAAGCATCCCTTGAGATCGGTGTCGATTGAAGTCAAATTACTATCTGGAATTTTAACCAATCCAAAATCCGCCACTTTTACAACCACGACATCGTCGTATATCTTGAGGAGAATATTATTGGGACTGATGTCTCGGTGCAATATATTCTTAGAATGTATGTACGCGAACGCCTTGATAATCTGAAAACCCAACTTGAGGCGCTCTTGAAAAGACAATTTCCCATTTTGCTTCGAAATATACTTATCCAAAGTTGTATCCATAAGTTCCATTACATATTCTTTGCTTACTTCGTTGTAGCCAAACACTTCAAGGATATAAGGGGAGCGCAGAACTCGCATTTGTTGATATTCACGTTTAAATCTCTCAAGTTCTTTCGGGGTTAAGTGACTTTTTGCGCGCTTCAAAGCAAATGTCTTGTCGTAGAATTTATCGAAATACTTAAAGACCTTAGCGTACGATTCTCCACCAATTAACTTCAATTCAGAAATGCTATTTTTGCTTTCAATCACGATTGAATTTTGTGCCGAAAATATCGGAATTTTGTAGTACAGATCCATCTTTTCCGTATTTGGTGGTATCGAACTGCCTCCTGTTTTTTTCAGAAAAGTTTTACAAAATACGAGCCTTTCTCTGTAATACTCATCTACTTTAAATGCCAGCTCGGAATTTTTTAAAGAACGCTCTAGAGCTTCGATAATTTCAATCGTTTGAATAAGTTCTCGGCTGGGCTCAGCCCAGAAATGATTTGATTGATCCCCTGTCGGCAATCGTTGATTCATTGAATCAAACAGGCTCACTACTCTCGAGTGGAGCGTAGAAAATAAGATTCTTAGTCTATCGTTAGCGAATAATTCATAAAGATCTTCAAATTCATTGCTCAATCCGCCTGCAAGTTTTCGGCAATGTGTTTCAATTGTATTTTCAACGTTGATCACTGCTTTTTAGCCTTATGGGAATAACGACGATGGTTCAAGTTCAACAAAGTATGCGGAAGTCATACGTATTTTGCTAGGAGTCACCAGGTCAGCCTTATAGGGCGGGTGCAACCCGCTCCATCCTACCCGAGGTTATCCATGCTTGGTCATTCAAAATTGCAACTCGCCCATTTTCCCAATATTAATCCCAAAAAGGACAAGGCAATTTCCGAATCATTTCGAAATGGTGCACGCGACAAAAGACGCTGTACTTTACCGCACCTCTTTGACAATCGTCAGTCTTGCAAATGACATCGGCGCGTTCTTCACCTAAAAAAACATAGAAATTTCTCTCGTCACGCAATCGCGCCTCTTCCCCGGTCAGAGGCTTTGGCGCTCCTGGTTTCGGCAACCACGCATCAAACCGCCAATAGTAAATAAAAGACTCCAAAAGCAACTCATCAGAAGGATTCTTTTTAAATTGGCTTGCCGCATGACATGTGCCGACGATCGTCTCGGTATCCAGTCCTTCTTGAGTAAAACCAAGCTCACTGGCTTTTATCAAAGGATCTTCATCAGAATCCAGATCGATCAACAGACATGGTGTTTCAAGGTCCGGGTCATCTTCGTTCGGCAAGTACAACCAGCCATCCTCTAATTTTCCTGAGGCAGCAGAACGAAGGGCAGAACGCATCGTCAGTTTGCGAATCGTAGTCATTTATAGATAAGCTGTCTAAATTAAGGTCTTACTGAATATGAATCCGTAAAGTCTATTTATTTTACATAGTGATTCAATCGATGAACGGCACTCCTCACCCCCTACAACTACTATACGCCTACCCAACCCGTCGAATAAAGTTCGCGATCTCACATTCCTCTGGTACACGCTTTACACGGTGTTCTAGGTTGCGCGCTTCGATCACCAATTCTTCTCGCGCTGGTAAATGCTCGGGTAAGCGAATATTTTTGACGATGCCCAGATTGTGCAAGGCGTTGAGCACCCACCAGCCTGGATCAGGTTCATCCTTATACAAACCCAGCATGGCAGAACCAGGGAAGGCGTGATGGTTGTTGTGCCACGCTTCGCCCATCGACAAAATCCCCGCTAAGCGGATATTGTGGCCTTGCACGGCGGCGCCATCGACTTTCCATGTTCGCTCTCCACGATTGTGTGCAAAATAGCCGATAAACCAATGTCCACCGACCGAAATCACCACACGCACACAAACACCCCATAGCACCCAACTGACGCCACCCAATAGATAAAGTGGAATAGCCGGTAACATCGCTTGCAGCAACCAAGTTGCTTCTAAAAAACGATAGAAGCGACTCTCAAGCACTCGTGACTCGATGCTGAAAGTCGGCGCATGTTTAAGTTGCAAATCGCAATTGAGCTGCCACCAAGCGTCTTTCGCGATGCTCGATCCATGTAGCAAGAAATCATGGCATCGTTGTTGACGCTGTGCCCAGTCACGCAAATCGTGTTGCTTGAGCATACCAATCGGTCCTGCCATTCCCACAAGAGCGCCCAGATAGACAAACACATATTCCATCCACAGTGGGCATGTATAAGAACGATGAATTAAGAGCCTGTGCATCCCTAGAGAATGACCGAAACAAAGTGTAATGGCGGTCAGACAAATAAAAACAGCGAAGCCCGATGCTGAAAAATAAAACGGCGCGACGAACACGCTCAACAAAAGATTCGAGAGAAACCAAATGGACTTGACGGGTTTCCACGCAACCTTGCCATCCCAAGCGCTGTCGGGGTGATCGGAAAAAACTCGTTCTGTATTTTTCATATTCACGCTCGCTGTAAATGCTGAACAATGATGTCGATGCAACCAAATGATACGCGCAACTACAAACCGACACCAAAAATCGCAAAAATCGGGATCAAACTATAACAATCCAACATCTAAACAAATACGCTGCAATGCCTTGTGTGTAAATTTCATACTTGAAGCATCAAACAATTTCTACCAACTCTGAATACAATTTCAACAAGGCATCCGCCGTCAAAAATCGAAGCGGCTCACTCATCGCCTGTGCGATCAAAATGCGATCAAAGGGATCTTTGTGTATCTCCGGCAGGCGCGCGACCGTGGCGGCATGCGCTGCTGTGATGGGTAATTCTTGAAAACCACTCTTGCTGATTTCTGCTACGAGCTGATCAACATCCACACTTAACTTACCAATCGAAGCCTTGATCCTTGCTTCCCAAATGGATGCGCTACTGACATAGACCTCAGTGGCATCTTGAATTTGCGCGCGTGCTTTTTCGGAAAGTTTGGGGCTATCTTGTAACCAACAAAGATAGATATGGGTATCGATGAGTAATTTCATTAGTCGCCCTCAAATGCCGATTGAATTTCATTTGGCAGTGGGGCATCGAAGTCGTCTGCAATCTGCAATTTGCCTTTCAAGGCACCGGGTTGACGGATAATTTTTTCATCCTTAATCGGAACCAACCTCGCAGCAGGTTTCCCTGCGCGCGCTATCACAATTTCGTCACCTTGAGAAACCGCTTCGACCAACTTTGAAAACTGTGTTTTTGCATCGTGAATATTGATGACTAGCATGGTTTTTATCCCTAAGTTCCGACAATTAGTCCATGTTAGTCCATATAAATTATTTAAGCAAGTAAAAATATGTGTAAATTCGAACAAGCCCAGATCATGTGCCTATCGTCCACACTAGCAAAATTCAAATTAAGCCTAGATAAGCATACGATTTTTATCGCTTGCAGCCATCATTGCGAAACGCTATAGAACCGAAAACTTTGCTATCCTAGCGCCCTTCAACAAATCGGCATTCTTGCCTACGATCGCGAACACGCATTTCATGGAAACCTATTATGGCCTCATTGCAAGATCAATTTTTAAAAGCAGGACTCGTCGATAAGAACAAGGCCAAGAAGCTGCACCAAGACAAAACTAAACAAAAGAAAGTCGAGCGTCGCACTGGCACCGAAAGTGTCGATGAAGCACGTTTGGCTGCGCTTGAGGTGCAGCGCAAAAATGCTGAACGTGCGCGTGAATTGAATGCGCAGCGTGATGCGGCCGCTGCACAGAAAGCGGTGTATGCGCAGATTGTGCAGATGGTGCAAGCCAATCGCCAAAGCAAAGGTAATGGCGACATCACTTATTACTACACGCATGGTACTAAGATCGACAAAATCTATGTATCGGCTGAAGTGCAAGGACATCTGACCGCAGGTCGACTCGTGATTGTGTGTATCGATGGAAAAGTAGAATTAGTGCCACGTGTGGTCGCCGACAAAATCGCTGAGCGCGACGAATCTTTGGTGGTGCGCGTGAAGAAAACATCGGATGAGCTTGATGCCGACGATCCTTATGCTGACTACAAAATTCCGGATGATTTTACGTGGTAGAAAGCTCCTGCGTAATTCAACAACATCACTCAACAACATAACGTGAACTTGGTTCAAATCGAATAGCTGTTTGAGTCAATATTCAATACTGTTCTTTCTACATCGAGAATGTTTGTGTAGTGCGGGTGCAACCCGCGCCGCGTCAATATTGGTCATCGTTGATCGACTTATGAACCGCGCGGGTTGCACCCGCACTACACTTTTCCGACAATCACTAAAGTTCTCGGTGTTCTTAAATCATATCTAGCAAATGCCGTTCAATCTCAGCACGTCCTTCGGCACTGGTCATCGCTACAATCACATCGCCTGCACGCAATAAATATTGATCATCGGGGTTGAAGGTCCAATCGTTCCTAGCACGCACTGCGATCAAAATATAGTCTGGGCTACGCAGCCTTAATTTACCCATCGCAGTGGCAGGGAAATCAGATGGCGTCACAACCTCTTCAACCCGCAGATTCTTCTCAGACTTCAACATCTCATCTAAAAAACTGACCACATGCGGCCGAACCATTGCCGAGGCCATGCGCATGCCACCAGTGAAATCTGGGCTAATCACTTCATCGGCACCAGCCTTACGCATTTTTTCTACATTTCGCAGTTCATGCGCACGCGCGACAATACGTAATCTTGGATTTAACTGCTTGGCAGTAATGATGATCATCAGATTGCGTGAATCGTCACCCGTGACGGCAAACAAACCACGTGCATCGGCAATGTCGGCATCAATTAGAAGATCATCGTCAGAAGCATCGCCAGCCAAATACAGCAGGTCAGGAAACTTATCTAAGTATTCGTCGAAGTTGTTTTGCTCAGGATCAATCGCCACAAACTGACGTCCAGTCTTTTGCAACTCGTGAGCCACGTTGCGTCCGACTCGCCCAAAGCCGCACACAATGAAGTGTTGCCGCAATTTTCTAATACGTTTTTCCATTCGTCGTCTCCGCAGAGAATAATCTAAATCTTTTTCAAGAAAAAATACCGTCAAGCTGGTAAATAGAAAGGTCAGCACACCCAAACCCGAAATACTCATTAACCCCGCAAACACTTTGGCACCAAACGAGGTGAGCGGTACGCCTTCACCATAGCCAACTGTCGAGATTGTGATCAAGGTCATATAGATCGCGTTCTCCCAACTGCTTCGGTCACTAAAAAGATAAAAGCCTATCGTCCCAAACACAATCAAGGTCAGAAGAATCAGGGTCGCCCATCCAATACGAGCGAGTATACGCATAAGCTGCGCATTGTCACTCTCTGCCACTGACTGATGATTCGACACCGACGCCGGATTATTTTCTTCTGAAATTTGCATTGATAAGACCGATTATTTTGCCAAGCAACATTGTAGCCTGCTGCAATTTTGCGTCATTGACATTTCTGCAGGCAAATGCAATTTGTGGTTTTTGAAAGCCAAATGCCGTAGTTTGGTCCAAGCTTGATTTAGATCAATTCTAGTCCAATAAGAGATGATGAAGAATGTACTCGCACTCGCTAGTTGAGTGTGACTTTATGCGGAATAGACTCAATCATTGATCAAAAGCCACGCGCCCCTCATCCATATTCACATACAAAGTTTGTGTAGTGAATTTAATTGACTCCGATTTACATTTCAATCGTCAAAGTCTAGTTAGCTCGACTGCAGCCTCCCCCATCCGATTTAGACAAAAATCGGCATAGATTTAAGTTGGAGTTATGTTGGAAACTAAACCGAAAATCAGGTAAATACGGCCGCCTCAATCTCCGCAATATCAATTTTCTTTTGCTTCATCATCGCCGCCATCGCTTTGCTTGAGATTGCTTTATCTGTGTGCATGGTTAGCTCAAGCAGACGTTTAGGATAAATTTGCCACGATACGCCATAGCGATCTTTCAACCAGCCGCAGGCGGTTTCAGTACCGCCGTTACTGGTGAAGGCGGCCCACAGTCGATCTGTTTCAGCTTGATCGTCTGTCGCGACAGCAATCGATACTGCCTCACTCAAGGTGAACATGGGTCCGGCATCCAAAATTTGGTAGGGTACACCGCCGAGTGTGAAATCGATTACGGCAAATTCGCCATATCCATTATCTCCAAGATAGCTACTCTCCACTTTGCTATTCGGAAGCAGCGAACAATAATACTGAGCTGCTTCCTGGCCGCGTCCATCGCGAAACCACAGACAGGTGCGAATTGAATTACTCATGGCCTACTCCTCAACAGTTCAAACGATTCACATGGAAATGCATTGCGTTTATTTCGCACACAGACAACTCAAGAACGATCATAAAGGATAGTCGCGAGAAGTTAAACACATCAGATTAACTTAATACCGCCACCTTTAACTCTAGGAAAATACTACTTGACGCTCGCTTTAAGCTTAACTATTATTAAACCATTCGGTTAATTAACCAATCAGTTCATTATGACAGATCCACTTAGCCAGACTTTTTCTGCTCTAGCAGACCCAACGCGACGTGCGATCTTGGCGCAGCTTTCTCGCGGTGATGCGACAGTGTCGGAATTAGCTCAACCATTTCTGAATGAGATGAGTTTGCCAGCTGTTACCAAGCACTTAAAAGTGTTAGAGAACGCTGGTCTAATTACCAAGACACGCGAGGCGCAGAGTCGTCCTTGCAAACTCAATGGCGAAGCCTTAAAAGTAGCAGCAGATTGGGTCGAGCAATATCGCATTTTTTGGGAACAAAGTTTTGATCGCCTTGATCTCTATCTACAAACCGTCACCGCTGAAAAGAAAGGTAAAAAAAATGTCCGCAAATCTAAAACCGCCAACGCAATCAATACAGCCAAAGGCAAATGAGATTTACCTTGTGCGTGTCTATGACGCACCGGTCGAGATGGTATGGGACGCATGGGTCGATCCTGCGCAAGCGGCGCAGTGGTGGGGGCCACGTGGATTTAGCTTGACTACGCATAGCAAAGATTTGCGCGTGGGCGGCACTTGGCGTTACACCATGCATGGACCAGACGGTACCGATTATCCGAATATCGCGACTTATCACGAAATTGAAAAGCATAAAAAACTCGTGTATGACCACGGCGCGACAGAGATTAGCCCACCATTGTTTCGTGTGACGGTATTACTCACTACCATCGGTAAAAAAACGCAGATGGAAATAACGATGGCATTAGCCAGTGCCGAAGCTGCGATTCAAACACGTCAATTTATCAAACAAGCGGGTGGCGAGGCGACTTGGGATCGTTTTGCCGAATATCTGGCGGAGCAGATCGAGCACAAAGAACGCTTCGTCATCAATCGCAGCTTTGCCGCACCAATAGAATTGATGTATCAGATGTGGACCCAGCCGGAGCACTTCGGAAAATGGCTTCCTCCCACTGGATTTACGATGTCATTTATACGCGCTGATATTCGTGTCGGTGCTAGTTCGTTTTACAAAATGACGAATGGAACTCAGGAAAATAATGTCACGATGTATGGACGCGCTACTTACTTGGAAATGAATAAACCAAATCGTTTGGTTTACACCCAGCAGTTTTGCGATGCAGATGAAAATATCTCTCGTCATCCCATGGCACCCACATGGCCAGAGACGATGTTAAGCACAGTCGAGTTCACAGAAGAAGGCGCAAATCAAACGCGTGTAACCGTCACCTGGGAACCCTACGGTGCAGTCACAGCGGAAGAATTACAAGCATTTATGAAAGAACGTGGTGGCATGACGATGGGTTGGACTGGTTCGTTTGATAAATTGGAAATGCAGTTGAATGCGCAACTAGAAACACAATAAGCAAATTTATTAGTAGCAGCTTCGAATGATTTCTAAAGAGTCCGATGGTTCAAGTGCAATAACTCAGGTGTGTATTGCGTGACGCTTATCACGCAAAGCTTCTAGGTCTAGTAACTAGCACAGCGAACAAGCGATTTTACTTTCTTGAACGCCCTCACCTCCGCCCTCTCCCACTTCCGTGAGAGGGCGTTTTATCCTGATTCTAAATGATTGTGCACATGCCTCAAACGCTTCAGTTTGTATGAATTCACCTTCACTCCAGCTTCACAATACATATCAAACGCATGTATCGATAAAGAACTAACAGCACCTACTTGTTGTAATTAGGTCTTTTAAAGTTCTCACTCTAGTAATTTCATGCACTGTCACAAAAACTGCACGTACAATCCAAGAGCAGTTTTTTCCCACTTTATAAAAATCGGAGACAACATGAAACAATCTGGCTTGATCAAATCGAGTATCGCGATACTGAGTTTGCTTGCAGCACAATTTGCAGTAGCCCAAAATTCCCCAGCCGGCTTATGGAAAACCATCGATGACAAAACTGGCAAAGTCAAATCTCTAGTGCGCATCAGCGAATCTGGTGGCGAGTTCCAAGGAAAAATCGAAAAACTATTCCGCGAAGCCGATCAAGATCAAAATCCAAAGTGCGACAAATGCGAAGGTAGCAATAAGGACCAACCCTTAATCGGATTGACCATACTGTTTAATATTAAAAAAGATGGTGATGAATTTGGCGGTGGCAAAATTTTGGACCCAGCCAATGGCAAGCTATACAGCAGCAAATTAAAACTCATCGACAGCAACAAAAAATTAGAGGTTCGTGGCTATATCGGTATGCCGATGTTTGGTCGTACCCAAACTTGGGTACGCGAAGAGTGATATTGATTGGTTTGTCAGCGCGAACACGTGCATGACAATCGACCTTGAAACCTCAGCTTCAAAACAATTGCACTGCTTAAGCGAATAACCAGTGCAATTTGTTTGCGAGACGAATACCATAAGAATTGCGTTGGTTTTGTGTACGCCCTGTTTCTCGCGTTTATTTAGAGATCGCTGTAATGAAGTTCAATTACACAGGTCTCGTCTTAAGTCTTCCTCCCTCCCAACCGCGACACTCCTCCAAAAAATTCAACGGGCTAAATCTGTTTTAGCGAAGCAAGCTTACCCCCGCTACAAGTTTAATTTCAGCCCAATCCCACTTCAATATATCTAAAAAGCTGCAAACACTCAGAAATTTCGACGCAGATTAAGAAAGTTAAACGAAGTTAGTGTAAGACCCTAGCTCGGTGATTGATAGCACCAGCGACCTGTGGTATTTTCCAAAGTTGAAATAGTCAAATAGATAATAATTATCTTTTTACAAAACGATGCTGGCTGAGCAGCTCAGTGTCAGGACTAGAGGAGTTACAACATCTCGAAGTCTATTTTGTAAAAATCACAGAACTATAAAAACATAGGGGGCCAGCTAGCTTGCATCAGACTGGTAAAAATAAGCAATACCAAGAAAACGATAATGAGCCCAAAAAAGAGCAAGACCCAGGGGGGGTCAATCAATGAACGTATAGGTCAAATCTATAGTTCTTTATCTAAATCACACAAAATCACCGCCGACTATGTTGTTGCAAACTCATTTAGAGCTGCCACGATGTCGATTGATGAACTGGCGGATGCGGTAGGTATTTCTAACGCAACCGCAAACCGCTTTGCCCGCGCCTTAGGGTTTGATGGTTATCCACAATTTCGCGCTGAACTGGTCTCCGGATTTGAGACCATGTTGGCACCGATCGAAGGCTTGCGTTCAGAAATCAGTATCGCGTCTAGCAGTTCTGAAGTGATTAACCGTTCCTTATCTGACGATATCAGCAATTTAGAAGCAACCCGCAGAGAATATCGCCCTGATTTATACGATCGCGCGGTTAAGATGATTTTAGAAGCAGAAAACATCTACATCGTTGGCTACGGAGCGAGCGCTTATTTGGGTGGCATCATGTGTCATGCACTGACAAATTATTGCAATAATGTGCAAGCGAATATTGGCACAGGCGGTCCAGCACAAGTTGCTCGCGCGCTGTATAAATTTACCGAACGTGATTTGGTAATTGCGATTTCGTTTCCGCGTTATTCGAGCGATGTCGTCACACTAGCTGGTCAAGCGAAGCGACGTGGCGTGCCCATTCTGGCGCTAACGGATCGGCCTGGATCGCCAATCGCAAACATTTCTGATTTGACCTTATACACGCCAACCAAACCACAGTTTAATTCCGAAGGCATCGTGCTTTGTCTGATCGAAGCGATCTGTGCCGCGGTGGCGCATCAGTCAGAATCACCGGTTGATATCGCCGCAGAAACTACCGAATTGATGCTACCTTGGTTGCACCACGGCAAAAAATAGGTTGGACTTGATCTAAATCAGTTCTTGTTTTGGGATTCGCTCTATCATCACTTGGTAGTTACTTATTAAAGGAGCGTTTCCCATGCAAGTTGAACATCATCCATTGGCACTCGAATTTCCAGAATTCAAAGACTCAATTCATACACTCAAATTAGCCAATGCACATTTTGCAAAGCTGTTTGACGAATACACAGATACCGACAAGGCGATCAATCGCGCAGAAAATGGTGTCGATCACTTAGGCGATGCGGCTTTAGAAACATTGAAAAAAGTACGCGTTCAACTGAAAGATCAGTTATTCCAATTGTTACAAGCGCATCCGGCTTAATTTAGAAAATACTGCTATTGCAGCTTGCATACAGTTCGTGCAAATAGTCACAAGGCTCTACGCTGAATGTATTTGATGCATTGATTTATTGAGTTTTAGTTTTAGTTTTAGTTTTAGTAAGGCAAGTTTAAAGCGAACTTGGAGTAAACCTCCGGTTCGCTTTTTTTTGCTTTGCTAAAACAATTCGTAAGACTACGTTGGACGAAGCTATTAACTGGATGCCTGTACACGCTTAGCGCGAAACACTTTTTCATCCGCGTAAAACGCCTCATCTTGCCCAGTCCACCAATCTGGCACGCCTAGCACTGGCAATGGCGTGTAGTCGGCGGTCGTCAAGGCATGTGACTGCAACTGCTTACTTACCTGCGTATCCAATTTCTGCGCTTGTTGCGCAAAGCTTTGTGCGAAGAAATCAGGATCTACCCAAACCACCCAAGCATGCGCCGTGATGCCTTTGTACGGCTGCACCAACTTTTCCATCAAAGCATGTCCAAAACTCCAGACTTGCGCCACGCTTGCAAAATCATCCCGATGTTCGATGAATGCCAGTTGCCATTGATGTTCACGCAAACAACTTAGCAGTCGATGTCCGCGCTCAGAATTCTCTAACACCAAGAGTGCTGCATTTTCATCGAAAATCGTTGCCGCATCACGCGCTGGACCGCGTGATTTGCCAATGCCCAACGTCTCAATTTGCGCAGATTGTAGTGCATTGAGTTGACGTTTGATTTGCGGAAAACTTAGCCACACCAATGCATTAAAAAAATCATGCAAGTTTTCTCGCGTCGGCACTTTACCCGCCGCACTGATGTGGCTTTCGTAGGCAACACCTCCTGGCAATTCTTCCTGTGGAATAAACTGCAAAGGCAGATCACGATGATTGATTAAACCCGCTGCCCGCGCTGCTTGGTTCAAAGCGACACGCCAATCTTCCTGCGCCAAAATAGTTTCTGCTGCAGGAAGAATCGATGCTAACCAAGGTCGTGACCAATCAATGACGGAGTAAAACTTTGTCATCGACAATTACGCAGAGACTTTCCAGTTGATGGTCTCACCGCCATTCAGTGGTACTAAGCTGCCGTCGAGATAACTCAATTCATTTGGTAATGTCCAGCTTTCGCGCTTCAATGTGATGCTGCCAGCATTACGTGGCAACTGATAAAAATCAGGGCCAAAGAAACTCGCAAAGCCTTCCAATTTATCCAGAGCACCGACTTGATCGAAAGCCTGTGCATACAATTCCATCGCATGCAAAGCCGTATAGCAACCAGCGCAACCACAAGCATGTTCTTTCACGCCTTTTGCATGTGGTGCAGAATCGGTACCAAGGAAGAACCGAGGATTACCTGAGGTCGCTGCTTTCACCAAAGCTTGACGATGGGTTTCGCGCTTCAACACAGGTAAGCAATAATAGTGCGGACGAATACCGCCTTTGAAAATTTCATTGCGGTTGTATAGCAAATGATGCGCAGTGATCGTCGCGGCGATTGGACCGTTCGCTTCCGCGACATAAGCTGCGGCATCGCTAGTCGTGATGTGTTCAAACACCACTTTCAGTTCTGGCATATCAGCACGCAAAGGCTTCATCACGGTGTCAATAAACACCGCTTCACGATCAAACAAATCAATCTCTGGGCTAGTCACTTCACCATGCACTAAGAATGGCATGCCGACTTCTTGCATGACTTCTAAAGTTTTGTAGCACTTACGCAAATCAGTCACACCCGCATCTGAATTGGTGGTCGCACCGGCTGGATATAACTTCACCGCATGCACAAAGCCGCTGTCTTTAGCACGACGAATTTCATCCGGCGGCGTGTTATCCGTCAAATATAAAGTCATCAAGGGCTCAAACGACATATCCTCGGGTATAGCTGCCAAAATACGTTCACGATACGCACCTGCCAAGGCTGTGGTCGTCACAGGCGGTTTCAAGTTCGGCATCACAATCGCACGAGCAAATTGTGCTGCTGTGTGTGGCAAGACGGTTTTTAGAGCGTCACCATCGCGTAAATGTAGGTGCCAGTCGTCTGGGCGGGTGATGGTGAATTGTTGTGGTGCGCTAGTTGTCATAAAGGCTCGCAAAAATCGAAGAAGAGGCAATATTCGATGAACATCGCAATATGCGCTATTTTACCGTTTTGATGCCTTGCTGACGACTTTCTGTGGGGATCAAAGAATTATGGCAATACTAGCAAGCACGGGCTTAGGCCTAAAGTGGCCATACAATTTTGATCGATTTCAGCGGAATTTCCATCCTAACGAAAATTTAATCTGTAAGCCATCAATTCAATACTTTATCTGATGGAAAGCGCAGACTATCTCTTAGTAAGAAGCTCATCGGTAAAGCGAAGTTTATTCCTGTCGTCGGCAAGGCTTGCAGAAACCATTTTTCATACAGTTTATTAAGTTCACCTTCATTGATCATTCTGGCAATTTCTTTGTCGATCAATGCTTTTAAGGCGGGATCGCCTTTGGCTAGCATGATGGTTTGCGCTTCAATGCCAATATTATTACCAAGGATTTTCCACTGTGACACATCTGCTACGCTGGCGCGCAATCCCGCTAACACGACTTCTTCACTGACCATCGCATCAGCCTGTGCGTCTTGCAAGATCTCAAATGCAGCGCGCGAAGTGCTGGCTTCAATGATTGTTAACTCGCTTAATTTTAATTGTGGTTGCTGGCGTAACAGACTCGATGCAAGACTACCGCGCACTACGACCACACGCTTCTGCGCTAAGTCTGTCCAATTTTTGATAGGCGAATTGGCGGGTGTAAGTAGACGTGTTGCTGAAAAAAAGTAGGGAATCGAAAACGCCACTTGTTTGCGGCGTTCAGCCGTATTTGCTGTTGTACCACATTCAAAATCAGCACGTCCTTCTTGTATCGCAGAAAGGCGATTCGATGGATTCACGAGTAAATAGCTGAGCGCCAATTGTGGCATTTTCAATTCACGTTTAATGCGCTCGACTACTTTGCTGCAAATATCCATCGCATAGCCTATCGGCTTGCTGTCTTCGGATAAATAAGAGATAGGAATACTCGCTTCTCGATGCGCGACGATGATGGTTTTACGTTCTTTGATACGCGCCAAAGTATCGGCGGCATGAATTTGTGTAGCGAACAGCAGAGTGAAGCTAATGCATAAACACTTAAACACGGTCTTCCTTTTAGGCGGAAATATTTGCCGTGGTATTTTACACTTTGAGGAGTTCGTGTGTTGTGGAGGGATTGGTTTAGCTTAGTTTGGCTTTCGGTCACCGTCAACTTTATGGGCAAAGCTTGTCGACCTTTGGCCGGGGGTGGCCCGGCGCCCACTCACTTTTCTTACCTCGCCAAGAAAAGTGAGCAAAAGAAGGCGACGCGGGCGTTACTTCCCTTCGCAGTTCCAAATTGTGCATTACAAAAATGGATCGTCGGTTCACCGAAAACTTTTTTCTATCTGGTTTTACGAACCATTGAGCCACGAGAAATTTGATTCTCGGGATGCAGAGCAAGGCGTCTCCCGCAGCAATATGCCAATATTGCGAGGACAGACAACGCTGCTATGCACCCGAAAATCGAATTTATCGCCGCGCTCAATTATGGGTACAGACCTCGGACTTCACGCGCTTGCAACACGCGAGTACAAGCAATAATAAACGCAGCCGTACGCAAGGAAACGTTTTTATCTTCAGTCACATGCCACACGGAGTGGAAAGCTTCTTTCATGATGCGAGTTAAGCGATTATTGATTTCGTCTTCAGTCCAGAAATAACTAGAGAAATCTTGTACCCATTCGAAGTAAGAAACGGTTACGCCGCCAGCATTCGCAATAACGTCAGGTACTACTAAAACGCCACGATCACGCAAGATGTCGTCCGCTTCTGGCGTGGTCGGACCATTCGCACCTTCAAGAATAATCTTGGCCGTAATATGGTTCGCATTTGCTTCTGTGATTTGTTGTTCCAAAGCGGCTGGAATCAAGATATCGCATTGCACTTTCCAGAATTCTTCGTTTGGCAAAACAGCCTCAGCACCTGGGAAGCCAGCCACACTGCCGTTTGCTGCAACGTGATCAAGTAACTTCGGCACATCCAAACCATTTGAGTGGAAAATCGTACCGCCATGATCTTGAACTGCAACGACTTTTGAACCTGCTTCAGCGAATAAACGTGCCGCGATACCACCGACATTACCAAAGCCTTGCACTGCGATTTTTGCACCAGCAATTGTCACACCTTTTTTCGCAGCAGCTTCGCAACCAACCACAAATACACCACGACCTGTCGCTTCGCGACGGCCCAAACTACCACCTAAAGAAATTGGTTTACCAGTCACTACACCAGTCGCGGTACGACCTTCGTTCATGGAGTAAGTATCCATCATCCATGCCATGGTTTGTTCATTGGTGTTGACGTCTGGTGCTGGGATGTCTTTGTCTGGGCCAATGATGATGCCGATTTCAGAAGTGTAACGACGCGTCATACGCATCAATTCACCGCGTGACAAAGTTTTTGGATCAACGCGAATACCACCTTTAGCACCACCGTAAGGAACGTTGACTGCTGAGTTCTTAATTGTCATCCAAGCAGACAATGCCATCACTTCGGACAAAGTCACATCTTGATGGAAACGCACACCGCCCTTGCCTGGGCCGCGAGAAGTATTGTGTTGTACGCGATAACCTTCAAAGTGTGCAATCGTGCCGTCATCGCGCTCGATAGGTACGTCAACCACCAAAATACGCTTAGGACGTTTCAGTGTTTCGACCCAACGCGACAAACTGCCGAGGTAAGGAGTAACACGATCAATTTGTTCCAGATACACATTCCATGGGCCAGTCGCATGTGGGGTAAGGTAGGACGGGATTTGGTGATTACTAGACATGGTAAGTCTCGCTTTTCAGTAGATTAGATCTTGAAAGAATGAATAATTGTTTTGACCGAATAGTGTTCGCTTACACAAACCAAGCCGATCAAAGGCAGCGCATCTTAAGGCAAGACAGTTACCAGTCTCCAATGCTTTGTTTGCATTTATCTATGCACGATACGCATAGTTATTCTTTTAAACACTTTTCATCAAAGCCAGCGCGACTTAGATTGCTATGCGAATGCAAGCCGATTTTTAGAAAAAAGCGCATTGATAGTGCATCAATCGCGGTGTGATAAAAGCAGAAAGTGACAGAAATAGGTTTTACGGATATTTGTGAATGAAGGGACTGAGCGTACAAAGAACTAAGCCGCTACTACAAATACAGCGAGAAGCTTGGTGATGTAGCGTCTGAAGAACTTCAGAAAATCCAATGCAGATCAATTTTTGTTCATCAGCATCTTAGAGAATCGGACATTAAAAAGACCATTCAAATAAAAAAGATCGCTTACACAGCAAGCGATCTTTTTTTATTTGAGT